>ERZ1031113.214-NODE-214-length-17610-cov-7.832925_pt1 | contig 17610 bp, 10 predicted proteins | sample MGYA00518225_ERZ1031113 | MGnify/ENA primary metagenome ERZ1031113 (study PRJEB33718, sample SAMN03159751) | human skin metagenome | collected 2014-05-20 | study: EMG produced TPA metagenomics assembly of the PRJNA266117 data set (Human skin bacterial metagenome...
ATCTACACTATCCTCTTCGTCGGCAGCGTCAGATGTGTATAAGAGACAGCTCGTCGGCAGTTCTTACGGCGCGGACATCACGTTGGTCGAGGATCTCGGTGTCGGTGGTTCCGGCATTCTGCGCGATGTCGTTCCGTCGAAGGGCTTCATCGCGGGCACGAATATCAAGACCGATCTCCGCCGCGCCGACGCCATGGGCCTCAAGCACGGCCTCAGCGAGGTCAACCTGTCGGTTCCGGCGCTGAACAACCGCGTGGTCGCTCTCGCCTCCGAGCAGTCGCGCGATATTCGCAACCAGGTCGAGCGCGCCGGCGTTCGTCTGATCAACGGCCGCGGCCGCTTCGCATCCAAGCAGGAGGGCCACACCACCCACCGCGTCGAGGTGGAACTCAAGGACGGGACCGTGGAGACCATCGACTGCGACATGGTGCTCATCTCCACCGGCGCATCCCCGCGCGTGCTGCCGAAGGCGAAGCCGGACGGCCGCCGCATTTTGAACTGGCAGCAGATGTACGACCTGATCGAGATGCCGGAGCACCTCGTCGTGGTTGGCTCGGGTGTGACCGGTGCGGAGTTCGTCTCCGCCTACGCTGAGCTCGGTGTGAAGGTGACCATGGTGGGCTCCTCCGACCGCATTCTCCCGCACGACGATGCGGATGCGGCCGACGTGCTGGAGCAGGTCCTGTCCAACCGCGACGTGACCCTGGTCAAGGACGCGCGCGTGGACAGCGTGGAGAACACCGGCGACGGCGTGATCGTCCGCACGAGCGACGGCCGCGAGATCACCGGCTCCCACTGCTTGATGTCCATCGGTTCGATCCCGAACACGAAGGATCTGCAGCTCGAATCCCAGGGCGTGGACGTCACCCCGTCCGGCCACATTCATGTGGACCGCGTCTCCCGCACCAATGTCGCCGGCATCTACGCCGCGGGCGACTGCTCCGATCTCATGCCGCTGGCCTCGGTCGCTGCGATGCAGGGCCGCATCGCGATGTACCACGCGCTCGGTGAGGGTGTCGAACCGCTGCGCATCCGCACCGTCGGTAACGCCGTGTTCACGCGTCCGGAGATCGCGGCAGTCGGCATTACGGAGCAGCAGATCCACAACGGCGAGTACTCCGCCGACATCATCAAGCTGGACCTGGCCACCAACCCGCGCGCGAAGATGCGTTCGCTCAAGACCGGTTTTGTGAAGATCTTCGCCCGCAAGGGTTCCGGCCAGGTGCTCGGCGGCGTGATCGTCGCGCCGACCGCGTCCGAGCTGATCCTGTCTCTCACGATCGCTGTGACCAACCACCTCACGGTCGAGCAGCTGGCCAATTCCATGGCGGTCTACCCGTCCCTGTCGGGTTCCATTACCGAGGCCGCCCGCCGTCTCGTACACAAGACGGACCTGAACTAAGCGCGCAAAGCGCCAGTTCAGGGCGAAATATAAGTTATATAAGACCGCGGCGGCTGATCGGGAAAATATAGAGAATATAAGCTATATAAAAGCTAAAAGCCGAGACCCGATCAGGAGGTTCGCCGTGGCAAATTTATCGCGCAACCCGTTCATTCCCACATTCGGCGTCTCGCCGAGCGTGTTCGCTGGCCGCAACGCGGTCGTGGAATCATTCGGCCGCGGGCTGTCCGGCGGCGTCGGCGACCCGCGGCGCGCGCTGTTGCTGTCGGGTCCGCGCGGCATCGGCAAGACCGTCACGCTGAATGAGTTGGAAGACGAAGCGAAGCGCCGTGGCTGGGTGGTGCTCCGAGCGCAGCCGCACGACCTGGTCCAGCCGCTGGTGGATACCGCGATCCCGCACGCGCTGTCGATACTCAGCCAGCGCCCCGAGGGGCGCCGCCGAATCACGGGCGTCAATACTGCGGGGCTTGGGGGAGTGCGCAGCGAGATCGACGACGGGTACAGTCCCGCGCCCTCACTGATCACGGGCCTGAATTCGCTTGCCGACGAAGCCGGCCCCGACTCTGGCATCCTCATTACCGTCGATGAGGTCCAAAGCGCGCCGTCGAATCAGATGTGGGAGCTCACCGCCGCGGTGCAGGATCTGATGCGAGACAACCGCAATATCGCCTTCGCTGCTGCGGGGCTTCCTGAGGGGATCGCTTCGCTGTTGCAGCACCCGGGCACGACGTTCTTGCGCCGGGCTCAGCACTCCAATCTGGGGCCGATGTCGCCGGAGCAGACGGCAGAGGTGCTCGCCCAAACCGCAGAAGCAGGTGGGGCGGAGTTCGATCAAGCGGCCTTGCGTGCGTCGGTGGCGATGAGCCGTGGCTACCCGTTTTTGATCCAGCTCATCGGATTCCACCTCTTTGAGCGGGCTGGCCGGGGCGGAAGGATCACGGCCAGTGATGTGGATGCGGTGCGCGAGGATGTGCTGGATACTCTCGGCCAGCTGGTGCACGCGCCGGCATTGAGCACGGTTCCGCCAAAGCAGGAGGAATTTCTTGTGGCAATGGCGCAGGCCCAGCAAGAATTGGCTGCGGTGCCGACGGCGGAGATTGCGCGCGTGCTCGGTGCCACCCCGCAGTCGCTCACTATGGCTCGGCAAGCGTTGCTCAAGCGGGAGCTGGTCTACAGCCCGAAGCACGGCTACCTGAATTTCACGATCCCGCACATGGGGCACCACCTACTGAACCGTGGCCCCCGCGACAGCGGCTGGGACTAGGGCAAAGCCAAGCCTTCCCGGGCGGGGTGAGGGTTCGCTGGGGAGGCGTGCGAGGCAGAAAGTGGGGAAAGACGGCCCGCGCTCTGCATTGTTTCGGCATACTAATTAGTGGCGCGGGACACAAAGGTATCCCGCAGTGACATGAATTGCCCGCGGCGATATTCCCAGGAGGTTTGCTGTCCATGATCGAGCACGAGGTGCGCACGCGCAGGTCGGCGGAGGAGTTCCCGTACGAAGAACACCTCGCCTACAAGGTCGCGCAGGTGGCCGCGGACCCGGTGGAGGTTCCGGAAGAGGCCAAAGAGATGATCATCAACCGGATCATCGACAATGCCGCCGTCGCGGTGGCCTCGGTGGTGCGCCGGCCGGTGACGTCGGCACGGGTGATGGCGCAGGCGCATCCCGTCGATAAGCATGGCGCTTCTGTTTTCGGTGTGGACGGGCGCTTTTCTGCTGAGTGGGCGGCGCTCGCGAACGGCACGGCCGTGCGTGAGCTGGACTATCACGACACATTCTTGGCCGCGGAGTACTCGCACCCGGGCGATAATATTCCGCCGCTGCTGGCGGTCGCGCAGCATAAGGAGCTGGACGGCAAGACGCTGATCCGTGGCATCGCCACCGGGTACGAGATCCAGGTGAACCTGGTCAAGGGCATCTCTCTGCACGAGTTCAAGATTGACCATGTGGCGCATCTGGGGCCGAGTGTGGCGGCGGGCATTGGCACCATGCTGAATCTGGATGTGGACACGATCTACCAGTCGGTCGGTCAAGCGCTGCACACCACGACGGCTACGCGCCAGTCACGCAAGGGGTTGATCTCTTCGTGGAAGGCGTACGCCCCGGCCTTCGCCGGAAAAATGGCCATCGAGGCGGTGGACCGCTGTATGCGTGGTGAAGGTGCGCCCGCCCCGATCTGGGAGGGCGAAGACGGCGTCATCGCGTGGATGCTGCACAGCCCGGACCGTACCTACACGGTGCCACTGCCTGCGCCGGGGGAGGAAAAGCGTGCGATCTTAGATACCTACACCAAGGAGCACTCCGCTGAATACCAGTCGCAGGCGCCGATCGACCTGGCTCGGCGCATGAAGCAGACTATCGCCGATGCCGGGCGGAAGACGACGGAGATCGAGTCCATCGTCCTGCACACCTCGCATCACACGCACTATGTCATCGGCACCGGGGCGAATGACCCGCAGAAGATGGATCCGACGGCCTCGCGCGAGACGCTCGACCACTCGATCATGTACATCTTCGCCGTCGCCCTCGAGGACGGCACCTGGCACTACCGCGACTCCTACTCGCCGGAGCGTGCGGGCCGCCCGGAGACGGTGGAATTGTGGCACAAGATCTCTACCACGGAGGATCCGGAGTGGACGCGCCGCTACCACTCGACAGACCCGAATGAGAAGGCCTTCGGCGCCAAAGCAGTGATCACGTTTAGCGATGGGGAAGTGATCGAGGACGAGCTGGCTGTGGCGGACGCGCACCCGCTGGGTGCACGGCCGTTCGCGCGGGCGGACTATATCGCGAAATTCCGCACGCTTGCCGACGGGCTGGTCAACGCCGACGAGCAGGACCGCTTCATCGCTGCGGCGGAGAACCTGGAAAACCTCACTGATCTGAACGAGTTGAATGTCCGCCTGACCGACGAGGCACTTGCCACCGCGCCGGCGACACCGGAGGGTATTTTCTAAACACCCACGCTGGGCCTGGATAAAACCAGGCCCACTTTTTCACCAAAATAAAAGTTTTGTAGAGGAGAGAAACTATGTCGGAGCAAACAGAAATCCGCAAGGGCCTCAACGGTGTCATCGCCGATTACACCGAAGTGTCCAAGGTCAACCCGGAGACGAATTCGCTGTTGTACCGCGGCTACCCGGTGCACGAGCTGGCCAATAACGTCAGCTTCGAGGAAGTGGCCATGCTGCTGTGGAATGGGGAACTGCCGAACGAGGAGGAGCTGCAGGAGTTCTACGACGTGGCGCGAAGCCGCCGCGGACTCGACGAGGAGCTCATCGGCGTGATTGAGGCGATGCCGAAAGACTGCCACCCAATGGATGTCCTGCGCACAGCAGTGTCTTTTCTGGGCACGCGCGACCCGGAGAAATTCACCCCAGATTCCGACCACATCCGCGATATTGCGCTGACGCTGTTGACCAAGCTGCCCACCATCGTCGCCCTGGATATCCGCCGCCGGCGCGGGGAAGGCTATATCGAGCCGGACACGAGCAAGGGGTACGCGGAGAATTTCCTTTGGATGGTCTTCGGTGATGGGGAAGGGTCGCCGGCGACGATCCCTTCGGATATCGAGGCTTTTGAGAAGTCGATGATCCTTTATGCCGAGCACTCTTTCAATGCCTCGACATTCACCGCCCGCGTGATCACCTCGACGCAGTCCGACACGTGGTCGGCGGTCACCGGTGCGATCGGCGCACTGAAAGGGCCGCTGCACGGCGGCGCCAACGAATTCGTCATGCACAACATGGTCGCCATCGGCGACCCGGCGAAGACCGAAGAGTGGACCCTGAACAAGCTGAAGAATAAAGAGCTGGTCATGGGGTTCGGCCACCGCGTGTACAAGAAGGGCGATTCGCGCGTGCCCACGATGGAAGAAGCCTTCAAGAAGCTCGCTTCCGAGCACCCGGAAAAAGACGGTGCGAAGTGGGTGGAGATGTACGACATCATGGCGAAGACGATGTACGAGAACACCTCGATCAACATCATGCCCAACCTAGATTTCCCGGCGGGCCCGGCGTATTACATTCTCGGTTTCGATATCGAGTTCTTCACCCCGCTGTTCGTCATGGCGAGGATCACCGGCTGGACCGCGCACATCATCGAGCAGTTCGAGAACAACACCATTATCCGTCCTCTGGCCGCTTACAACGGGCCGGCCGAGCGCCACGTGCCGGGGGCATAAAGGAAGCTGGATCCACTTAGCTGGATCCCCATAGCTGATTCACCGCAGGGCAGGGCAGTGGGAGAGTAGTCGAGGTCACAGGGCCTGTGGGGTGCGCAGCCTTTAAGATCGATGGGTGTACTGCACCTATTTGATTCAGGGGAGAAATCCATGACTGGTCCTGACCACACGGCCGGAACCGAAGCGGCGCACCTGCCCACATTCAACAAGATTCTCGTCGCTAACCGCGGCGAGATCGCGGTGCGCGCTTTCCGCGCGGCCTTCGAGACGGGCGCCAAGACCGTCGCGGTGTACCCGCGCGAGGACCGCCACTCCTTCCACCGTCCGTTTGCGGATGAGGCAGTTCAGATCGGCGACGAGGGCCAGCCAGTCCGCGCCTACCTGTCCATCGATGAGATCATCCGCGCTGCGGAAAAGACCGGGGCGGACGCGGTCTACCCGGGCTACGGCTTCCTCTCCGAGCGCGCCGACCTGGCGCGGGCTTGCACAGAGCGCGGCATCACCTTCATCGGCCCGACCGCCGAGACACTGGATTTGACCGGCGACAAGGCCGCCGCAGTGCGCGCCGCCGAAGAGGCGGGCCTGCCGGTGCTCAAGGACTCCGAGGCCACCACCGACATCGACGAACTGGTCACCTGGGCGGACGATTTCGAGTTCCCTGTCTTCGTCAAAGCTGTGTCGGGCGGCGGCGGAAGGGGCATGCGCTTCGTCGATAAGCCAGAAAACCTGGCCACGCTGGCTGCGGAAGCATCCCGCGAAGCTGAAGCCGCGTTCGGCGATGCGAATGTGTACCTCGAGCGCGCCGTGATCAACCCGCAGCACATCGAGGTGCAGATCCTGGGTGATGCCTCCGGCGACGTCATTCACCTCTTTGAGCGCGACTGCTCCGTGCAGCGCCGCCACCAGAAGGTCGTGGAGATCGCTCCCGCGCAGCACATCACCGACGAGCAGCGCGAGCGGATCTGCCAGGATGCGGTGAATTTCTGCCGCCACATCAACTACCAGGGCGCCGGCACCGTCGAGTTCTTGGTGGACGAGCACGGCAATCACGTGTTCATCGAGATGAACCCGCGCGTGCAGGTCGAGCACACCGTGACCGAGGAAGTCACCGGCGTGGACATCGTGAAGTCCCAGATGCACATTGCTGCGGGCGCGTCCCTGGAGGAGCTGGGCCTGCGCCAGGACGAGATCACGCTGACGGGCGCCGCGCTGCAGTGCCGCATCACCACCGAGGACCCGAATAACGGCTTCCGCCCCGATTCCGGCGTGATCACCGGCTACCGCTCCCCGGGCGGTGCCGGCGTGCGCCTGGACGGCAGTATCTCCGTCGGCGGCGAGATCACCCCGAATTTCGACTCCCTGCTGGTCAAGATGACCTGCCGCGGCAAAGATTTCGAGACCGCTGTGGCGCGCGCCCGCCGTGCGCTCAACGAGTTCTCCGTCAACGGCGTGTCCACCAATATCGGCTTCCTCCGCGCGCTTTTGAGTGAGCCGGACTTCATCAACAAGCGCATCGCTACTAGCTTCATCGCGGACCACCCGCACCTGCTCGAGGCGCCCGCGGCCCCGGACGAGGCGGGCCGCATTCTCGAGTACCTGGCGTGGACGACGGTGAATAAGCCGAACGGCCCGCGCCCGACGAATATCCGTCCGAGCGAGAAGCTGCCGGAACTGGACTACGAGTCCACCCCGCGCGGCGCGCGCGACGAGCTGCGCGAGCTCGGCCCGCAGAAATGGGCGGAGAAGCTGCGCGGCCAGACCGCGCTCGGCGTCACCGACACCTCCTTCCGCGATGCACACCAGTCGCTGTTGGCCACTCGCGTGCGCACGAACACGCTGGTTGCCGCGGCCAAGCACGTCGGCCACCTCACCCCGGAGCTCACCTCCGTCGAGGCGTGGGGCGGCGCCACCTACGACGTGGCGATGCGCTTCCTCCACGAATCGCCGTGGACGCGCCTGGAGGAGCTGCGCGACGCGATGCCGAACATGAATATCCAGATGCTGCTGCGCGGCCGCAACACCGTCGGCTACACGCCGTACCCGGATTCCGTGACCAAAGCATTCGTGAAGGAAGCAGCATCCAGCGGCGTAGACATCTTCCGCATCTTCGACGCGCTTAACGACGTTTCCCAGATGCGCCCCGCCATCGACGCTGTGCTGGACACCCAGACCACCGTGGCCGAGGTCGCCATGGCGTACTCGGGCAACCTGATGGACCCGAATGAGGACCTGTACACCCTCGATTACTACCTGCGCCTGGCAGACGAGATCGTGGAAACCGGTGCGCACGTTCTGGCCATCAAGGACATGGCCGGCCTGATGCGCCCGGCGGCGGCCGCGAAGCTGGTCTCCGCACTGCGCGAGCGCTTCGACCTGCCGGTTCACGTGCACACCCACGACACCGCCGGCGGCCAGCTGGCCACGTACCTCGCCGCCGCCAATGCCGGTGCCGACGTAGTGGATGTGGCGTCCGCACCGCTGGCTGGCACCACCTCACAGCCGTCGATGTCCGCTCTGGTCGCCGCCTTCGCCAACACCGAGCGCGACACCGGCCTGTCGCTGGAGGCCGTGAGCAACCTCGAGCCGTACTGGGAAGGCGTGCGCCAGCTCTACGCCCCGTTCGAGTCCGGCATCCCGGGCCCGACCGGCCGCGTCTACCGCCACGAGATCCCCGGCGGCCAGCTGTCCAACCTGCGAACACAGGCAGTGGCGCTCGGCCTGGGCGACCGCTTCGAGCTCATCGAGGACTACTACGCCGCGGTGAACGAGATGCTCGGCCGCCCGACCAAGGTGACTCCGTCCTCCAAGGTCGTCGGCGACCTGGCGCTGCACCTCGTCGGCGCTGGCGTGGACCCGGCGGAATTCGCGAAGGACCCGCAGAAATTCGACATCCCGGATTCCGTCATCGGCTTCCTCCGCGGCGAGCTGGGCACTCCTCCGGGCGGCTGGCCGGAGCTGCGCGACCGCGCTCTCGGTGGCCGCAAGGAGACTCCGAAACTCACGGAGGTGCCGGACGATCTGGCGAAGGACCTCGAGTCCGATAACCACCGCGTTCGCCGCGCGGGGCTGGACAAGCTGCTGTTCCCGAAGCAGTACGCCGAGTTCTTGGAGCACCGCCGCACCTACGGCTTCACCGACCAGCTCGGCGACAAGACATTCTTCTACGGCCTCCAAGAGGGCGAGGAGACCATGATCTGGTTCGGCGACCTGGAAAAGCAGCAGACCCCGCTGGTGGTCCGCCTCGACGCCGTGGGCGAGCCGGATGAGAAGGGCATGCGCCGCGTGATCATCAACGTCAACGGCCAGATCCGCCCGGTCATGGTGCGCGACGAGAACGCCGAGTCCTCCGTCGCCGAGGTGGAAAAGGCTGACGCGTCCAACCCGAACCACGTCGCCGCGCCGTTCGCCGGTGTGGTCACCGTGACCGTCAAGGAAGGCGACACCGTCTCCGCCGGCGACCAAGTCGCGTCCATCGAGGCAATGAAGATGGAAGCCTCCATCTCCGCCCCGAAGGACGGCGTGGTCGAGCGCATCGCCTTCACCCAGGCCACCAAGGTGGAAGGTGGCGACCTCGTCGCCGTGATCCGCTAAGAGCCATGGCAGCGTAGCGCACAGAAAAGCCGCTAGGCGCCGTCCCAACTACTGGGGCGGAACCTAGCGGCTTTGTGCTGTGTAGGGGGGGGATGTCGGCGAGAAGGGGTCGAATACCCCAAATAGTTCCCTGGTCGGGAACTATTTTCGGGAAGAGGCCCATAACATCAGGTCAAATCATCGATGGAAACTTCCCTGTCAAGGTTCATACGCTCACAGAAGTCTTCGTCGTGGCTGACGAGAAGAAGCGCACCTGCATAACTCTCAAGAGCGGAGACAAGCCAGTTCACGGTTGAGATATCGATGTTGTTGGTGGGCTCGTCGAGAAGCAAAAGCTGCGGAGCAGGCGACGAAAGAAGAACACGGGCAAACTCAACGCGGAAACGCTCACCACCCGAAAGCGTTCCGATAGGCGCGTGCACAGTCTCATTCTGAAACAACAATTGCGCGAGTTGGTCCCGAATATACTGCGGATCAGCAGACGCGTTGGCCTCCGAGACCAACTCCAAAACTGACCGGTTGCGGTCAAGAACAATGCGCTGCCGGAGGTACCCCACATTCCCAATCACGTACCCCGCGCCTCCGTCTGCAACAGAATTGAGCAGGGTCGTCTTTCCGCTGCCGTTCGGTCCAGTGATCCGGACACGCTCGGGGCCTACAACAGTGAGTTCTGGGATTTCCACAACGCGGGTTCCGTTCGGAAGCGCCGTACCGGGAAGCTCAATGTACACTTGTTGATCGTCGCGGACCTTGTCTTGCGCGTGACGATACTCAGCGAGAGACGACTCCACAGACTCGGCATGAGCCGCACCACGCCGAGCAGCAGTCTTCTCAGACCGATCCTTGTCCAGCCCCATCGCCATGCCAGGTTTACGATTGTTAGCAGCGAACTTCCTTCCGCGACGAGCGTCCCGAGCAATGCGTGTTTGCATCGCCTCACGCTCTCGAACCTGCCTACTGTGAATCGTCTTCTTTTCCCGCACCTCCCGCATCGCTGCATCCTGTTCATTGGCCAGAGCTTCACGGTAGGCGGAGTAGTTACCGGGGAAAAGTCGTAGCTTCCCGTCGTGAAGTTCTGCAATCTCGTCCACGGAATCCAACAAGTCGCGATCGTGGCTCACCACAATCGCAGGAACAGTCGATTTGGAAAGAGAGCGGATCAGCTGGGCTTTCGCTTCCACATCGAGGTTGTTAGTGGGCTCGTCCATGACAATGAAATCGGGGTTGTCAGCCATGAGCGCAGCTAGTGCAACACGAACAGCCTCTCCACCGGACAGGGTAAATAGCGGCCTATCCAGGTTGAGCTCGAGGCCATGAGCTGACAACACAGCCCGAGTCTCTTCGGCAGCATCCCACCGGTCACCGATGAGCTCGAACAACTCGGGATTGAACTGGCCACCTTCGATGGCGTTGATTGCCTCGATGATTCCGGTGATCCTAAAGACGTCTGAAACCGTAGTGTCCGGTTGCAGTCCAAGATCCTGAGGCAGGTAAGCGATTTTCGACGGGCGTTCGACCGAACCAGTGCTCGGTTGTAGCTCGCCGAGGATGACCCTGATCAGACTCGTTTTTCCGGAACCGTTATCGCCGATCAGGCCGGTCAGGTGACTTGAAAATATGGCATTTAAGTCCGAGAGGCAGAGGGTTCCGTTAGGCCACTCGAGGGAGACGTTATTCAGGGAAATAGGCATGCTCATTCAACTTTCTGTTTCGTGTTAGGCGGAAACACGGAATTTGAGCACGGCCTATTCCTTCCTACGGGGACAGTTCCTCGTCGAGACTATGACAGTGTCCGTCGGGGGTCAAGGGGTTTGCGCTGCTGAAAGTCGGGATAGGTGATGGTTGAAGGTGGATCGCGGTTGACAGATTGCAGCGGAATCTGTCAGCGACCGGCATCGTGCCTGGTTAGAAATCGACCCTGACAAATGTTGTGAAATATGTCAGGAGTGGGACTCAACGCCGGTAGCGGGCGGGCCTGCAAAATAGTTCACGGGTGAGCCTTGAAGCCGGGAACTATTTCGCCTCTCCGGGGAGCCGACCTGGGGGGGGAGGGGGAAGAGGAGCGAACTCTACTTGAGCAGCTCTTCCATCTCCTTCATCTCCGCGGTCTGGACGTCGACCATCTCCTGGGCCATGTCGCGCAGCGGGGCGTAGCCGCCGTTGTCGATCTGGTCCTGCGTCATGGGGATGACGTGCTCGTGGTGGTAGTGCATCATCTCCAGGAAGGTGGTGCGCAGCTCGTCGCCTTCCAGCGAGGCGAATTCTTCGAGCTCCTCGGGCTGGAACATGCCGTTCGCGATGTGGGCCGAGTGCATCTCCATGTCGTCCTGGATGCCCCACTCGTCGGCCCAGGCGCGCATCTGCTCGTTCTCGCGCTCCTGACCGTCCTTGATGCGCTGAGCCAGGTCGCGGACCTCCTCGTCGTCGACATCGGATTCAAGCAGCACGTCGGACATGTCGATGGCCTGCTGGTGGTGGGGGACCATCATGCCGAGGAAGTGGACGTCCACCTCGTTGTGTGTCCCTTCCGCCTCGTCCCCGCCGCCGCTGAAGGCCCCTCGAATCGTCGGGCTGAGCGCGGTGATCAGCAGCACGAGCGCGGCGATCACGGCGAGGGCGATGATCCACGGCTTGCGGTTCGGCCGCGTCAGCTCGTCGGATTCAGTGGCACGGACATCAAGTCCATTATTGAGTTCTTTGTCTGCCATTGGCATTCCCTTTCAGTCTTCAGGGTAAGCCTAGCTGTCAGTCCCAGGTCAACGCCACAAAAGTGGGGCAGGCCACTTATCCCTTCACACCGCCGGCGGTCAGACCGGAGACGATGCGGCGCTGGAAAGCCAACACCATGAGGATCAGCGGGATGGTGACCAGGGAGCCGGCGGCCATGATCGCCGCGTACGGGTACTCAAAGGCGTTCGGGCCGGAGAAGCGGGCGATCGCCACGGTGACTGGCTCGGTGGCGTTGGTGGACAGCTGGCGGGCGAGCATGAACTCATTCCACGTGGCGATGAACGCGATGATCGCTGTGGTGAAGATGCCGGGCACCGCCAGGGGCAGCAGCACGAGGTGGAAGGCCTGGCCGCGGGTGGCGCCGTCGACACGCGCTGCTTCCTCGAGCTCCCACGGCAACTGGCGGAAGAACGAGATGAGCGTGTACACCGTCAGCGGCAGCGCGAATGAGATATTCGGGATGATCATGGCGCGGTAGGTGCCGATCCACCCGATGTCACCGAAGAGCTGGAACAGCGGGGTGACCAGCGCGATGCCGGGGAACATCGATGCGGCGAGAATGATGCCGGTGACGATGCCCTTGCCGCGGAAGTTCAGACGCGCCAGCGCATAGCCGGTGAACACGCCGACAACAACGGCGAGCGCGGTGGTGATCAACGAGATGATCAGCGAGTTCATGATCGCGCCGAGGAAGTCGTTGCCCTTGTCGGTCGCGAGCGCATCGCGGAAATTCTCCAGCGTGACGTGCGTCGGCCACGGAGTGGTGTCGAAGGTGTGCTTCTTGTCGCGCAGGGCGGTGATCAGCATCCAGTAGAACGGGGCCAGACCCCACACGAGGATGAAGGCCACGCCGATCTTGTGGCCGATATTGCCGAAATTCTTCTTCATCGCGTTGCCTCCGTGCTCGTCGCCGCAGCCGCAGCCGAATCAACATCGGCTGCCGCAGAATCATCGTCAGCGGATCCATTCTTTCTCCGCTGTTTCTTCGCCTGCTTCTTCGCTTCGCGTTTCTCCCGCCGAGCGCGGGTCTGATCGCCGCCGACATCGGCGCCGCCGAAGCGCACCATGAGGAAAGCGACGGTGAAGATGAGAAGGAAGATCAATGTGGACAGCGCGGAGGCGGAGTTGAAGTTGTTCTGACGCATGTCCTCAACCACCAGCTGGGAGATGGTGGCGGTAGGCGAGTTCGAGGACCCGGAGATCATGATCACCGGCAGGTCGTACATGCGCAGGGCGTCGAGGGTGCGGAAGAGGATCGCGACCATCAGCGTCGGGCGCACCAGCGGCAGCGTGATGCGGGTGAAGGTCTGCCACGCCGACGCGCCGTCGACACGCGCGGCTTCGTAGACATCCTTCGGGATCATCTGCAGGCCCGCGAGGATGAGCAGCGCCACGAACGGCGTCGTCTTCCACACATCGGCGATGATCACCGCGATACGCGCAGCCCACGGGTCCGTCGTCCACGCGATGGACTGGCCGAGCAGCGAGTTCACGATTCCGTTGGGCGCGAACATGAACTGCCAGAGTTTCGCCGTCACCGCAGTCGGAATCGCCCACGGGATGAGCACGGCAGCGCGGATCAGCGCGCGCACGCGCGACGGGTGGTTCATGATCAGCGCCATGATCATGCCCAGCACGGCCTCCAGCGCCACGGTCACCACAGTGAAGAACAGCGTGATGCCCAGCGCCGGCCAGAAGTCCGTGGCCAGCACGCCGGGCGGGCATTCACCGACGGTCCCCGACGGGCTCATGCATCGGTTCTGAATCCAGTACAGGTAGTTGTCCAGGCCAGCGAAACCGCCGTCGACGAAGACGCCGGTGGACGGGTCGAGATGGCGGTTGGCTTGGAACGACAGCCAGATGGCGCGCAGGATCGGGTAGCCAATGACCACGGCCAGGACGATCAGCGCCGGGGTGACCAGGCCCCACGCTTTGCCCGCATCGCTGCGGGAGCGCGTGTTCTTTTCGGCGGGTTCCGCGTTTTCCGCAGCTCCGCGCCGCTTGACGACGGTACTCATGATCTCTCCTTAACAACCAGCACGCGCAAAGATGCGCGCTTCGCGCATGGTGCAGGCCCTGAAACAAACAGAGTCTGCAGCTTCGGTCCGTTAAAGCTGGACCGAATCTGCAGACTGATTTTAAACTGTTGCGCCCGCCGTTTTACTGGGCGGCTTGCTTGATCGCGGCGGACATATCCTTGGTGGCGTCGTCGACGCTCTTATCGGCGGTCAGTGCCGCATAGGCGTTGTCCTGGATAGCCTTGGAGATCGCCGGGTAGAACGGGGAAACCGGACGCGGCTTCGCGTTCTCGAGGGATTCCTTGAGAGCCGGCAGGTACGGCTGCTCCTTGATCAGCTCTTCGTTGTCGTAGATGGACGCGAGCACCGGCGGGAAGGATGCCTTGGCGAAGGAGAGCTGGTTCTCCTCGCTGATGATGAACTCGATGAAGTCCTTGGCGGTCGCCTTGTGCTTGGAGTTCACGTTGATGCCGTTGTTGTAGCCGCCGAGCGTGGACACGCCGACTCCGGACTCACCGACGAGCGGCTGGACTTCGAAGTTCAGGCCCTTCTCCTGCGCGTTGGCGAACATGTACGGCCAGTTGATGGCGAGGGCGGTCTGGCCCTCGGTGAAGGCCAGGTTGGTCTCCTCCTCGGTGGCGGCGGTGGAGCCCTTGGCGATGGTGCCGTCCTTGTACGCGTCGACCAGTGCCTGCAGGCCAGCCTTGGCCTCGTCGGACTCGACGGTCGGCTCACCGTTGTCGTCGATCACGGTTCCGCCCCAGCCGTTGATGAAGCCGAGAGCGTTCACGGTGAGGCCCTCGTACTGCTTCAGCTGGGTGGTGAGGCAGTCGCCCTCGACGGCCTCGCAGGCGGACTTGATGTCGGCGAAGGTGTCCGGCTTGGAGTCGACCTTGTCCACGTTGCGGAAGAGCAGCTGGCCGTTGGTGTTCTGCGGCAGTGCGTAGAGGGTGTCGTTGTAGGTCGCGGACTCGACGGTGGACTGCAGGAGCTTGGAGGTGTCGACCTCGAAGTCGCCCTCGAGCGGCTCGAGCCACTGGTTTGCCGCGAAGTCAGCGGTCCACACGACATCGAGCGCCATCACGTCGTAGTCGGAGTTGCCTGCCTGAAGCGACTGCACGAGGGTGTCGCGCTGATCGTCAGCCTCACCGGCGAGCTCCTTCAGAGTCACCTGCTCGTCCGGGTGCTCCGCATTCCACGCATCGATGATCGGGGTCAGCTTGTCCGTGTCATTGCGGCCCATGGCGAAGGTGATGGGGCCGCGCTCGCCGGCGCCTTCCGAGCCGCCGTTGGAGCCGGAGGAATCGCTGGAGCATGCTGCGAGAGTAGTAGCGGACAGTGCGATTGCGCACAGCGCTGCGCCAGTCCGACGACGGGTTGCGTGAAGTTTCATGCGTAGACCTTTCAGATAGGAGGTTTCCCCAATCTTAAATAACGCGTGCCTTGAAACCGGGATTCAGTGAACTTTCAGTGAACAATCCTGCAGAAATGCCACACCCGTCACCCCCGACCCGGGGGGTTTCGTTCCGGATGAGGCCCGTTTGGTCGCAGCTGTCACACGCAGAACGTGGATTTCTCCCCGTCGCACACCCCGCGGTTAGGGGGGAGGGCCAGTCGCGTGCAATACGAAAACCGCCGCGGCCCGAAAGCGGGCGCACGGCGGAATATCGGTGATGGTGAGAACTTAGACCAAGTCGCGGTACATCACGTTCGGGTTCTCCTTGGTGGGAATGAAGCCGAACTTGTCGTACACGTAGCGCGCACGCTTGTTTTCTGGCATGACCTCGAGCGCAATGCGCTTCGCGCCCTGGTCGATGGCGAGCTCGCACACGGAGTGCAGCAGCACGGCACTGAGGCCGTAGCCGTGGGAGCGCTCCTCCACAGCGAGGATCAGCTCCGGCACGTCCGGGCCCAGGTTGGCCTCGCTGGTCTTGTCGCCGTTTTCCCAGTAGCGCAGCCAGATGCCGCCGGCCGGGGTCTGGTCCTGGTCGTGGGCGATCCAACCGCCGTCATCCTCGGGCGACCAATCGTCGACAAATGCCTTGACCTTCTCCTGGCCGCTGCTGAGTCGCTTGGACTCGTCTCCGAACACATCTGCCAAGTAGTACAGACGACGGATGTAGGTGCGGTCCGATTCGGTGGCGGGCTTGAGTCTGAATTCCATAAACACCGATTGTAACGAAACGCACGACTAATAGACGCCACTTATGGGAGTCTAATTATCTGTAATGACATAGAAAACTGCCCCTTCGTCTCCGGTTTCCGCGACAGCGGCAGCGGCAGAGACAAAGGGGCAGTGGCAGTGGTGATGGGGGCGGGCTGTTTAGTCCTCTTCGAAGTACAGCTGCTTGTTGACGAATTCGTCCATGCCCAGCGGTCCGAGCTCGCGACCGAAGCCGGAGCGCTTCACACCGCCGAACGGAATCTCTTCGCCCTCTCCTGCGGGGGTGTTCACGTTAGCCATGCCGGAGTTGATCTGGCGGGCGATTGCGCGTGCGCGCTCCGTGTCCTGGGAGAAGACGGCGCCGCCGAGGCCGTACTGGGTGTCGTTGGCCAGCTCGAGGGCTTCCTTGTCGGAGGAAACCTTGAAGACGAGGGCGATCGGGCCGAAGAGCTCTTCGCTGTACACCGAGTTGTCCTTGCCCAAGTCGGTGATCACGGCCGGGGCATAGTAGGCGTTGTCACCGAGGCCGCCACCGGCGCGAAGCGTTGCGCCTTCCTTGACAGCGCGGGTGACCTGCTCGTCGAGACGCTCGGCGGCGTCGCGGGAGGACAGCGGGGAGTAGATGCCGTTCTCGCCAGCTTCCTCAGGCGTGCCGGGCTTCGCTTGCTCGGCGAGCTTGACCAGCTCGTCGACGAATTCGTCGTAGATGTCGTCCATGACGATCATGCGCTTATTGCCGTTGCAGACCTGGCCCATGTTGTAGATGCGGGTCTCCCACGCCAGTTCAGCGGCGGCCTTCACGTCGTCGGTGTCCAGGAGCACGTAGGGGTCGTTGCCGCCGAGCTCCAAGACTGCCTTCTTCAGGTTCTTGCCTGCCGTCGCGCCGACAGCGGCACCGGCGCGCTCGGAACCGGTCAAAGAGACGCCCTGAACGCGAGGATCCTCGATCATCGTGGTGATTTGATCGTGGGAGGCGTACACGTTCTGGTACACGCCCGCGGGGACACCAGCATCCTCGACGATCTTCTGGATCGCGGCGGAGGACTCCGGACAGATCTCAGCGTGCTTGAGAATGATGGAGTTTCCGTTCATCAGGTTCGGCGCTGCGAAACGTGCGACCTGGTAGTAGGGGAAGTTCCACGGCATGATGCCCACGAGGGCACCGAGCGGGAGGTGACGGATCACAGCAGTGCCGCCGTTGAAGCTCTCGATCTTCCGGTCAGCGGCGAACTCTTCGCCGTTATTCGCGTAGTAGCGGAAGATATTGGCGGACAGCTCCACCTCGTCAATGGCGTGGGGGCGCGACTTGCCCATTTCGCGGCCGATGATCTCCACGAGCTCGTCCTGGCGCTCGTCGAAAAGCTCGGCGATGCGCAGCACGTACTTTTTACGCTCAGCAATGTCGAGGGCGGACCATTCTTTGAAGCCCTTTTCCGAGGCGGCGAGAACCTCCTGGATCTCATCGTCGGTAGCGGTCGGGAAGTCGTGATGACCTCGCCGGTGGCCGGGTTTTCTACCCGG
>ERZ1031113.215-NODE-215-length-17424-cov-15.565721_pt1 | contig 17424 bp, 10 predicted proteins | sample MGYA00518225_ERZ1031113 | MGnify/ENA primary metagenome ERZ1031113 (study PRJEB33718, sample SAMN03159751) | human skin metagenome | collected 2014-05-20 | study: EMG produced TPA metagenomics assembly of the PRJNA266117 data set (Human skin bacterial metagenome...
GCTGTGTTGCCGCCCCGGTCGGGGCCGGCCCTGGAACCATCGCCGAGATCGAATAGCGGCGGGTCGGTGGTTGTCTGGTTCGGTGGGTCGTCGAACGCGGGGTATTTCTTCCGCACCCGCCGGATAGTCCTCTGACCAGGCGATTCCTGGTACTGATGTGTCGTGGTCGGCGACGGTGGCCCGCCGTCGGCGGGGTGGTGGGTGACGTCCCAGGTGGAGGGGTCTTTCTCGAAATGACCCTTCCCACCTGCACCATCCCTGTTGTCGTTGTTGCACATGTGGTGCTCGCGGCACAGGAGGACCAGGTTGTCCAGGTCTGTGAGCCCACCGTGCAGGTACGACTGGATGTGGTGGGCTTCCAGTTCCACGCCCGGCTTGGTGCACCCGGTCCAGGCGCACACCTGTTGCATGGCCAAAAGCACCAGTTTCTGCTCCACGCTGGCCAACCGCGCCCGCCCGAGGGACAGCGGCACCCCGGTGCACGAGTCCAGCTGGAGGGCGAACGAGTCTCCCGCCAGCCCGAGCCGGACTATGTCCAACGCGGTCAACGACACCGAGGTGTTGGTGGCGAACTCGGTGTATGCGTCCGCCCCCATCAGCTCTTCTAGCGTCAGCGTTATCACCACGGTGCCGATGCCCTTGCGCGCCGCGGTGGAGGAGTTCGCGTGGTTGTCGACAATATCCATGAGTTGGTCGAACCGCCGTTGCCCGCGGGTGCGCTTGTCCTCGGCGCCGGGAGGCAGGTTCGCCCCGGGTGACTCGCCTGCGGCCAGCGCGGCCTCGAACGCGGCGCGGCTGGCTTTGTCGAAGTAGATCTGCCCCCAGGAACCGCCGTCGGAGTCCTCCTCGCCGAAGGTCATGGTGCGCTTCTTAAACGCGGCGAGCGGGTCCTTGTTGCCCTCGTAGTCCCGGCCCTTGCGGTTGGCGCGCTTGACCAGTGTGTTTACGTGCTTCCGTAGCTCTTCCGCGGACATCGTCTCCGCCGCCTCGAGCGCCTGCGCGTAGATTTCGTCGCGGCCCGGGTCCGAGTGTTCGTTGAGCTGCATCAGTGCCCGCTCAATGATGCGCTTCTTCTCCGCGTTGGCTTTCGCCGCCGCCTTCCGCGCCCGCTCTTTGGCCTTGCGCGCTTCTTCTTTGCGGCGCTCCTCTTCCTCGGCCTGCTTTTTGCGCTCGTCCTCGTCCATGAGCGGGTCCGAAGGCGGCGTCGGCACCTCTACCTCGCCGAACATCGTCTTCGCCTGGTTGAGCAGGCTGAAAGCATCGGCGCGCGGGAGGCCGAGCTGCTTGGTCAAATACTCCACTGGGTGGTTCGCGCCGACCAGCCGTCCCGCCTCGTCACGCTCGCACAGGTGCGCAAACGCGATGTTCGTGTTGGAGAGCAGCGGAAGCGCCGCGTGCAGCCGCTCCATCGCCTGGTGCGTGGACAGTAGGTGGAGGGATTCGGGCTGCATCATGAGCGCCTCGAGAGCTTTCAGGCTATCGACGAGCTGGTCCACGTGGTGGTCAATCACCGTGGTCATGGCCGCATCCCTCCCTTCAGGTACGCACTGTCAACGAATGAACAATGCATACGCTACGACATGCCTCCGACACGACCGTCACGAACCCAAACAAACATTCGAATAACCCTATCTGGCCAGCAACTTTAGCCCGTCGATAAGCAAACGGTGCTCACTCAAATTGTGCAGGCGGCACATGGTCGCCCACATCGCGCAGCAACCCCCACGCGGTGAGCTCCGCGTACAGCGGGTCGCGGGGCATGAGCGCGTGGTAGGGCGCGTAGCCGTCGTACCACTGCCCGGAGTCGATGTTCGCCACGTCCACCCCCGGGGCGGCCTGAAGCATCGACGCGGACGCCGGCGTGACTACGGTGTCCGCCGGCGAGTAGATGGAGGTGTACACGATCCCCGGCGCGGTGTCCGGGCCGCCCGCGAACTCGCGCAACCAGGCGGAACCTGCGAGCTGCTGCGCTGCTCCCGGCGCGAACAGTGCGGTGAAGTGCGGGTGCTTGGATGCGATTTCGCCCATCTGTCCGGCCAGCCCGCGGAAGTCGGTGCCGTGGAAGTTGCCGCCCATCGCCACCACGCGCCGCACTTTCTTTGCGCCCCCGCGCGAGATGAACAGCTTGGTCATCAGCGCGCCCTGCGAGTGCGCCACAATATCCACCTGATCCGCCCCGGTTTTCCGCAGCACGCGGTCCACGTGCTCCTCCACGTCGCCGACGATGGAGTTGAGGTCGCCGGCGCCGAAGAAGCCGGGTGCGATCATGTCGCCGTAGTCGTAACCCCACACCCAAAATCCCTGTTCTTTTAGCCTTTGCGCGTTTGCTTCAAACGCCGCGGTGCGCGAGTTGATCCCGTGCACGTACATCACCGGCGTGGGGTGTGTGGGCTGAAAATTCCGGTCGTTGAACGGCATCGGCGGGCGGTTTCGTAGCCCGCGCACCGCCCCGTATCCGGCCGCCAGTGTCATCATCGCGCTGCTGAGTTTCATCCCTTTGAGCATATTACTTATCGACGTCCTCCGGCCCCACTTGCAGTAGACCAAGCGGTCTGTTATTGTCTTTTCCTGGATCACGAAGTCCGACGCACCCTGCACAAGGGCAAAGCCTCCCGGCTCGTCGGCTGGCAACCGCGCATATCGCGCACGGTGCCCCCGGGGGAGGATCCGCCGGCACGCGCAACCGCCGCGCCGGAAGAGCGATTCTCAAAGGAGATCAACCATGTCTTCCGACATGAACGACATGTCCAACCAGCCCATTTTCGCCGACGACTGGGCGCCCGCAACCCTGGGCAACGTCAACATCAGCACCGTCACCTTCACTGTCGACGGCACCGATGACACTGTGACCGCGGAATTCCCGTCGGCCATGGAGGCCTTCGACTTTGTCGGCCGCACCGGGCCAAAGTTCGAGTACTCCGCCATCGAAGGTGCAATCCGCGACCAAAACGGCACCGTAGTCCCGCTGCCGGAGCCGCCCGCTGAGCGCATCCCGTGCGGGCTCGACCAGTGCGATCTGGTCGCAGACGGCCACAAGGGGCACTGGATCCCGGTGCTGCGCGCGGCCAACGGGCCCAAAGAGGACTGGCTGCCCATCACCATCATCGAGCACGACGGCAACAAGCTGATCTTTTCCACCGAAGACGGCGTGCACACCTGCTACCACCACGACCCGGAGCGCCTTGCCAACGCGGTTGACTACAACCGCGAGTGGCCCGTGCTGCGCGGCGCACCTAACGGCAGCAGCTACCCGGTGAGCGTGGTGTCCTCGAAGCCGATCGGGCCCTGCAGCCACGCATAGTGCTTTTCGACGACCTCCCGGACCCCACCGTCTTCCTCACCGCAACCCGCAACTTCCAAAACGGTCGCTACTTCACCGTGAACGTGGGGCAGCTCTTGCTCGCGTTTCGGTTCCCGAATTCGAAGGAGGCGCTGCAGTGCATCCGCCGCCTCGGGTTCCTTTTCGTTTAAGTCACGTCAACACCACCAACGGCAACGACAACGACTTCACCTTTGTCCGCGCCGACTGGTTACTCTGCATCCGAAGCACCAGGCGGCGTTGGGGTGGCGCGAGATACACCAGCGGAAGCAATCGTGACCAGCCACAACCACGAAACCCCCGACGTGTCGCAGCCACCGGGTGACCCACGTGATTCCGCGTCACAGCACCGCGAGTTCATGGTGGTGCCAAGGTTCCCCCACGACCCAACCCGTTCTCGCTAGGCGAGGGGACACCTGCACGGAATCACGGGTGCGCACCGTAGTCGAATCGGACGGCATCAGGTTCGGCTCCTGACGCACCGCGGCTCGGGCAGGCGCTGGTTGAAGCCTCATTGATCCCCGCCGCCTGGGGGTAGACCCCGAGCGACAGGTGGCACAAACCGTTTCTAATCCGGCTGCACCGGAATGTCAGCCAAGCCCGACACCTTAACCCGAGAGTGGTCAATGCCCCTGGAAGTCACCGAGATGCTCACACTCTTGAAGCACTCCAGGATCTCCGAGATGCTCACATCGTGGACGTAGAACTCGACAACCTCCACCGGGCCGGAATCGAAGTGCAGACCACCAGGCACGTTCCGATCGTCGGATAGCTTCTCCCGGTCGACAGCGTAGACACGGATCAAGTCGTCTCGCCCAGTGTCGTTCAGCAGGCGCTTGCCGGACACCGGGGACGCGTTCAGGCCGATGATCGTCCAGCGGTCACGATCCAACCCCAGCTTCTCGTGCAGTTCAGGGGTGAAAGTGGTGATGTCCTTTTCAATCGCTATCGCACCCACGTAGTCGCGGTATCCAGCGTCGCCAGCCCATTCCATGTTCGGGTGCGGCAGATCAGTCGGGGTGATGGTCGAACCCCACTCATGGTGAATTGCCATGCGGTCACGGTACCCGCGGAATGGGGGCCACACAACAGGAATTCAGCGGTGCACGTTGTTGAGGACGCGAACGCCAACGTCGTGTGCGCGGGAGGCGGCAACCTCGATCAAAACTCCGGGGAACTCCGGGCGATTCCGGGCAATGTGGGGGACATGCCGAGCAAAAGGGTTTGCAGAAAAGACAAACCACACTAAAGTGAAGGGCGACATGAAGCCACCCATCTCATGTCCTCCAAAAAAGGGGAAACCCCCGCGAGCCGTACAAGCACCGCGAGGGCTTCCTGGGACTTAACCTTGTAGGTACTCCCTGAAGTGCTGCAACACTTCTGAGAGCAGATCGCCTACAACGTCACCCAAGGCCCGGACAGTGATTTGCTCAATCATTGTCCGGGCCTTTCCCTTGCCTGGCTTGTCGCCCTGCTTCGGTCTAGGCATCCGTCCCACCTCCTCCCTAAGCTCGGGGTGGACATTCCCCTAACGGTTCCTGTCCCCACCGCACTAGCGGCTAGGACTAAAGCACCGCTAGGGGAGGAAGTGATTTCGATCCGGAGATCTCCATCGCGGATTAATCTACCAGGGCGTCGAATATGTGCAATTACCACTACATATAGTAGTTACACTGGTGGAATTCCCAGCGTGCAAGTATCGATTTGCCTAGGTCTTGTGTGTGGCTGATTGGTGTATGACAGGTCATGACGCGAAAAGGGCGAAAAACCCGCTGGTATCTGACAAGCTGGCACATGAGTGGCAGTGGCCAGTTAGGTGCCGTAGGCTCCGCTATGGGATGGTCGACAGTCCCCAGGCCCGCCGTTTACGCCACGCATTTCCCGATGGTGCGAGCGGCAGGCTTCCCCACCTGCACAACGGGCTAGCTCTGCGCAACATGTGTTTACCCCCGCTCGACACTGTTGTCGGCGGGGGTTTATCGTGCCCAGTGTCCGGGTGCATGCATTTGTGCAGCACCCGCCCAACCTAATCCCCAGAAAACCCCTCGTAAGCTTGGAGCCGGCGACGAGAATCGAACTCGCACTCTCAGCTTGGGAAGCTGATGTTCTACCACTAAACTACGCCGGCAGCTCTGCCAACTTTAGCACCACGGATTCGCGGCCCAAAACAGGGAAGTACACTCAGTGCCGTGTTGCTTTCAGATCACGACATCCGCGATGCCATTGACTCCGGCCACCTCGGCATCGACCCGTTCGATGCCGAGCTCATTCAGCCGAGTTCGATCGATGTGCGCATTGACAAGTTCTTCCGCGTTTTCAACAACTCGAAGTACACCCACATCGACCCGAAGCAGAAGATGCCTGATCTGACCACGCTCGTCGAGGTTCCGGACGGCGACGCGTTTGTCCTTCACCCCGGTGAGTTCGTGCTCGCCTCCACCCTCGAGTGCTTCACCCTCCCCGCGGATCTGGCCGGCCGCCTCGAGGGCAAGTCCTCTCTTGGCCGCCTGGGCCTGCTCACGCACTCCACCGCGGGCTTCATCGACCCGGGCTTTTCCGGCCACATCACGCTCGAGCTGTCCAACGTGGCCAACCTGCCCATCGTCCTGTGGCCGGGCATGAAGGTCGGCCAGCTCGCGCTGTTCAACATGACCTCGCCCGCGGACACCCCGTACGGCTCCGGCAAGCTCGGCTCGAAGTACCAGGGCCAGCGCGGCCCCACCCCGTCGAAGGCGTACCTGAACTTCCAGTAAATCCGTTCTTCACCCTGCCGACGTCGCCGCTCCACGGCATAATGGCCACTTATGCGGATGACTGTGATTGGCACTGGTTACCTCGGGGCGACGCACGCTGCGTGCATGGCTGAACTCGGCCACGAGGTGCTGGGCGTAGACGTTGATGAAACCAAGATTGAGGCGCTGAAGAACTCTAAGGTGCCGTTCTACGAGCCGGGACTGCCCGAGGTGCTCGAGCGCAACATCGAGGCAGGGCGCCTGAGCTTCACGACGAGCTACGCCGAAGCCGCCGCCTTCGGCCGCGTGCACTTCATCGGGGTCGGCACCCCGCAGCAGCGCGGCTCCTACGCTGCCGATACCCGCTACGTCGAAGCCGTCATCGACGACCTGGTGCCCCAGCTCGAGGGCGAGCACCTGATCCTGGGCAAGTCCACCGTCCCGGTCGGCACCGCCGCCGCCCTGCAGGAGCGTGCCGACAAACTCGCCGCCGCCAACGGCAACAAGGCCAGCGTCGAGATCGCGTGGAACCCGGAGTTTCTGCGCGAAGGCTACGCGGTGAAAGACACCATCGAACCCGACCGCATCGTACTCGGCGTGCGTGGCGGCGCTAACGCTGAAGAGATCTCGCGCGAGATCTACGCCACCCCGCTTGCCAACAACACCCCGTTCATTGTGACTGATCTGCAGACCGCGGAGTTGGTGAAGGTGTCGGCCAACGCCTTTCTTGCCACCAAGATCAGCTTCATCAACGCAGTGTCCGAGGTCTGCGAGATCGTCGGCGCGGATGTCACCCAGCTTGCCGACGCCATTGGCTACGACGACCGCATCGGGCGGAAGTTCCTGGGCGCCGGCCTCGGTTTCGGTGGCGGGTGTTTGCCGAAGGATATCCGCGCGTTCATGGCGCGCGCCGGCGAGGTCGGTGCGGACCAGGCGTTGACGTTCCTACGCGAGGTGGATGCGATCAATATGCGCCGCCGCCAGCGAGTGATCGATCTGAGCCGGGAGATCCTAGGCAGCTTGATTGGTAAGCGCATCACGGTGCTGGGTGCGGCGTTCAAGCCGAACTCGGACGACGTGCGCGATTCTCCGGCACTCGCCGTGGCGGGTCAGCTCTCCTTGGCCGGCGCCGCGGTGCGCATCTACGACCCCCAGGGCATGGACAACGCCGCCAAGGTGTTCCCGACCCTCGACTACGCCGCCTCCCTCGAAGACGCCCTTAAAGGTGCGGAGTTGACGATCTTGGCGACGGAGTGGGACGAGTTCAAGACGATGGACCCGGTGTGGGCTTCCGGAATCGTCGAAAAGCAATTGCTCATCGACGGCCGCAACGTCCTCGACGTCGAACAATGGCAGCAGGCGGGTTGGGAGCTCCACGCGCTCGGCCGCAGCCTGTAAAAATTGCAATCAGTCGAGTCCGAGCGTTTCAATCTGCAGAGTGAAAGTCTTACAGTCTGACGAGTGACTGTGTTACAATCTGTCGAGTCAGCGCTATAATCGCATGTCATGTACATTCCGCGGCTCGCAGATTCTCGGCTTGAAAACGCGTTGCAACGCAAAGGTGGCGTCTTAGTTCGCGGACCGAAAGGGTGCGGCAAAACGGAGACGTCGCGGCAGCAGGCGAACAGCGTGCTGAGTGTGGACACTGACCCGCGCGTGCCGTTTCTCATGGGAGCAGACCCGGGGAGTTTGCTCGAGGGAGATGTTCCGAGGCTGATTGACGAGTGGCAGGTTCAACCTCACCTATGGGACCTCGCACGACACACGATCGACCGCAGGCAGGCAAAGGGGCAATTCATCTTCACCGGGTCGACGGCGCTAACTGGGGAGCTCACCCGACACTCGGGAGCTGGGCGTTTCGCTCATGTAACTATGTCGACGCTCACGATGTTTGAAACTGGGGAGTCCTCTGGGGCGGTGTCGCTCGCTGCACTTGCGGAGGGTGAGACTCCGAGCTATTTGGAGAGCAGCCTCAGCTTCGACGAACTTGTTGAGACAATGTGCCGTGGCGGGTGGCCCGACAATGTAGGTTTCACTGTTCAGGATGCACTCCGCTCAAACCGCGAGTACCTCGAGCAGGTCGCACATGTGGATATCAGGACTCCCGATGGCGTTCAGCGCAGTCCGGAGCGGGTCAACCGGCTCCTGGCTTCACTTGCACGAAATGCTGGAACCGAAGCGGACGTACAAACTCTGGCCAAGGATGTGGGGGTTTCTCGGGACACTGTGGTTGATTATTTGGATGCGCTGTCGCGGATCTTCATTTCGGTGGATCAGCCGGCGTGGTCGACCCACCTCCGCTCCAAAGCCACTTTGCGAAAGTCCCCGAAGCGTCACCTCGCCGATCCTGCCCTGGCGGTTGCTGCGCTGCAGCGGCAGCCGCGCGACATTGCTGCCGACCCCGAATATGCGGGGCAGCTTTTCGAATCGTTCGTGGTCCACGAACTACGCGCGTACAGCGACGAGCAGGTCTACCACGCCCGGTTAAACACGAATCTCGAGGTGGATGCGGTAGTGCCCCTGAACGGCCGGCCGATTCTGGTTGAGGTGAAGCTTGGCCACTACCCGCACGTGGTGGATGCGGCTGCGGACACGCTGCTCCGCTTCGCCAGCCAGCTGGAGGCGGACCCAGTCCTCCTTGTGGTCACAGGGGGCGGCCCGGCCTACACCCGCGCCGACGGCATCGTGGTCGCGCCGGTGTCGCTTCTCGGGCCGTAAGCAGGGATTTTGCTTATCGGCGCTCTCGCAACAGTTTCGCGGGAAGTTCACGGCAAACTGTGATGTTATGGAGGGGCGTGAAAACTGCGCCTGAGCGTAGTGTTCAGCCAATTATCCACCCTCTTCGTAGATCGGAAAATTGCACATCATGTCTATTACCTCCTCGCGGGCTAACTGGGGCTCGCGTTCGCGTGCATCCGTCTCCACCCGCGCTCTCGGCGCCGCAACCGTCGCCATCCTCGGCCTGACCACCGTGCAGGTGGCCGCCCCCACTTCGACTTTCCTGCCCGCAGCGGACGCCGCGACGCGGACCGTGTTTGGCACCAACGTCACATACGACGACCAGAACCCAAACTCCGTGCCGTGGTCCACGGCGGTGAAAGGCAACGTCACGCGCTACGGCAACCTGTATTTGAGCCTTGATGCCGTTGAAAAGGACGGCATCGCGAAGACCGGCACCTACGACAAGTGGGGCAGCCCCGTTCCGCTGACCATCTGGGATCCCGCCAACCCGACGATCTACCGCAATGGGTTTACGTCTGCTGTGCGCCCAGATCCGTTCAGCAATTCCAACAAGATTACGACTCAGCTTGGCGACTGGACCTACGTGTCCCAAAGCTCCACGTTCCAGGTGACCTGAAACCCCGCGCCGGGCTACATCGGCTACGCCCCGCCGCTGCCGATCCAGATCGACCCGTCGAAGCCCGGTGGCCAGCCCGCGCCGCAGTACGACTACGCCACCACCGGTCTGCCAGGCAAGACAACGTCGCCGCTGGCCTCCGAGGGAGCACTCGGCACCACGCAGACCGCGCAGGCCAAGCCAGGGTTCCAAGGTGTCACCGACGGCATCGTCTGGGACTACCTGCCGACCTACGCGTTCCAGGTTGACCGGAACGACCCGATCGCGGCCCTGGCTGGTCTCACCGACGACCAGTTCGCCACCGACGCAGACGGCAACTACGTCGGCTACGTCACCAACGAGCTGAACACCAGCGAGGGCCGGTACACGATTAACCCGGACTCCGGCGAGGTCACGTTCACCCCGAACAACGACTTCTTCAAAACTGGCGACCCGACCACCAAGCAAGCCACCCCGATCCGCGTGATCGTGTCCAACATGACCACGAACACGGACGAGGGCAACGGCCGCGTCATGGCCTACGGCGTCACCCCGCCCCGCGCACACGATCAACGCGAACAACCAGTCCTACTCCGAGGTCAACACCACCTACACCCCGACGGTGACCAAGCCGTCGGTGCAGCTCGAGGACGTCGCAGGGCAGAACCAGGTCGGCCGCGCCGTGACGCTGCGCCCGAACTACGCGCAGGCTGACGGCGCACCGGCGATCAACACGGACACCGTTGAGCTGCTGAACCCGGACGGCACGACCGCCGGCAAGACCCTCACCGTGGAAAACGAGGGCACGTGGCAGGTCAACAGCAACGGCACCGTCACCTTCACCCCGCAGGTCGGCTTTATCGGTGACCCGACCCCGGTGCAGTACACGGCGAAGAACACCGTCGGCATCCAGGCGGACTCGGCCACGCTCACCGTCGACTACTTCGTGCCGGACGGTCGCCCGGCGACGACGTACGGCACCCAGGGCGTGACGCAGAAGTCCACCGACAGGACCACTTCCGAGGGCGACCGCGGACTGACCGCCCAGCAGATGTTCCCGGGTTACCCCACCAACTGGTACAGCTCGTTCACCTACCAGCTTGTCGACCGGAACGGCAACGCAATCGCGCCGAACACCGCGCTCACGTACGACAACGTTGGCACCTACACCATCGACGCCGCGTCCGGCGAAGTCACCTTCACCCCGGACCCGTTCTTCGTCGGCCCCGCACCGGAGGTCGGCGTGCGCATCGCCAACCTCACCACCGCGAACGGCCAGGAGCGCGGCGCGGACGGCTCCTATGTGCCCATTGTCACCAGCTCGAACGTGTACCTCCAGCCGGCGTTCGCCAACGGCAACGTCGGCGACACGCTCAAGGCCACACCGGACTACGCGATCGCCGGCCTGCCGAAGATCGACACCGAGAGCATTTCGCTTATCGACGACTCCGGTAACCGCGTCGGCACCACCCTCACCGTCGATGGCCAGGGCACCTGGACCGTCGATCTTGCGACCGGTGAGTTCTCCTTCACCCCGGTTGCGGGCTTTTTGGGCAACCCGGCACCGGTGAAGTACACCGCGCGGAGTGTCGACGGTATCGCGGCCCGCGAGCCGTCCACCGTCACGGTTACCTACAACCCGCTGGTCACCCGCACCGCCACCACCATCGGCGGCCCGACCGAAACGCAGAAATCGACCGATCTGAACTCCCCGGGCGACGCCGGCAAGACCACCGCGGAGCTCTTCCCGGGCTTGCCCACGGATTGGTTCAACGCGCCGATCCAGTTCAAGCTCGTGGACGGCACCAACCTCGTCGACACCCTCACCGTCAATGGCGAGGGCACCTACACCATCGATCCCGCAACGGGCGTGGTCTCGTTTACCCCGGTCGACGGGTTCCTTGGCGGCCAGCCCTCGAAGCAGGCGGGCGGGGTGAAGATTCAGGCCATCAACACCACTGCCAACGGCACGAAGGTCAACTCGACGCTCATTGCGCAGTACATCCCGACCGTCGAAGACCGCACGTACACGCTGCCGTCCGCCACCAACTCGGCGCCGATCGGCCAGCCGGGTAAGGCGACGCCCGATTACGGCACCACCATCGACCCGACGAGCGTGCAGCTTCTCGACGCTGCCGGCAACCCCGTCGGCAAGACGCTGGACATCCCGGGACAAGGCACCTGGACCGTCGACCCAACGACGGGCGAATTCACCTTCACGCCGGTGCCGGGCTTCGTCGGCACGCCGGTGAGCGTGTTGTACACCGCCGCGGCCACCAACGGCGGCACGGTGACCGGCACCGGTGGTGTGACCATCACCTACCCGGCGGCCATCACGGTCCCCGCCACCACCGTCGGCCCGCAGGGCACCGCCCAGAACAGCTTCGACAAGGACGCGAACGACACCGGCCGCACCCCTGCCGAGATGTTCCCGAACCTGCCCGGAGATTGGTACGGCAAGGCCAGCAGCCCGGTGAAGTTCCAGCTCGTAGGTGCAACCGACAATGTTCTTACGGTCGACGGTGTGGGCACCTACACCCTCAACCCGCTGGAGGGCACCGTGAAGTTCGAGCCGGAGAAGGGCTTCACAGGCCAGGCCCCGGCAGTGGAGATCCAGACCGTCGGCCTCAGGGACGCCAGCGGCCAGCCGGCCGAGATGACCAGCACCTACCAGCCGTTCGTGGTGCCGGTGCGCGTTGAGATCCCGTCCGACTACGCCAAGGCCACCCGCATCGGGCAGCCGATCACGGTCACCCCGGAGTACCTGGACACGACGGTGGACAAGAGCACGATCCGGATCATCGCGCCGCAAGGCAGCACGCTCTCCGATGACGGCAAGACGCTGGTTGTGCCAGGCGAGGGCACATGGACCGTCGATAAGCAAGGCAACTTCACCTTCACTCCGCAGGGACCTGACGGTGAGGGCGGCGCGTTTGTGGGCAGCCCGACCCCCATCGACTACACCGCCACCAACTTCGACGGTATCCCTGCACAGGTGCCCGGCCAGATCTCGGCGTTCTACCCCACGCCGGATCCGACGTCGGCTGTCACGACCAATCTGCAGGGCGTGACGCAGCACTCCGACGACAAGAACCGCCAAGACCAGGGTCTCACTGCGAAGGAGATGCTCCCGAACATCGCCCAGGCCACCTGGTGGGACCAGGCAGTCTTCGGGTTGTTTGCCCCGGACGGCACCCCGGCGGAGAACAACACCCTCACCGTCGCGGGCGAGGGCACGTACACCATCAACCCGACAACCGGCCAGGTCACGTTTACCCCGGACCCTGCATTCGTCGGCACGGCGCAGTCGGTGGGCATCGGGATCGTGAACGCGCAGGGCACGCCGACGGCGAAGTACACCGCCGTCGTTGAGCCGGTGGATGTGCACCTTTACGACGCCTCTGTGCTCGGCAACATCGGCAGCCCCCTGAAGGTCACGCCGAGGTACCTGGACACGGTCGATAAGTCCACGGTGGAGTTCGTCGGTGCCGACGGGAAACCCGCAGGCAAGGAACTCAAGGTCGACGGGCAGGGCACCTGGACCGTCGATAACAACGGTACGTTCACCTTCACCCCGGTAGACGGCTTCTACGGCACGCCGACCCCGGTGAACTACACCGCGAAGAACACCAACGGCGTGCAGTCCACCGACACCGGCACGGTCTCCGGCGACTACCGCTCGCCGAGGACCTCCCCGTCGGTGACAACTGGCGAGATTAACCAGACACAGACCTCGAAGAGCGGTGCGGAGATGTTCCCGTCGTTCCCGAGCAACTGGACCATCACATACTCGCTGCCGGGAGCCACGGACAACACGGTTGAGACTGCCGAGGGCACGTTCACCATCGACCCGGCGACGGGCGTGGTCACCTTCACCCCGGCGAAGGACTTCAGCGGCACCCCGGACCCGGTCACCGTGCAGGCCACCACCGCCACGGGCGCGAAGGAAACCACCACGTACCAGGTGTCCGTGACCGGCAAGGTCACCGAGACTGCCACCACCACGTCGAACGTCCTCTCCACCGCAACCGAGACCGCCACCGCAACCGCAACGGAGACGGCGACCGCAACCCCGGTCACGACCACGGTGGCGATTCCCACCACCATCGATGGCACCCCGACCACGGTGACGCAGACGCAGGTCATCCACGAGTTGCCGTCCACGGTCACCACCGAGGTTCCGACGACCGTCGAAGTCCCCACCACGATCAACGGCACCCCGACCACGATCACGGAAACGCAGTCGGTGCCCACCACCATCGCCACCACGGAAACCTCCACCAGGGTCATCACCGACCTGGCGCTGCCGGACGCGGAGCGCGTCGTGCGCACCCCGGGCCCGGTGGCGGTCACACCGAACTACTCCGACGACGTGGACCGCGAATCCGTACGCATTCTGTCCAAGTCCGGCGAAGAAGTGACCACCCTGGTGGTGCCTGGCCAGGGGACGTGGAACGTGGTCAACGGCGTGTTCACCTTCACCCCGGAGGACGGCTTCACTGGCAACCCGGATCCGATCGACTACACCGCGCACGGCACTGACGGCGCGAAGGCGCATGCTCCGGCCACAGTGTCGGTGGGCTACAACCTGCCCGCCACCGAAACCGAGCGCTCCACCGAGACTGCTACCGAAACGGCCACGGAAACCGAGCGCTCCACCGAAACGGAAACGGCTACCGCTACCGCCACCGAGACCGAGCGCGTCACCGACTTCATCACCGCGACCAACCCGGCGGTGACCACCACGGTCACCCCGGATGCTGTCACGGTGACCCAGGACCCGGTCACGGTCACTCCGGACCCGGTGGTCACCACGGTCACCCAGACCAAGGAGCCGCAGCCGGTCACGGTCACCCCGGCGCCGGTGACGGTCACGCACGACCCGATCACCACTGTGGTCACCATCCCGGGCGAGTCCAGCGAGCTGACCACCACCCTGACCATTAGCCCGGAGCCGCAAACGGTCACCCCTGACCCGGTCACCACGACCATCCCGGGCGGCACCGAGATCGTGCCGGTCACGGTCACCCCGGACGCCGTCACTGTCACCCAAGACCCAGTGGCGGTCACCCCGGACCCGGTCACCGTCACCCAGGACGTCACGGTCACCGAGACTGCGGAGTCGGGCACGAAGGTCGAGTTCACGCCGGGCCGCGCCCATATCGACACGATCCAAGACACCGTGGTTAAGGTTGTCGTGGAAGACGGAGACGTCGATAAGCAATCGCTCACCTTCCGCGAGGTTGAGGGCGGCAAGCTTAGCGACGACCACAGGACCCTCACCGTCGACGGCCAAGGTACCTGGCACATCGAGGACGACGGTCACGTCACCTTCGTGCCGGAGCCGGGCTTCACCGGCGAGCTGACCGAGGTGGAGATCGACTACACCCGCACCGACGGCGGGAAGGTCGACGGCCCGTACCGCATCTCCGGCAGCTACCGCCCGCGCGAGGAGGTGCCGACGCCGCCGGCAGGCACCGTGACCGAAACCGTCACCCAAGACGTCACCCAGCCTGCCGTGACCGAGACCGCGACAGAGACCAGCACGCTGGCTCCGGCGACGACCACCGAGCCGACGGCGCCTGCGAAGGTTGGCTCTTCCGGCAACGAGACTGTGGAGCGCTGCCTGGCCAACGCGGTGCGCTCGCCGATCCTGTGGCTGATCCCGATCGGGCTCCTGGCCACCGTCGGTGGCGACCTGGTCAAGCCGTACGTGGGCCAGTACCAGGCGCAGATCGACCAGATCAACGCAGAGATGAACCGCCGCTGGCAGGAGCAGACCCGCGACTGGGGCTTCGGTGGCCGCGGCGGGCAGCGCAACGAGCAGTTCGAGGAGCTGCGTCGCCAGGCGGGCGCCATCAACGCGCAGTTCCAGCAGGCCGCGAACCGCCCGGAGGTGCAGCAGCTGGGCAAGATCGCCGGCGGCATCATCGGCGTGGTCGCGCTCGGCGCGGTGCTGTACGACTGGTGCACCGCAGACCCGGGCAAGGCCGCAACGTCGATCGATTTCGGCGACGGTTCCAGCGTCCAGGACAAGAGCAGCGTGACCCGCTACGGGGGCAGCTCCGAGCAGTAGTTTCGTAGTACCTAATTCGGGCATACCTGCAGGGTGTGCCCGTCTTAGTAATTCTGGCTGAGTGGGGCATGATAGTCCGCATGTCCAAGGAGAAGTCAGGAAAGTTTGCCAAGGGCGCCCTGGGCGCTGCCGCCGCGGCGCTGGGTGGCGTCGCCATCCACGACCTCACACAAACCAAGTACCCGGTCCTGCGCAACTACCCCGTTTTAGGGCACATGCGCTACCTGCTCACGGACATCGGTCCGGAGCTGCGCCAGTACTTCATTGAACGCGACTGGGACGGCCGCCCCTTCAACCGCGACCAGCGCAACGCCATCTACGAGCGCGCGAAGGGCAAGCAGAGCGAGACGTCGTTCGGCACCGTCCAGGACGTCTACGACACGAACCACGAGCACCTCGTGCACTCCATCGCCCCGGTGGAGGAGCCGGCCGAGCCGCCGCGCGCGCTCGTGGGCGGCAAGGACTGCACCAAGCCGTACTCCATCTCCATGCTGAACGTGTCCTCGATGAGCTTCGGCTCCCTGTCCAAGAACGCCGTGCGCTCCCTGAACAAGGGTGCGGCCATGGGTGGGTTCGCCCACAACACCGGTGAGGGCGGCATCTCCCCGTACCACCAGGAAAACGGCGGCGATCTGGTCTGGCAGATGGGCACCGGCTACTTCGGCGCCCGCACCGAGGACGGCGACTTCGACCCGGCGAAGTTCCGCGACAAGGCGCAGGACGACCAGGTCAAGATGGTGGAGCTGAAGCTCAGCCAGGGTGCCAAGCCGGGCATCGGCGGCGTGCTGCCGGCGGACAAGATCACCAAGGAAGTCTCGGAGATCCGCGGCGTGCCCATGGGCGTGGACTGCATCAGCCCGGCCGGCCACCGCGTGTTCAGCACCCCGGTCGAGCTCATCGAGTTCATCGCGCAGATGCGCGAGCTTTCCGGCGGCAAGCCGGCGGGGTTCAAGATGTGCGTCAGCAGCCGTCGAGAAGTGCTCGCCATCTGCAAGGCAATCCGCGCGGTCGGCACCGCGCCCGACTTCATCGTGGTGGACGGCTCCGAAGGCGGCACGGGTGCCGCGCCCATCGACTTCGAGGACCACATGGGCATGCCGCTGACCCACGGCCTGATGCTCATGCACAACGCGCTGGTGGGCACTGGGCTTCGCGACCAGATCAAGATCGGCGCCTCCGGCAAAGTCGCCGGCGGCTCCGACATCGTCATGCGCATGATCCAGGGCGCGGACTACACCAACTCCGCCCGCGCCATGATGATGGCCACCGGCTGCATCCAGGCGCAGCGCTGCCACACCGGCGAATGCCCCACGGGCGTTGCGACCCAGGACCCGCGTCGCAACCGCGCCATCGTGGTGGAGGACAAGTCCAAGGCGGTCTACAACTTCCACAAGACCACCGTCAGCACCGCCGTGCGCCTCATGGCCTCCATGGGCGTCTCGGATCCGTCGGAGCTTCGCCCCGACATGCTGCGCCGCAGCGTCTCGCCGACGGAGTCGCGCTCCTACGCCTCCATCTACGAGTGGCTGCGCCCTGGGCAATTGCTTGACGACGCCCCGTCGGTCTGGGCCCCCGACTGGAAAGCTGCCTCCCCGGACACCTTCCGCCCCGTGGCGTAGCTGCCGGTGGTGGACCTGGGGTGGGCTGGCTGGCCAGCTCCCAGGCCCCAGCTCCAACCAAGCTCAACCGGCCCCACCCAGCCCCAAAACGCGGATCTGCTAGTTCGCTCAGGAGACAACCACCGACGAACTAGCAGATCAGCGTCATGTCTGGTCACTTATTGGACGCAAAGTGCTTGACACGCACACTGGTTCACCGTAGTTTCTGAACAGACCGCGTCCCCGAGGGAAGGAGTAGGCAGTGCTCACGTTCCGTGTTTCCGCATAACACGAACCAGAAAGACAGATGAGCATGCCTATTTCCCTGAACAACATTTCTCTCGAGTGGCCCAATGGAACCA
>ERZ1031113.216-NODE-216-length-17387-cov-14.669859_pt1 | contig 17387 bp, 27 predicted proteins | sample MGYA00518225_ERZ1031113 | MGnify/ENA primary metagenome ERZ1031113 (study PRJEB33718, sample SAMN03159751) | human skin metagenome | collected 2014-05-20 | study: EMG produced TPA metagenomics assembly of the PRJNA266117 data set (Human skin bacterial metagenome...
CGAGATGCTCAGGAGTCTCGTGGGCTCGGAGATGTGTATAAGAGACAGATATGTAGGCATGGAAAAGGCCCGTTTCCTCCCTCAAGCCAACAACAGCTAGGAAACGGGCCTCTCACCTATTTTCCGAAAGAGACATGTTCTAACCAACACATAGAATCATGCCCACAATCGAGTGTAACACACGTTGCGTATGGCGTCAAAACCTACGCCGAGGTGCTATTTCGAGACTCATTAGCCTCCAAATCCATGGTCACCTTACCGGCAACAAACATGGCCTCCATCTCATCGAGCGTCATGCCCTTCTCATCGCGCAAACGATCAATCATAATATCCATTTGCTCGCGCATCTTTTCATATCCCATAAGAACAACTATCCTCTCTTGATTACTGTTTAAAAAGCGTCCTTTAAAATACACAATAACACACACCACAAAAACCCGCCACCCATAACACAACCCCTGCTACACTACACACCATGGACCAACAAGAATTCACAATCCTGCTCGACAACGACTACTACGATCTGCAACAAGAAATCAGCCGAAGCGTCGCCCACACCTACGAACGAGACGACGAAGACAACATCATCTACGAGGGCATGTTCTGGAACCAAACCATCGAAGAAGCAGAACAAATCCTCTCCCAACACTTCTCCGACGACGAACTAGCTGACATCGACATCGAAGAGTGGCTCATCAACATCCTCGACTAACCACAACACCCACCCCCAGAGGACCAGCACCCAACTAACGCTGGTCCTCTTTTTCAACTCCCGCAAACACCTCATCAAACAACCCCACAGCCGACAATGCAAACGCATCAGACACATGATGCACATCCCTATACGCCACCACATTACCCACCACCACAGGACACACACCACCAGAACACAACCACCGAGACACATCCACCGACACCGCAGACGAATACCCACTCAACACCTCAGCACCCGGATCACCACCCTCACCATACACATCCGCCTCACGAGAACCACACCCCACAGAATCCCCAGAAGCCACAAAACACTCCACAAAATTACGATCCCCACCCGACTCATCCACACCCCACGGATTATCACGCACACCCACAAAACCAATACCCCGATCCTCCAATACATCCCAAAACGCACGATACCCCGCAGGAACCACATCAGGGCCCCGACCATCCGCAGACCCAGGCCGCGTCGAATTAGACACCACCAACCACGGATCAGCCTCCACTACACGATCCACCACCAACCGCGACCACTCGGTACACTTATCAGAAACACCCGACGTATCCCCCAACACTACCGGACACCCCTGACGCAACAACGGAACCACCTTAAACCCACGCTTCTTACCCACCACATCCAACGCAGACATCCACTGCTCAATATGTGAACCACCCACCACAAACACCTCACGCTCAGCCTCCACATCACCAAACACACACGGAGATACTCCGTCAAGCTGCCTGTCTAAAAAGAAATCCCCCGGCGCGTCCTCGCCCACAAAACAGCCGTTGCGCAACGTCACCGGCAACACGGCAGACGCAAACACACCATCCGGCTTCACCTCCACAGACTCGTCCACCGGCGCACCTTCAGCAAACGCACGAGCACCCGGATACGCCGCCGCATCCAACCGTGAATCCGCCACACCAACAACCGCCTTCGACCACACCGGCAGCACCGACATCAGCCCCGCAAAACCACACACAACAACCGCACCACCAATCGCACGCCACCACTGCGCACGATCCACCAACGACACACCCGCACGATCCTCACCCATTACTGGTCGCTTCGCATGCTGCTGCAACGGAGCCTCCACACCCTTATGCGTCACCCACGCCAGCACAACAGACACCGCCACAATCACTACACCCTGAACAAACGATGGGGTAGTCTTACCCAGCCACACCGTAGACACAATCAACAGCGGCCAATGCCACAAATACAACGGGTAAGCAACCTTACCCACCCAACGACACACACCATGCGCCAACACCCCAGACACCCACGACTCTCCCGCCACAATCACCAACACAGCACCACCCACCGGCAACAACGACACCGGCCCCGGATACACCGTAGAATCTGCAACCACAGCACCCGTTAGCACCAACATGCACACACCAACACCTGCGACCCAACCAGACACACGCGCCGGGACACGCACTTTATCCGCATACACGGCCAGCACACCGCCAAGGGATAGTTCCCACGCACGCGCGCCCAACGAATAATAGTTAGACGCAGGCCCATGCAATCCGAACCGTGAGGCGTACACAAAAGAACACACTGTCACCACAATAAGTACAGGCCCTGCTATACGCCGCATAGTAACTGGGGGATGGGTAGATCGGCGCAGTCGAATATAGCCGCCTATGCTCAAGGCAAAGAGGATAGCTAAAACATAAAACTGGCCCTGAATAGACATCGACCACATGTGCTGCAACGGCGACGTTGACGCAGACGCCGCCACATAATCAGCACTTTGCCGCGCAAGCTCCACATTCTGGTAATAAAAAACAACCGCCGCGACCTGCTTCACCAACGATGTTGACACAAGCTGCGGCACACACCACCACACCACCGCGGCAACAACACCCACAACCAACACAAGAGACGGCACAAGTCGACGAATAGTACGCCACACAGGCCACCACGGGTTCAAAGACGCGCCGGGTTTGGTGACGTAGCGCAGTTGTGATCCTAGGAAGAAGTAGCCGGATAGCAGCAGGAATACGTCGACGCCGCCTGATACTCGTCCTACGAAGACGTGGTAGATGACGACGAGGGCGATGGCTAGTCCGCGGAGTCCGTCGAGGTCGTGTCGGTAGAAGGTTTTTGTTGGCATGGTTTTTCTTTTCTGGTTGTTGGTTTGTGCCCACAGAGTATACGGTAGATGCGTTAGTTTTGCACTTTAGGGCCACACACCACGCATGATAAAATCGTCCGCAATGAACACACAACACAAGGACACACTATGAATAATCACACCATAGACCGCGACATGGACACCCTCATCGAGTACTACACTCTCTGGCAAAATGGAGAAGACGAAGACGTACTGCTCGACATCATGGCAGACACCCACCAAAGCGTCATCTCCGGCGACACCTCCACACTCCCCGAGCACAAAAGGGATCTGCTAGGCGAAATTGAACGCGAACTCTATTCCGAGAGAGAACGCCGTGGCCTAGACTCCCCAGATTCAGACTTTAGCGGCTAGACTATAGTCACACCCACTACACAAGGAGAAAAACATGGCTTCCTACAACTACGAAATCGACCCCACCGAAGTAGAAGAATACTTGGCCGACGTCGAAAGCATTTACATCACCGACCACCTCGACCACAACGACTTCACCGCACTGGTCAACGAGCTTGCAGAAAAAGAAATCGCTTACATCAAAGACAACAACCTCGAATTCGATCCCCAAGACCTCATCGCAACAGTAGCCACCCAAATCCGCGAAAACATCGACGAGGACTAATCTCCATGAACGTCAGCGAACTCATCAACTACACCAGCCAACTCGACGACGACACCCTCCTCGAACCCTGCTATATTTGGGACTATAATAATTCCGGAACCCGCTCCTACGGTGAACACCCCATTTGCGGAATAGTTGTCCTACCCGACCGCGTTGAACTCCACTACGCCGAACCAGGCGTCGAGGACACTATCACTTTGCAGCAACTACACGACGAACTCGCACCAGTGAAAGATCGTCCCGTCGTCGTTGTAGACTATTACTGTGATATTCTGCCCAATGTGGAAGGTATTTCACCCTTCGACGAGTCAGAGTCCCTCGGGCCAGAAAACCACATTTCCATCAGCGTTGATGACGAGGCATAATACTCATGGACTTTAGCGTAGGACAGAACACGTTCGATACCGCGGACATTAACCAGGCAGTGTTTTTAGAACACGGCTACCGAGTTCATACACTCATGGATGAAGAGCGCACAAAGAAAGTGGTGCTTGATCATTTTGATGAAGAAGAGTTAGACGGCTTGTCTTTTACTGACGCCCGCATGCTTGTAATCAATGCTGTAGGTTCCTATTGCACCACCTTAGCCGAGGACAGCTAAGCCTCTACCATAAACAAAGAACACCCGCACCGTGTAAGACGTAAACCACAGTGCGGGTGTCTTGCTTTGAACATATCCAAACAAGAGAGGAGCACTTTGCCTTCACACCACAGGATCAGGACAAAGGAGTTGCTGCCCGGAGTATTCTTGGAAAAAGCCTCATGGGTCAGAAAAAGCTCTTCCCTCAACTCTGGCGTGCTCTACAAGTATACCACACCGCAGGACTTAGGTGCAAAACCCTTTTCTACGGCTGCAGCGGCTGGAACTCTTCCTCCCCGCCAAGAAGCCTTCCTAAAAACCCTAAACTATCACCATACGTCACACCCTTATAGCACCCAGAGTCATAGAGTGCCTTATAGATTGTGAGTGCGTCACAGCCATAAAGCCCCGCGTTAGAGATTCCGTTGATCTCCACCAGTGCTGCCTGGTTTTTAGTCTTACACCAGGCAACATCAATAACACAGGTCGGCGCAGAATTCTCATGGGTTTCTAGGCTTTGTACGATCTGCTCGGCCAAGTCAAAGAGCTCACCGTAGTACGGATTGGTGACAACATCTTGCCTGTCATGCGACATGGACCGATACTGGACAGTCTTGTCAGCATAAGCAAAAGGGTCCTTGTGCGATAAAGTATCCGGCACAAAATCAATAACCCTACCCGATGCAGACACTATTTTACCCTCAACAACAAAGAACCTAGTTTCATACTCCAAGTCCACTGTTTCTTGAAAAAGTAGATACTTTGGAAGCCTATAGGACCACGCTTCCAAATCACCGTTAGAGCACACAAAACGAAAAAGAGCGGTTTCCCAATCGTCGATAGTTTCATCTAAAAAACAAGAAGAAACAATGCCCGTTGCGTCCTTATCCAGGGCATTCTTCACAAACAACTCATCGTGCCGCTTACTCAAATCCACAAGCCCATCAAGCCCCTGACCAGAAACAGACTCCACCACGCACGACTCACGCCGCAAAAACTTCACCACATATGGCTTAAACGCATACCTGTCCGGGAACTCAAACACCCGGTCCACCATCTCACTCCACATGCTGCACACAGGCCCCAACACGTACGCCGCCCGGTCCACCCGGTCTGTTTTCTCCATAACAGCCGCACCATCAGAGTTTCGCACAACCCGGCACACGTGACCTGGCACCATAGCATTATGGACATCAAATGGTGAGGTTAAAAATATATCCTCCTCGCACACAAAAGCCCCGGCAATGCGGTTAATATCCTCGATGCTTTCTTCCCGATCGTACCGAGCATCGCGCAATATTTTCTCGTTATCAGTGATAAGAACCCACGGAAAATCAGCCCATGTGCCCAACTTTTCCGCATCTTCAGGGCGGACCGGGACTACCAAGTTCCCATTGTCAAGAACATGGTAGCGATCACACGAAACAACAACAGACACAAATACCTCTAAATGGAATGGACCAACGCGCCTGCAGCTACGCCAACAATGATACATCCAACAAGTACACCTACATCTGCAGGGCGAAGGCCATATTCTCTAGCCTCAACAGATACAGCCACCAGGCCCAAACCCCCGACAAGCCCGGCACCAATAAGCATTGCTAAAAGCATTGTTTTCCTTCCTCGACTATGCCTCTATTGCTACGACGCGCGGACAACACCCTCAAGCTCCTCAATAACCTCACGCACCCCATCAAAAGCATCCACCTTACAACCCGCAGCTAACGGGTGACCGCCACCACCATGCTTTTCAGCAATATGGTTAATCACCGGCCCATTAGAACGAATACTGGTGCGCATGTGCCCTGAATCCTCAATGAACACAGCCCACGCCTTCATGCCCACAATATCAGCAGGAATGTTAACCAGGCGGTGTGCGTCTTCTGCAGTGGCACTGAACTTAGCAAGAACAGACTCTTCTACCACGATATACGCCCAATTATCGAAATAGTTCATGTTCTCGCTGATGTACGAGCGCAAACGGTACACATTGTACGGGATTTGGGTGATTTCTTTACGAACGCCTGCCGCATCAAACTCAGCAGAGCGAACAAGTTCTGCCGCAGCCTGGAAAGTGTCCGCGGTGGTATTCGGGTACGAGAATCCGCCAGTGTCGCCCACAATACCTAGATACAAAGCGCGCGCCGCGTCACTGTTGATAGTCCACTTGTTTTCTAGTGCGATAAAAGTAATCAACTCTGCTGCAGAGCTGGCAGTGGTATCTACAAGAGTGTGGTCAGCGAACGGCGTGTCGCCCTCTGGTACAGGGTGGTGGTCAATTTTGACGATAGTGGCGGCTTCACTCCAACGCATGTTGTCGATACGGGCGGCGTTAGCGGTATCAACCACGATGACAAGCGCTCGGTAGAAGTCCTTGGGTTCCGGGGCAGGGAAGTGGTTGTAGTGATCGAGGTTAGAGGATTTGTCGGTGTTGGCGACAAGTACCTTTTTGTCAGGCATGTTGTGGCTGATGAGGTGAGCCAGCCCGTTAGCAGATCCGATTGCGTCAGGGTCAGGCTTGACGTGGCGGTGGATGATGATGGTGTCGTGCTTGCTGATGAGTTCAGTAAGATGTGGTGCGAAGGTGGTGTACTCAGTCTGCATGAAAATCTCCCTTTTAAATCAGTGTTTTAATAATACAATACCAAAAAACATACCACAACCACACCCCACCCTGATACACTCAAAACACACCCCAAAGAAAGGAAAAACAATGGAAGCCTACACCTGGCCCGACGGCGAAACCGGCTACACCAACGGCACCATCAACCTCAGCTACTCCCCAGAAACCCCCGGCGCAATCCTCATCGAACTAACCTCCAGCTTCAACCCCGACGAAGCACAACAAGAAATCAACAACCGCGGCTGCGCCACCCTCGGCGAAGTAACAATGGAAGAACTCCAAGACATCATCAACCTAGACAACGAAAACTAAAGGACACACCATGGGAATCTTCGACCACCACACCTCCAACGCCAACGCAACCTACGACCTCGATGATGGTACCCACGTAGAAATCGGCCCCGACCCCGCACCCATGCGACCAGAACCAGGAGAATACCGACTCCTCACCACCGACAGCCTGGATCTTGCAGTAGGCACCTGGCAACGCGCCCACGAAGAATACACCATGGGTGACGAATACCTCTACAACCTCTACCACGAGTGGGAAGAATACGAACAATACCCCGACGAGGCAGAAAAACCGAACCAAGAAAAACCCACCCGCATCGAAAAAACTGGCTACTCCCAGGGCGACTACGCTTTCATCTACTTTCCAGCCGAAACCCAGGACACCGACGAGCAAAAGGAATACTCAGCCCAACTACTCGCCAACTATATCTGGTCTGACATCTACCTCGTCGAAGTCACCGACCCTGACGGAAACACAAAACTGTCCGAGTCCATCGATGACTACGACACGCAAGACTCCCCCCTCACCTTCGAGATTGCGTACGGTACTGCCAGCAATGACGATGTTGAACGCATGCTAGACCAACTCGCCTTCGACGAAAACTAACCCCCCAAAAAACAGTAAAGAGGCCACACAGCTACCCGGTGGCCTCTTTTCTCATACCAAATGCCCCGTCACCACCACATTAAACCCCAAATCCTCACCACCATCCACAGAACACGCAATCAACACCACCCGACCCGCAACAGACTCATCCATCAAACCCTTATCATCAATAGCCTGCTCCTTATCCACCAAAAAAGCATCATCCACCTCCCACACACGACGATTACCCCCACCATCAACCATCTCCACACGCGCCCCATTCAACACATCAGAAGACCTACGAAACACCGGATACAACAACGACTCCACCGGCTCATCAGGCTTACCCAACGCGTCAGCAGACACCCGCTCCGACAACGGATTAAACACCAACGGAGCCTGAGCCCACGCATGCCCCAACACATACACAGTCCCCTCCTCCGCCCTATCCGGAGATACACCCCACCCCTCAACCCACCGCACCATAGACTCCTGCGGACCAGCCGGATTAAGAGGCAACTCATACGGCATAGACGCATACTGCGCCCCCGACACCAACTCCCCACCATCAGCACCCCTCACACTAAACGACCCCTCACCCGCAGGAGGCTCCCCCTCATTAGGCCCAGGCGGCGGTGGTGGTGCAGGAGAAGACGACGGCGGGGGAGTCGGGGCAGGAGTAGAAGACTGCACAGGCTCCGGCTCCGGATCATCCTTCGGCAAAGCCCACGTCACACCAACCGCAACCAACACAGCCAACACCGCAGCCCCCACCGTCATCACCACAGTAGGCACCTTCTGCGACCTATCCATACACACGCTCCTCAAACCAAATTTGTGTAACCAACACTACCAGCACCCACCCCTACTACCTAGAAACACTCGGACAATACTCAAACCGAGACGTTCCACCTTGAACCTTGCTCCCTATTCTAAAAACGGAGCAACCACCGACCAAACGTGCCAAGAGTGTCCTCGCTTTTAAGTGTGGGAAGGACTTCAATCAGACAACGAACATGAACCATCAGGTGTTCTTGCTGCTATGCTTTAGACGTTTTTCAACACCCAACACATCATAAGATGAGCCGCCCCGGACTCCCTCTAGAGGCAGGCGAAGACCCTGGGTCCAGTCGTCCGGCTGGGGTCCCAGGGTCTTCTTCCGACCCTGTCGTAACAGGCGGCAATAACACTAGGGTAGCATCGTTTGGCACCCTTTGGCATCGATAGGCCCCGCCCGTCTCCTTAACCGGAGCGACGCCCTCATCCTGGTTTCTGACCAAACCGAACCAGCGACGAAGCAATTAATGCCCCAAAAAACTAACGAAAAGAACGAGAAACCCGTGCCGAACGACTAGACACATCCTGCCCACGCGCCCACAACTCCCGCTCCCGACGCACATCCAACTGACGCCTACACTCCACCCCCAAATGCGGATACTCAGCAGCAATCAACCCATACACACGCTCACGCACCGCATCAACAGCCTGACCCACACCCGTCGCACCAAAATACTCCCCCAACTCCCGGTCATACACCGTCCCCTCATGACGCAAAAAATTCACCTCAATACGATCAAAAAACCCCTCCGACCTACGAGAAGTCACCACCTCCGCAGAATACCCACCCCCAGACCGAATCTCACGATCCAACTCCAACTGCTCAAAAGACTCCACAGCCCGACGACGCAACTCCTCCCGAGACAACCCCCGCACACTCTTTTTCAACACGACACTATCCAGCCGCGACTCCACCCGATCCAAAGTCTTCTGCCGCTTCGTCTCCGCCGCACGCAACGCAGCCTCGCGCCGGGCAGCAGATTTTCGTTTCCACTGGGCAAACTCTGGCGTGGACTCTGTTTCATGGACGCGGTCAACTTTGAATAGTTGGATTTTGTTTCGCCTGGACCGCGGGTTTCGGACCTTCTTGTCAGGGTCTCCCAGGAAGTTTTTGATGGCGGTGTCAGTCCAGCCTCGGTTTTTGATTTCCCTCTTAGAATAGTACTTTGTATCAGACATTAAAATCTCCAGAATAGGGCAATTAAATCTGACACAATTATATCACAAAACAAACCTCATAAGAGGATAGAAAAACCACAAAATTAAGCCAACCCGTGGACCAACCCCAAACAACGACATAACAGGTTCGGAGAACAGGCCGCGAGCGATCGGAGGGGGGGTCGATTCTTCGGATTGACGCACATCCGCCAAGGAAAACCCCGCGTATGCGGGGAATACGTGCCCGAAGTTAACGAACGCGGCGCAGAACCGGGATCAACCCCGCTTACGCGAGGAGTGCAGGGGCTACCCCACACTGTCTGGCGTGCTGGGGGGTCAATCCCGCGTGTGCGGGAAAAGGCTGCTGCACTTATAGCAGAAGAAAAGATCGCCGGAGCAACCCCGCATGTGCGAGGAAAAGCACGTCTGCTGGCGCACCAAGATGGATCGTCTGGAACAACCCCGCTTATGCGGGGAATATGACCTTGCCGGTCGGCATGGACTTCATAAATGTGGGTCAACCCCGCATACACGGGGAATACTATACGCACCGCGATACAGGCGACTACCCCACGGGGTCAACCCCGCGCATACGGGGAGTACACTTACCAACCAGCAAGCTTACGAGCCAAATCCCTGTTCCAGGTACGACTCTAATCATACACTAAACACGTAACTCGCGCAAACTGGCCCTAAACCTCAGACCAGCCCTGCCCAAAACCGTTCAAACGCTCACACGTATACGAGCCGTCAGCAGCGATAACGTATGTCTCTACCAGATTATCGTCTCGGATTACGCAAGCATGCACATCAGCGCCCTCGCCAGACGATCGAGCAGAAACGAACGGATTAAACAAGCCGTCTAGAACACCTTGCTGGCCCGGGGTCAAAACAATTTCGATAGTCTCCATGAAAAATGTCTCCTTCGTATCAAACCAATGGACTACGCTAATAGTACCAGAAAAACGAAAGGAATATCCCGTGTCACAGTCACGAAAACCACACACCCCACGCCGAAAAACAGCCCGCCAGCAGCCTGTTTCCCGAAAGAAAAAATCAACTACTAAACGGGTTTCGTTTACGCGCCTATCAGACCTCTAGTCCTCCACAGCCTTGCCCACAACCGGGATAATAGTGCCCAGTGGGAACGCCACATTCATCGACACTGAATACAGCACAACAGCATTCTCCTCATGCTCTACTGCCTCTACCTCAATGTACTCTGTTTCTGCAGTCATAATCCTCGTATAGTCAACAGCAGCCTCCGGGTAGTTTTTCTGCAAAAACTCCAGCGGGACAGCCAAATCAACAACGTCGCCAGCGCTAATCTCCTCAACGGGGGTATCAATAGGCTCATCATCAAAAATATTCAAAGTCATACCCCCAATCATACACAAAACAATCCCCCTAAAAACCCCAAACAGCACACAACCAACTGCTATACTATTCCAAGGAAAAATTCCTACCCGATTCTTTCTATGTCGACACAAAGAAAAGGACCCCTTTTGATGAAACTCATCAACACCACCAAGAAAGCCGCCATGGCAGCAACCCTCGGCGCAGGACTACTCTTCGCCGCACCCGCTACTATGGCACTGGCACAAGAATCCGGACAGACCGTCGCCATCTCCACGGACATCAACAACATCGCTAAGAACCTTGTTGACCAGGGCTACGTCGCAAAGGACGCTGCTGATGATCAGCTGAAGGACATCTTCGGCGTTGAATTCGAAAACGGCCAGGTCAAGTCCGATGGAACGATCAACATTTCCACTGACCGTAAGCGTCTAAGCCAGCAGGATATTGAAAAGTACACCAAGGCCATGGTTGCCCAGGGCATGTTTGAGCAGAAGTCCCAGGATGAGGTCAACAAGGCACTGGCTGGTATTTATGGTGACGACGAGTACACCGCCCAGGCTTTGCAGGTAACTGACGTTGATCCGAATGCTGGCGACTATGAGGAGGTCACCACTCCGGAGCAGCCGTCTAATGTGTCTGCTGATAATGGTACTGACACTGCGCCGGAGGGTGCTGGTGATACTGGTGAGGCTACTGCTCCTGTGGCTGATACTGGCAGTGAGTATGAGGAGATTGCTCCGGAGGTTTCTGACACTGTGGAGTATTCTGATCAGTCTGAGTCTGGTGCGGTAGATTCTTCTGCTGAGTCTACCGATGACGGCTCGGGCTACTCTGCTGATAACACTAGTGCTGCTGGTGGCTCTAATGCTCAGGCTACTGGTTCTTTGGCTAACACTGGTGCTTCGGTACTGGGTCTGGTGGCTGCTGCGGGTGCCGCGGGTGCTGCTGGTGTGGGTGTTGCTCGTAAGAAGAACTAGGGTTAATTCTCCCCCATTTTGTGGCGGGGTAAGCGTTTGTGTAAACAGGCTGCTTACCCCGTTTTTGTGTGCTAATGTGGGGGTCATGGATATGGAGACGCTTGCTGACGCTTTCTCATCGTATGGTAGCTCTATTGCGGGGCTGGAAATGCACAAATTAGCGTATTTGGCGCAGGCGTATCATTTAGTTGTTTATGATGCACCGTTATTCGATGCGCAGATGGTGGCCGGGCCGCAGGGGCCTATTATCGCGGAGTTGTATGAGCTGCATCGGGAGAAGCCATATTTTGAGCCGGTTGAAGTGAGTCCGCAGCTTTCTGATGATCAGGCAGATAGCATCAGCCAAGTATGGGAAGCCTACGGTGGCATGGGAGATTTGCAGTTGTTGGATTTGATTAATGACGATTTTGCTTTGGTACAGGCTCGTCAGAAGGGTACGGGTGTGCCTGTTGATTTGCAAGAGTTGCAAGCATGCTATGCTGTAAAATGGTCAAATTAAACTACGATTAGAAAACACAAAAACAATGTACCTCTACATCACCCTCACCCTACTCACACTCATGCCCATCACCGCAGCCGCAATGTTCGCCGAATCCCGACGAACCACAACCCCACCACACCAAACCCCCAACACCACAACCTACAAAACACTCCAAACAATCGAAGTAGCCCTCATCGCCGCATTCTTCCTCACCATCATCGCAGCCAGCGTCCACTATCGCTAAAAATCACGGTGCTTGCGCATCTTAATACACGAAATAATAATCGTCGCCAACGCAACCGCCACCCGCGGCTGACAATACCTATCCGCCTCCGGCAAAAACAAACTAGAATTCATCTCCAACTGAATCGCCGGAATACCCTCCTCACCCACACGAGTAGACACCGTATTCGGACCCCTGCCCGGAAACAACGTATCCTGCTCCACATTCCACCCCGAATTACGCAAAATAGTTTTCACCACATACGCCAAATCATCACGCCCATTAATATTATCGCCCTTGCCGGTACCGATAATAAAATCCTGCGCCCGCCACGGGGCCATTTGGTGAAGATCAAAATGAATGATCGAGTTATTCGATACCGCTAACTCCACCGCCGCGTCCCGCATAGGGCTCTCTTGTGCGTTGTTCGGGTCCTCGCCACCTTCGTGCGTGTTGACAATGCCGGGGCATTTAATGACTTGGCATAGGTCACGCACAAGTTCCCCGGAGGCTGGTTCGCCGTATTTTTCCACGCCACTGCGCACGTGTGGTACCGCGTGTGGGGCGGAGAGGGAGACGGGGGCGGTTCCTTCGATGAGTTCAAATGGGGTGTCCATGCGGGTTATTCTAGCCCATGTGGCACTTTAGTGTGGAGCTAATTGTGGGCGCTAACGGCATAAACTGCGTCAAAAAACGGAACAATCAACTCGTCAAAATACACGCGCGTAGGCTTATCCCATTGTCCGAGTATGAAAAAATCCGCCGCCACACAATCATCACCCGCCGCGGTGACAGACAACGTACTGACAATACCCCGATACCACTTATTACCCGACAAAGCCTCCACAAGCCGGGCACGAAACTCCTCCGCCCCCAGACTCGTGCCAACACACGTAGAAACCGTAACCCCAAAATCAGTAGACTGCACCACCCCATACGGGCCCGCGGTATCACAAATCTCTTTCCCCCGCAGAGGCTCGGCCCACGTTTGCTGGTTCCAGGGTAATGTAAAATCCACGACTACTGGTCTGCTACCTCGTAGAACTTGTCAAACACTTCTTCCTTATCCTCGCCAAGTACTGCCAAAACAAACTCAGCCTCTTCCTTCAACTCCTCCCACTGCTGCGGAGTTTCGCACATGTTGAAAGACTCGTCCGGGTCAGAGTAATACATTTGTGCATCCTGGAATACACAGTAAGCAATGTCTTGTACTGTTGCGTCCTTCGGGCCAGTAAACTCGCCAGAATGTGTGCCCCACTCAGTTACCAGTTCAAATGGTGTGACAACACGCGACCCATCCTCAGAATAGGGCTCACCTAGTTCAAAAGACACGCCGCGGGACTCTAAAACCTCTACACAAAAATCTGAAATATCCATGGCCTCAAGCATAGCAAAACCGGCCTGCGTCCCACAAAGAAACACAAGCCGGTTCAACAAAAGGAATCTTAGACGATACGAGGATCCTCAACAGGCATCGCATTATCCGACCACGCCATATCAGTATCGTCAAAGTCGCCGTCAGCAAACTTCTGCAACGCCTCTTCTTCACTAGAGGCCACGACTGAATACAGCTCGTCTACCTCGACCTTAACTGCAACCGTATACTCTTCCATCACAAAGCTCCTTCTACTCGTTTTCTTCACTAGACTCAGCAGGATCGTCCACAATCAACGACTCCAGCACCCCAGCATACACGTCCTTATCCTCATCAGAGAACTTATCCAAACACTGCATCGGAGCGGTCATCAGCCCCACCGTGGCAGTAGTTTCACTGGCCCCAGAATCCGTCACCGTCTTATCAAACTCGGCGTTCAAACGCTGCGCCTCTTCAGGATCGTACTGAGAAAGCTTCTCCTGATCGGCCTTCATACCAAACAAGTTCCCCCGCAAAGACGTCAGCACAAACTCATTAGAGCATGCTTGCTTGCCCAAGTCCTTCGCCTGACCCAAATCAAGATCACCGCCGCCATTTTCCGACACAGCAACAGACTTGGAACGCTCACCAAGCTCCTCGAAAAACTCATCCGGCAAAGACCCCTCGTCCTTCAACTGCGCAGCAAGACCCTCCTGGGTACGCAGATCATTGCCGTTATAATCCGACAAAGTGTCACCGCCCGGCGCGTCTTCTGGTTCGTCGTTTGTGCTGCAGGCTCCGAGTGCTAGGGTGCAGAGCGCTACTGTGGCGACTGCGGCGTGTTTCATTCGGTTCACTTTACTTACCGTCCTTCGATTCTAAAGATCCGTATTGTTCTTCAAATTTCTTTTGCCCTTCAGCGCGCATTTCGTCTAGGTGAAATGTCTTATGTGCGACACGCCCGTAGGTGTTGACGTTATCGTCGCTGAAAAACTTGCTGCATTGTGCCATGGAGGCAAATAGGGCTGGGATACCCAGTTCTTCTGGGGAGCCGTAACTATCCAAGGACTCTAAGAACTTGCCGTCTGCAGCCTCACGATCCGCCGTGTCAGTATCTACCAACCGGCCCATGGCGTCCTTGTCACCTAAGTACTGGTACTTAAACAAATCCAGGGCGTAGCTACTTTTACAGGTCTTATCCCCAAGGCCTCGAATATCATCGACGCTTAGCTCAACAGGTTCAAGCTGAGCTTGTGCCTGAACCTCGGGAATAAGCTGCTCCAGATACTTATCCGGAAGGTTCTGATTAGCCTTGATATAGGCCGCGATGTCCTTCTCGGAGGAGTCTTTGTCCAACTCGTCAGACGCGTCACGGTTATCAGAACTGACAATATTCGCGCCGGGTCCTTGGTCTCCAGGGTCTTTGTCTGGTGGTGAGCATGCGGTCAGTGCCGCAGCACAGGTGGCGGCAAGTAGTGTTGTGGTGAGTAGTTTTTGTGACATACCAGCACACTACCATTAATTGTGTGCGGTGCGTAACCCACGCGTGGGGATTGGCAGCATATTGGCAGAGAAAAAGGGCCGCTCTTCCTGTGTCAAGTTAGCAAGAAGAACGTGCCCTTAAGAACGCTATCGTACGACCAAAGATATGCGCGTTGTTGATGGTATCACATGGTTGGCGAAAAATCTCTTATTCAATTGCGGCAATACGGGGAAACTTACGCGGCCTCGTAGAGTCGGCATAAAAGGCGGAGGGCCCAGTCGTCGTGGGAGTCTGGTTGTCCTTCTGGCGGTAGGAAGTCGGTGCAGTTAGCGACGGTTTGCATGACGATCTGGTGTAGGGGACTGTTTTCGGGGTCGAATTTGGGGTCTGTTTTGTCGATTCCTGCTTCGGGGTCTTGGGGGAATTCGAGGCGTATGACGTGGCGTTCGGTGTTGTTGCGGCCTACGAGTATCCAGATTCGTGTTGCGGGGCTGAGTGTGGAGGGTTGGGGCGGGATGGCGAAGTTGTTGTTTTTGGGGAGTTTGATGTAGTCGGGGTCGTCTTTGTCGAGTTGGGGTAGGGGTTGGTATTCGGTGGCTCCGTCTGATGTGGTGTGGGCTCTGTTTTTTGTGGTGATGTAGTTGGTGCCGATGGTGATGAAGTCTTCTACGTAGTCGATGAGTCGGGGTTTGTTGTCGACTTCTTTGTCTTTTTGGGCGGTGTAGGAGTGGAGGAGTGTGTAGGTGGGGTTCATGGTTTTTGTCTCCTTGTTGGTGGGTTGGTTTTGTTTTTCAGTGTAGCTGATGGTTTTGTGTTGTGTGTTTTTGGTTGGTGGTGTATTCTGAGAAAAGCTGCACCGCAGGGCCGGGAAGTCGTAGGACATTTACTGCGGTTTTTGGTGTGTCGTTTTTATTGATTGGTTTTTGTTTATTTGTGCTGGTAAACGAGTTTCTGAGCGTAGGCTTAGAATTTTAAGCAAAATTTCGTTATGTTAACACCGTATTTGGCAAAAGAGAGCAAAATATAATAGACCTGACGAATCCCGGTGTCAACAATTAAGCCCAAAAAGAGACAATCATCTCAATTTAACCACCCCCAGGGGTAAAAACAGGGTTAAAAACACCCATAACCAAAACCTAAAACCCGGCGCGACACCCACACAAACCCACCACAAAGCTGCCAACACACAACAGACGAAACACGCCTCACAACGCCCACAGAAGCCCGCCACACGCCCCGCAGCCACAAGGGCCTGCTCACACCCCGGCGCGGGTCTATGGGCCGCAGAACAGGGAAAACAGGCCAGATACTGGGGTCCGACTAGACGCGCCGGGGTAAACAACGTCGCAGGATCGCCTCTCAGCCGTTTAAGACGTTTTCTAGTGTTTGGGTACCTGGACGACTTTTTAAAGCGTCTACGGGGCCAGGAGAGCCCATAGACGCTGCTTCGTGTGACTACTCTCGGCATGTGTTTCTTCGGCGATGTGGCACTATGGGCGCGGTATCTCTAGTTTTCGCAGCTGAAGAGGTGGCTGTGCGGTTGGTTGTGCGACCTTTTCTCGGCTGTAAGTGTTTGTACGTACAAAGTCAATATATGCGATTTTTATCATATGTTGACACGTCAACAAGTCGTGGCCTCGCGCGCGCGTAAGTAACAAGAACCAAGGGAACAGTAACTGATATTTTCAGCTCCCATGACATTTATTCTTGCCCGAAGTCAGGCTCTGAATAGAGCCGAAGACGAAGGGCCGAATTCTAAGTGTCATAATCTGCTTAATCCCAAGTACCCAGTTCCTTTGTTACTGCCAAAATCTACCACATTCGAACTGGTGTTCCCATAGGGATGGGGGTAAAAATGACTCACCTAAAAAATATATAAGTACCTTGCTCCAGGACTTGAACACAGTTCTTGTTTCTAGGGGACTTCCTCCCTCACGTTCGTTCGGTCGTCA
>ERZ1031113.221-NODE-221-length-17053-cov-7.337746_pt1 | contig 17053 bp, 17 predicted proteins | sample MGYA00518225_ERZ1031113 | MGnify/ENA primary metagenome ERZ1031113 (study PRJEB33718, sample SAMN03159751) | human skin metagenome | collected 2014-05-20 | study: EMG produced TPA metagenomics assembly of the PRJNA266117 data set (Human skin bacterial metagenome...
CTATCCTCTTCGTCGGCAGCGTCAGATGTGTATAAGAGACAGCCACAGGACCGCACCTGCGGCGAGTGTGGTGCGCTTGAATTCCTCGTCCGGTTTAGCCGGAATCCCCTGGTGGCGGCCAGTGAGGAACATCTCTCCCTTGAGGTCTTTATCCTCTTCGTGCATATGTGACTTCTTGCCCATGGTGGCCATTGTCCCGCATCTGGTGCGGGTGCGCATAACCCTGAATTCGGTTTCGTGGTGCTTTACACTGTGACGAGCACAAATCCGTTCGGGCCCGAAACACGTGCCGGGGCCGTGCGGACGACTAACGAGAGTAAGTGAAAAGAAAGGCGGCGCGCGCATGGTCAAGGTCGCAGTCTTGGGTGCAGGTTCGTGGGGCACGTCGTTGGCGAAAGTCTTCGCTGACGCCGGCAATTCCGTGAGCCTGTGGGCACGCCGTACGGAATTGGCTAACGCGATCCAGGAGACGCGGATCAACGCAGACTACCTGGACGGGATCGTGCTGCCGGAGGCCATCGAAGCGACCGACGACGCCGCAGCCGCCATCGAGAACGCGCAGATCGTCGTGCCCGCGGTGCCGAGCCAGACGATGCGCGAGAACCTTGCTAACTGGGCGCCGCACATTCCGAGCGAATCGACTGTGGTGTCCATCTCCAAAGGCATCGAAGCGGGCACCTATAAGCGCATGAGTGAGGTCATCGCGGAAGTGACCGGCATCGATCCGTCCCGCATCGCGGTGCTGACCGGACCTAATCTCGCCCGTGAAGTCGCCGACGAGCAGCCCGCCGCCACCGTCATTGCCTGCTCGGACCTGAACCGGGCAAAGCTCGTCCAGGCCGCCTGCGCCACGACTTATGTGCGCCCGTACACCAACACCGATGTGGTCGGCTGCGAGATCGGTGGCGCGTGCAAGAACGTGATCGCTCTTGCGTGCGGAATGGCCGCCGGCAAGGAAATGGGGGAGAACACCCAAGCCACCTTGATCACCCGTGGGCTTGCGGAGATCACCCGTCTCGGCATCCAGCTCGGCGCGGACCAGCGCACATTCGCCGGTTTGGCAGGTCTGGGCGACCTGGTTGCTACCTGCGGTTCGAAGCTGTCGCGCAACCGCACCTTCGGTGAGCGTCTCGGCCGCGGCATGACCCTGGATGAGGCGCGCAAGGCCACCAACGGCCAGGTCGCGGAGGGCGTGACCAGCTCGCAGAGTATCTACGAGCTTGCCCTTGACAATGGCGTGGACATGCCGCTGACGGAAGCGGTGTTCTCGGTCTGCCACAAGGATCTGCGCGTCGACGACATGATTGCCGCGCTGATGGGCCGTTCCAAGAAATCCGAATAACGGCTTGTAGTGTGGTCACCATGATCACACTCGCCGTCATTTACGGTGGAATGTCCTCCGAACATTCCATTTCCTGCATTTCCGCCGGCGCCATCATGGCGGAACTTCCCCGTGAGAAGTACGAGATCTTCCCGGTGGGGATCACCAAAGACGGCACGTGGGTAGCAGGCTCAACCGACCCGGTCGGGGATTCGACACTGCCCACCGTCGACGGCGGACGCGAGGTCGCCCTATCTGTGAACCCCACGCGCCGCGGCGAGTTCTACGACCCCAATACCGGTGAAGTTCTGGCCACCGTTGATGCGGTCTTCCCGGTGCTGCACGGCACCTACGGCGAGGACGGAACGATCCAGGGATTGCTCGACCTCGCTGGCGTGCCGTATGTCGGCCCGGGCGTGTTGTCGTCGGCGTGCTCCATGGACAAGGAGTTCACCAAGACCATCGCGCGTTCTGCCGGGGTGCCGGTCACGCGGGAATTCATTCTTCATGACGGCGTTGACACCGCAGCAGTCGATGACGGGGTGCGCGAGTACCTCGGCCTGCCGGTCTTTGTGAAGCCGGCGCGAGGAGGCTCCTCGATCGGCATCACCAAAGTCACGGCCTGGGAGGACCTCGATCGCGCGGTGAATGCTGCGCGCGAGTACGACACCAAAGTCATCATCGAAGCCGAGCTGATCGGCGACGAGGTGGAGGTGGGCGTGCTGGAGCGCCCCGACGGCGAGCTCGTCGCCTCCCCGCCGGCGAAGCTCAACGGCACGGCCGACTCGGACGAGGGCTTCTACGGCTTCGAGACCAAATACCTCGACAACGTTGTCACCGCGACCATTCCCGCGGGCTACGACGAGGAGCTCAACGAACAGCTCGCCGACCTTGCGCTCACCACATTCCGCGCACTGAGCTGTCAGGGCCTCGCCCGCGTCGACTTCTTCGTCACCGAATCTGGGCCGATGCTCAACGAGGTCAACACCATGCCGGGCTTCACGTCGATCTCGATGTACCCGCAGGTCTTCCTCGCCGCCGGCATGACGTACGGCGATCTGTTGGAAACGCTGATCGCTACTGCGCTGGAACGGTCTGCGAAATAGCGTCCGAGAGGTTCGTCAGCGCGCCATCACCCGCACCCACAGGGACGGACACGGCGATCTCAGCAGCGCGCCCCAGCGCGTACAGCACAGTCGCCTGCGAGGCGGCATTGCTGCTGGTCTCTTCGAACCACGGCACATCGTTGACCTGCGTCAACTGTGCGCCAGCTTCGTAGCTCGGCGGCGGGGCGACACCGCACTTCAGCACCACAGGCTCCAGCCCGTCAGCGCCCCACGCGGCAGCATTTTCCCCGAGCCCGTCCACGCCAGAGACATCGAGACGCGTATAGCCGCCAGCGAGATCAGCGGGTAACGCGGCCACCAACTCACGGCAGACATCGCCAGAGCCATCGCTTATCGACGCCTCCAGCTCCGCCAACGGCGCCTTCCCCGGCGCGGGATCTGCCTGAGGCAGGGCACTGAGATCTATATCCTCCACCGGCGAGCCTGATTCAGCGGGGTTATCGGCAGTGACCGCAACAACGGGGGAGCGGTCCACGGTGAACCACGTGGTCAGATTCGACTCTGGTGTCGGATCACTGACCTTCATCCATTCCACGCCCTGGATCTGTTCGGTGGAGGTGAGTTCAGTGAACTGCACGGGGGCATCGATGCCGCAACGCAGTGTCACGCGGTCGGTCGAAGACGTCTGCCATGCTGCCGCGCCGGCTGGAACGGGGTCAGCCAATGTCGCCCGCCGGTGGCCGGCGACTTCGTCAGGAAGAGATTCGATCAGGGCGGCGCACTCGGGTGAGTCAGCGTCGGGCGACGGTAACTCCGTCAAGGCCACCGGCTGGTTGTTAAGCTGCTTGAGGTACAGCTTGGAGCCGATCAGCACACCGGCGACGAGTAGCAGAGCAAGCCCGAGGCTGAGAAGGATGAGCGGGCGCCGCATGACTGTGTCGGTGTCCTGGTCGCTGTGGTCGGCGGGGAGTTCCGTGGTCGTCCTGCTGGTGGTCATAGCGGCTCATTGTATTAGGGCGTTCCGCGGCTGGAACGTCGCATCGCAGCACCAACGAAGGAAAGGCGCTCATCGACCGTGATTCAGACTGGTTTTCCATCGGGCGGACCTACGCTCGGGGATGTCGGGGAGCGTGCCGTGATTCAGTCCATCGTGGACGTGACACCGTCGTCGATCAACGGTGACGATGCGGCGGCGCTGCACAGATCCTCGCCTAACTCGCGGGTTGTGGCCACCACCGACATGCTCGTGGAGGGGCGTCACTTTCGGTGGGATGTGACCACGCCACGGCAGGTCGGCCGTAAGGCGATTGTGCAGAATTTCGCGGACATCGAGGCGATGGGCGCACGACCGCTCGCGGCGCTGTTGTCCCTTTCAGCCCCGAAGGATTTGCCCGTCGCAGTGGTGACCGATCTCGCCCGTGGGATTGGCGATGAGGTGGGCAAATACGCTGCGGAGCTCGTCGGCGGCGATGTCACCTCGGGCGACAGCTTGGTCCTGTCCGTCACCGCGATCGGTTCGCTGGGCGGCAACCGCTGGGCCCTGACCTTGGACGGCGCGCGTGCAGGCCAAAAACTCGTTTCCCACGGAAAGATCGGCTACTCAGCAGCCGGTTTGGCGCTGCTCGAGTCCGGCCGCGACATCCCAGAGGAATTCGCCCCGCTCGTTGAGGCATATCAGGCCCCAGAGATCGCGCCCGGCAGCGGGGTGATTGCCCGCTCCGCTGGCGCGACGAGCATGACTGATAATTCCGACGGTCTGCTTCATGACCTAAAGCTTCTGGCGGCGCGGTCCGGCGTGAATATAGATATCGATTCCTCCACGATCGCCCCGGACGAGCTGTTGGTCAACGCCGGCGAATTCCTTGACTGCGACCCGTGGAAGTGGGTCTACGAGGGCGGGGAGGACCACACCTTGCTGGGAACGATCAGCGGTGATGCCCCAGTCGGCTTCCGCACCATCGGCACCACGTCGAAGCCCGGCTCTGATGATGAGGTCGCAGTGACAGTTGACGGCGAGACCCCGGAGTACGGCGGGGGTTGGGAGAGCTTCGCATGAGTCTGCCGGTCCATCCGTCGTGGGCGGAGCCGCTCGCCCCAGTCGAAGACGATATCCACCAGCTGGGCGACTTCCTCCGCGCCCAGCCCGCGTACCTGCCAGCGGGCAACGATATTCTCCGCGCTTTCCAGGACCCGTTCGATGACGTGCGCGTGCTCATCGTCGGCCAGGACCCGTACCCGACACCGGGTCACCCGATGGGTTTGAGCTTTTCGACGCAACCAGGCGTCGCCCCGCCCCGCTCGCTCGTGAATATATACGCTGAATTGAAGGATGATCTGGGCATCCCGCCGCGCTCCGATGGCGATTTGTCGTCGTGGGCCGGCCAGGGCATCTTGCTGTTGAACCGCGTGCTCACCGTCGCACCCGGTCAGCCCGGTTCCCACCGCGGCAAAGGGTGGGAAAAGGTCACTGAGACGGCGATCCGCGCTCTCGCCGAACGCGATGCACCGCTGGTGGCCATTTTGTGGGGCCGTGACGCGCAGACAGCGAAGCGTTTCTTGGGCGAGACTCCCTGCATCGAATCCGCACACCCGTCGCCGTTGTCGGCACGCCGGGGTTTCTTCGGCTCCCGCCCGTTCTCCCGCGCTAATGAAGCGCTGCGGGCGCAGGGCGCGGACGGTGTGGACTGGGCACTGTAAAGTTAGGCCCCATGACTAATCCTGCGGTGATCGATGGTGCCCAACTGCTGTCGTGGGCGCGCCGTACCGTGCAGGTATTGAAAGTCCACCGCGAGGAAATCAACAGGCTCAATGTCTTTCCGGTGCCGGATTCGGACACTGGCTCGAATATGGCACACACGATGTCGGCGGCCCTCGAGAACGCCGAAACAGTGGGGTCCCCGGCGAGTTGCGCCGATATCGCATCGGCCTTGGCAGTAGGAAGCATCAAGGGGGCACGCGGCAATTCCGGAGTCGTGCTCTCCCAGGTTCTGCGCGGCGTTGCCCAGGCAGCAGCTGAGGGCGACTTAGACGCCGCGAGCGTGGCCGACGCGTTGAGCAACGCCGTTGTTTACGTCGAGCGTGCCATCACTGATCCGGTAGAAGGCACCATCGTGACTGTGCTGCGCAAGGCAGCTACCGCCGCACAGGAAGCGTTGAACGGGGCGGCCGGCGAGTCTCCGCTGGATGCGGTCACTTCCGCCGCCGTCACCGCGGCAGAGGAAGCATTGGAGCAGACTCCGTCGCAGCTCGCTGAACTGCGGGACGCGGGTGTCGTTGACGCTGGCGGCCGCGGGTTGGTTTTGTTGCTCACCGCCTTGCGCGATGAAGTCGCAGGGCGCGCTGCCTATATACCGGCTTCTTCCAGCCTCGCATCGGTGACGGCCTCTGCAGCGTCCTCTGCGATGGATTCTGGGACGGACTCTGCGGCGGAGGGCGAAAATGAATCGGGCGAATCGCACGGGCACGCCGGCTGGCTTGAGGTCATGTTCTTCTTCACCGGCCCCGTCGACGAGCTGGAAAACGCTCTGGCGGGCATGGGAACGAGCCTCGTCATCGCCCGCGCTACTGACACCGAGGCACAGATCCACATTCATTCGCTCAATGCCGGGGCGGTCATCGAGCGTGCTTACGAACTCGGCGCGGTGTCGGATCTGCGCTTAGAAGTTTTGCCGGATGCGCTTCCTGCCAGTGATTCCCCGGCCTCCGCGCGCATCATCGTCGCCATGACTCCGGAGGGGTCCATTGCGGAACTCTATCGCCAGGCAGGGGCCGTCCCCGTCACATCTGAAGGCGGCTTGAGCGAGGCGATCACAGAGGCGATTGCGGCTGCTGATGCTCGCGAGCTCGTCGTGCTGCCCAATGGTCATGCAGGGCCAGACGAGCTAAAGCAGATCGCGGAGGCTGTGAAATCAGAGGGTGCGCAGGCCGCTATTTTGTCCACCATGAGCCTCGTCGGCGGGATCGCGGCGCTGGCTGTCCACGATCCGCGCCTACCGCTTGAAGCAGCAGCCGCACAGATGGATGAAGCGGCAGCGGACATGCGCGCCGCTGACATCGTGCGTACCGCTGGCGGGAACATCACGGTGGTCGCACCAGTCGACGAGGTGCTGGCGGAGGAAGAAACGGTACAACGCGCCGTCGATAAGGCATGCCGCGCAATGCTCGACGCAGGCGGGGAGCTGGTCACGCTGCTGCTCGATTCTGATGCTGCTGAGGAGCTGGACCCCGACGCGCTTGCGGAGGCCCTCGACGCGGAAGTGCTCGTGTACCCGGCGGATGGTTTGGGCACCATCGGCCAAATCGGGGTGGAATAAAAAGTGCTGGGGATCAACTACACCACGCCGCTGAACCTGATCATCCCAACGCGTCCCGCCCGCGCGATCGCGAGAGCTTTCGGCATTGAGACAGCCGAAGGGCTCCTCGAGCACTACCCGCGCAAATATCTGCGCTACGGCGATGGCAGCGCGCTCGAGGGCGCTCTTCCTGATGACCGCATCACATTCATCGGCACGGTCATGTCCACGCGCACTATTCGCGGTAAGAAACCGATCTTCAAAGTGGAGATCTCCGACGGGTACGACACCATTTCCGCAGCATTCTTCAGCGCGCGCTACGCACCGCGTGCGTTGTATGGCGGTGTCCGCGCGATGTTCACCGGCAAGCTGAGCTATTTCAACGGGCAGCCGCAGCTGCAGCACCCGGACTTCCTCATTCTCGACGCACCTAAATTCAAGGGAGGAAGCAGGGAGCGGCCGCAACCAAAAGGCGGGGCGACGGGCTCGATGAAGCAGCTTTCTGTCTTCGGCGACCCGGACGAGATTCTCTCCGGCCGCGAATGGCTGCCCGTGTACAAAGCCACGAAGAACCTCTCCACGTGGACGATCATGGGCGCGGTCAACGCAGTGCTCGACACATTGCCGCCCGTGGAGGAACCACTCGGCTTCACTCCGGACGGCTTCATTTCGCTGGACGACGCGATCCGCCAGATCCACAATCCGACGTCCGATGGGCCGGACGCAGCCCGCGAACGGCTCAAATACAACGAGGCATTGCGTGTTGCGCTCATCATGGCGCTGCGTCGCGTGGATGCCAGTCACCGCACGGCGACGGCACTGCCGCGCGTGGACGGGGCGTCGCAAAGCCAAATGCTCTCTAACCTCCCGTTCGCGTTCACCGACGGCCAAGAGCGCGTCTTCGGCGAGATCTCTGCCGACCTGGACAGCACCACGCCCATGAGCCGCCTGCTGCAGGGTGAGGTCGGCTCGGGTAAGACCATCGTGGCGCTCGCCGCCATGCTCCAAGCCGTGGACAACGGCATGCAGTGCGCGCTGCTCGCGCCGACAGAAGTGCTCACGCTCCAGCACGAGAAATCACTGCGCAAAACTCTCATGCGCACGGGCGTCCACGCTCGCGTAGTGGCGCTGACCGGCTCGATGTCGACCGTGCAAAAACAGGAAGCACTACTCGCCATCATGAACGGCGACGCCGACATCGTCGTCGGAACTCACGCGATCATTCAAGACAGCGTCGACTTCTTTAAGCTCGGTTTCGTCGTCGTCGACGAGCAACACCGCTTCGGCGTCGAGCAGCGTGACCGACTGCGTGACAAAGCGGGGGAGAGCACACCGCACCTGCTGGTCATGACGGCGACGCCGATTCCGCGCACCATCGCCATCACCGTCTTCGGCGACCTTGCTGTGTCCACGCTGCGCGAGTTGCCCGGCGGCCGCAAGCCGATTCAGTCGTCGATCGTGCCCGAGTTCATGGACACGTGGATCGAGCGCGCATGGCAGAAAATCAAGGAGGAGGTCGCCGCCGGGCACCAGGCGTACATCGTGTGTCCGCGTATCGACGGCCCCGGCGGCGTCCTCGAGATCGCCCATCTGCTTGGGCGGACCCACTTCAGAGGCTTGAATATCGGCGTTCTCCACGGCCGGATGAAAGGCGAGGAGAAGGACGACGTTATGTCGGCCTTCGCCGCCGGCGAGATCGACGTGCTGGTCTCCACCACAGTCATCGAGGTCGGCGTCGACGTTCCCAATGCCACAGTGATGATGGTGCGCGAATCGGAGCACTTCGGCGTATCGCAGTTGCACCAGCTCCGTGGCCGCGTGGGCCGCGGCGGGCACCAGTCGTTGTGCCTGTTCCACACCTTCGCCGAGGCAGAGACTCCGCAGTTCGAGCGCGTCCGGCAGATCGCAGCGATCTCTGACGGATTCCAGCTCGCCGAACTCGACCTGCAAAACCGCCAGGAAGGCGATGTCCTGGGCACACATCAGTCCGGCAATGAACGTCAGTTGAAATTGCTCAACCTCGTTGAGGATTACGAGATCATTCAGCGCGCTTACGATGACGCGGAGGCCGTCGTCGCCCGCGATCCGGAGCTGGCCCGCACTGTCGCCGACAACGAAATCCTCGAAGAATTCGAGTACCTGGAGAAGAGCTAAGGGGCCTGCGCGTTAAAGTTGAGCCCATGAGCCGAATCATTTCGGGCGAGGCCCGCGGACGCACAATCAAAGTTCCCCCGGAGGGAACGCGGCCTACATCCGACCGCGCACGGGAAGGACTGTTTTCTTCGCTACAGGTCCGTTTCGGTTTCGCGGGGCAGAGGGTGCTCGATTTATTCGCCGGTTCCGGCGCGCTCGGGCTCGAGGCCGCGTCCCGCGGTGCCGACGAAGTCGTGCTCGTGGAATCCAACCCGAATGCAGTGGACATCATCCGCCACAACATGAATGTCGTGGGGCACCCGCATGTGACCGTCGAGCAGGCGAAGGTCTCCGACTACGTTCCGCGTGCCCCGCGGGAGCACTTCAGCATGGTGCTCGCAGACCCGCCGTACGACTTGCCGGACGACGCCGTCGCCGAAATGCTGGACGCCCTGATCCCTCTGCTCGCCGATGAAGCAGCAGTGGTGATTGAACGCCACCGCGAAAGCCCGGAGACGAACTGGCCCCGTGGCTTCACCCCGACTGGCCAGAAGCTGAAGAAACGACTGTACGGTATAGCTCGTATGGACATGGCGACGTTCAGCCGTGCAGAACTAGACGACAACTAGACACGTACTCAACGAGAAAGAACAACGATGACGAAAGCGGTCTGCCCCGGTTCCTTCGACCCGGTGACCAACGGCCACCTAGACATTTTCACTCGCGCCGCGCGCAGCTTCGACGAGGTGATCGTGCTCGTCACCGCGAACCCGAATAAGCAGACTGGGTTGTTCTCCATCGAGGAGCGCATGAACTTCATCCGCGAGGTCACCGCAGATTTCCCAAATGTCTCGGTGGACACCTGGGGCGGTCTGCTCGTTGACTACACCACCGCGCATAAGGTCGGTGCGCTGGTCAAAGGTCTGCGATCCTCACTGGATTACGACTACGAGCTGCCCATGGCACAGATGAACCGCCACCTGTCTGGCGTGGACACGTTCTTCCTCATGACCGATGAGAAATACGGCTACATCTCGTCGTCGCTGTGCAAGGAAGTCGCCAAATACGGCGGCGATGTTTCCGGTCTCGTTCCCGACTGCGTGGTCGAGGCCATGAACGTCAAGTACAAAGGATGAGCGCGGGACTGACAGTCCTCGCTGTTTTCCTGTCCGTCGGAATCGGTGCGTGCTTCCAGCGCATCGCCGGTATGGGCGTTGGGCTCCTCGCTGGCCCGGTGCTTTCCCTGATTCTCGGACCAGTCGAGGGCATTCTCGTGGTCAACGTTCTCGCAGCCACGAATGCGTTGATCACGAGCGTGAACATGCGCGCCGACATTGACTGGCGCAAATTTTGGCTGATCGCCCCGGCACTGATTTTCGGTGCGGTTCCCGGAGCGCTTCTGATCCGCGCTGTGGAACCTGATGTGGTGCTCGTGCTGGTCGGCGCGCTGCTTCTTTTGGCTCTTGCGCTCGTGACTTTCGGCAAGCGGTTCGTCCCTGAACCGCACGGTCCCGTACCGGCGGTGATCTCGGGCGTGATCGGCGGATTCATGAACACTCTCGCCGGCATCGCCGGACCAGCGATCACGGTCTATGCGCAGGCGGCGCGGTGGGAGCAGCGGGTCTATGCCGCGACTTTGCAGCCGATTTTCTTCGTCAGCGGGATCATTTCATTCACCATCAAAGAATTTTCCGGCGCTGCCGACCTCGCTGGAGTGAATGCCTGGATCTGGGGCGCCGGCGCACTTGGCATGGTGCTCGGCATCGTCACCGGAGTAAAGCTCGTGCCACGGATCTCCAGGAGCACCGCCCACCGCATCGCACTGCTGCTCGCAGCCCTCGGCGGCGCGACCGCACTGGTGCGCGGCGCCGCTGGTCTGTTCGGGTAGGACGACGTCGCTGCTTAGCTTTCCTGCGCGATCTAGAAGATCGAGGACAGGAATTCTCTGGTGCGTTCGTGCTGCGGGTTATCCAGCACCTGCTGCGGCGATCCCTTTTCCACGATCGTGCCTTCCGACATGAACGCCACAGTATCGGCGACCTCGTGGGCGAACGCCATCTCGTGGGTGACCACGATCATGGTCATGCCACTGGCAGCGAGATCCTTCATCACACGGAGCACCTCACCGACAAGCTCGGGGTCGAGGGCGGAGGTGGGTTCGTCGAAAAGCATGAGCTTTGGATCCATCGCGACCGCGCGCGCAATAGCGACGCGCTGCTGCTGGCCACCGGACAGCTGCACGGGAAAGGCATCTGCCTTGTGCGCGAGGCCGACCTGCTCGAGGAGCTCTAAGGCCTTCTTCTTCGCGTCCTCAGGTTTTTCGCCCTTGACGTGGATCGGCGCCTCAATGATGTTCTCTACAACGGTGCGGTGCCCGAAGAGATTGAAGGACTGGAAGACCATTCCGATCTCGCGGCGCTGCAGGGCGGCGTCTTTCGCGGAAATCTCGTGGAGCACGCCGTCTTTTTCGCGGTAACCGATCAAATCGCCATCGACGTAGAGACGGCCTGCAGTGACCTTTTCCAAGTGGTTCACGCAGCGCAAAAATGTGGACTTGCCGGAGCCGGACGGGCCGATCAGACACGTGACTTCACCGGGCTGGACCTCGAGATCGATGCCCTTGAGCACGTCCAAGGAGCCGAAAGACTTCCACACGTCGACCGCCTGGACCATCGGGGTGCCGGAAGTGGGGGAGCTAGCAGTAGCAGCCATGGTTAACGGTTCCTTTCCACGACGGTGACGTTGTTCGGGGCCTTGCCTTCGGCATCAGTCAGGGCAGCCAGCTGGCGGGCGGTCAGTTCGCGGGTGACGCCGCGATCGAAGTAGCGCTCCAAGTAGAACTGGGCGACCATCAGAATCGACGTGATCACCAAGTACCAAGTGGCAGCGACAAGCAGCATCGGAACCGGCTCGAACAGTGCGGCAGCGATGTCCTGCGAACGGCCGTAGAGCTCCAAGGAGTAGGGGATAGCGACGACGAGGGAGGATGTCTTCAGCAGGGAGATGAACTCGTTGCCCGTCGGCGGAATGATGATGCGCATCGCCTGCGGCAGTACGGTGCGGCGCATGGTCAGGCTCCAACCCATGCCTAGGGCCTTGGATGCCTCGATTTGGCCTTCCGGCACAGAGTTGATGCCGGAGCGGACGATCTCCGCCATGTAGCCCGCCTCATTCAACCCCAGTCCGATGACGGCGAGCGCGAATGCTGAGGAAGTCAGGGCTTCGAGGGACACTTGCGTGAAACCGAGGTTGACCGACTGGTAGATCGCGCCGAGCAAGCCCCAGAAGACCAACTGCACATAAATCGGGGTGCCGCGGAAGACCCACAGGTACAGCCACGCGATGGACTTGAATACCGGGTTCGGGGACATGCGCATGACCGCGAGGATCACACCGAGCACGACACCGATGATCATGGACAGCACGGTGATGGCCAGGGTGTGACCGGCGGCGATCAGAATCCGGGTGTCGAAGAGGTACGTCCAGTACGTGCCCCAGCCGTAGGCCTCACGGCGTGCCGCGTCGAAAACGAACAGCGCGAACAGCACGAGTAGGACCGCGGCGGCGACCCAGCGGCCTGGGTGGCGCAGGGGCTTTGCTTCGATCCGCTCGGGTTTCCGGCGCGATGACCGCTTCGTTATCGGGGTGCTCATTCTCACTGCCCTCCTACAGGCTGTTCGTTGATCTGCGCCTGCTCCAGCAAGCCTGTTTCCACGCCCCATTGGGCGAGAATGCGTTCGTATTCGCCGGTGTCGATGAGGTGCTGCATGGCAGCGGCCATCGCCGGCCCCAAGGGGGAATCCTTCGGCACGGCGAAGCCGTACGGCGCTGCGTCGAACATGTCACCGACCAATTCCATCTTGCCGTCGGAACGGTTCACAGCCCACGCCGTGACAGGGGAATCGGCGCTCAAAGCATCAGCGCGGCCGACGAGAGCGGCAAGCGCCGCGTTGTCCGACGTGTCATACGACAGGATCGTCATCGGATTGCCTTCTTCTTCGCACTTTTCCGCCTTAGGGCGGACATCGTCTGTCTCCGAGACAGTCGTGCGCTGGACCGCGACGGTCAGGCCGCACGGATGTGCAGGATCGACGTCGGTTCCTGGCTGCGCCGCCCATTGAATGCCGGCGTAGAGGAAATTGACGAAGTCGAAGTTCTCCCGGCGCTCGTCCGAATCAGTGAAGCCCGACATTCCCGTATCCAGCGTTCCAGCCTGAACAGCAGGGAGAATCATGGCGAAGTCTTGCTCCTGCGGGGCGAATTCGAGTCCCATGACGCTCGCGACGGCGCGACCGAGATCCATTTCCATTCCGATGAGGTTGCCCTGGGAGTCCTTGAACTCGAACGGCGCGAATGGGGGATTGGCACCGGCGGTGAGACGACCGGAAGCTTGAATATCTTCCGGCACCATCGCCGCGATCTCGGGAACCGCGGCGGGGGTGATCTCCTCCCATCCTTCAGGGTTCCCGCCCTCGGCATTGGTCACGCAGCCAGCGAGCATAGCCACGGGGAGGAGGCTGGCGCACACGGCAGCGGTCTTGACACGGGTGAACATAGCGGAAAGCATACTATGCTCCGTAGTGAAAAATTAAAAAGGCCGCGCGGATGTGCGCGGCCCTTCACGGCGATGAGCCGTCGGTATCTTCCTAGCGTTGGTTATCGCGGCATATTCGCCATGACCATCTGGATGGCCTGGCCGATGACGGTCACGCCCGCGGCGATGATGACGTAGTTGATGATCGTGCGGGTCACGCCCTGGGAGCTGGTCTCCAGGTCGCTGTTGAACATCTGCTTGTAGGGCTCGAAGACCATCTTCATGAACCCCTTGAAGCCGGAACCTTCCGGAATAGAGGAGGACTCGTTCGGGTCAAAGGCCTTTTCGATGCCGCGGCCTACGGCGTCGCTATTGGCCTTGGCGCGGTCACCAGCGGCGCCGGCTGTAGCAGCGAGGTTGGTCTGAGCGGTGGCGGTGGCCGGAGCAATTGCCGGGACCGCGGCGATGGTGAGGGAAGCAGCGATGATGGAGGAAGCAATCTTTTTACGCATGGCGGTGAGTGTACCTGGGATTACCGTTGTGTGGAATTCGCGTGAACGGTGCCTTATCAGCGGATAAGACCACCTGAGAGCCCCCAGCCCCACGCGCGTCTGTGCGCTGCGGTATGTCAGGGTGTAGTTAGTGTAGGGATTCAAAATGTCTTAAGATAAGCGACGCTTACACAGGAAAATTTACGAGCGCTCTTATTCGCTCTTTCCGTCTTTTCAAATCAAGGAGCTGCCCTCCATGTGGAAGAAATTCGTCGCCGCGGCTGCCGCGGCTGTCGGTCTCGTTGCTGCGTGCGCGACGCCTGCCCAGGCGCAGGACCTGCGTTCCTTGATTGAATCTCCGAATGTGAATAAGTGCTCCGACGAGTTCCTGATCACCATTCCGGGCGGTGGCAATACTGCGTCGTTCCTGCCGGAGAAGGCGCCGATCGGGCCGAAGGTGACGGAGGTGGCCACCCGAGTTCACGGTGCGACCCGCGGCAAGATCCAGCCTGTCTGGATCACTTATGCGGCCAGCCCTTTCACGCTGTACAGCTACAACGATTCGTCGAATAAGGGCTACTGGGAGGCCTCCGGAACGATGCGCCGTCTCGCGCGCATGTGCCCGAAGGCGACATTCAGCATCACCGGCTATTCCGAGGGCGCAGATATCGGTGCCAAGCTGATCAACAATATCGGCCACGGCCGCGGCCCGGTGCCGGCGAAGAAGGTCAACTCCGCCGTGTTGATCTCCAACCCGCACCTCGCGGACAACGGCGGCTCCTTCGCAGCTGGCGCGACGCGCGATGACCGCGGTGCGCTCGAAGAACTGAAGGGCGGCTACGGCGAGCTTGGCTCGCGCGTGCTCGATGTGTGCCGGAAGGACGATCCGATCTGCTCGCTTCCGGCTGAGTGGCGCAACCACGTCAACCCGTTCCTGCGCATGGCGGCGTTGCGCGGCCAGGTACCGATGACGGAGTTCGCTTCCATCGTGGCCAAGCGGTCGCCGACGACGCTCCCGCTGCTGTTCAGCGTGTACAACCACACCCAGTACGGCGGCCCGATGCTCGAAGACGGCGCGCAGTGGATCATTTCGCGCAAAGCACCGATCCGCGAGGACCGTCCGCAGCCGCGCGCAGAGCATCCGTCGCAGGAGCAGGCTCCGGCACCCGCGTCGGCACCAGCCCCGCGTCCCGCACGCTAAGGCAACCCCCGAGCCTAGATATCTTCGGGCAGCGGTCCTGAGGACATGTCACCGCGGAGCCGTTTGATCACGTTCTCCGCCGAGATGAGGCACATCGGAACGCCAACGCCGGGCAGCGTTGTCGCGCCGGCATACAGCAGGTTGTCGATTTTCCGCGAGGCGTTGCGCCCGCGCAGAAACGCCGACTGCTTCAAGGTGTGAGCGGGCCCGATCGCACCGCCTGACCAGGAGTGGTAGCGCTCCGCGAAATCTGCCGGGCCGAGTGTCCGGCGTACGCAGATGCGTGATTCGAGATCGGGGATTGCGCACCATTCGGCAATTTGCGCGATGGCCGCGTCCGCGATGGCATCGACGCGAGGGCTGGCTTTTTCGCGGTATGCATCGCCGTGCCCGAGGTCGGGCGCCGAAGGCGTCGGGATGAGTACGAAGAGGTTCTCGCACCCCGCAGGGGCGGTCGAGGAATCGGTAGCGGAGGGCTTGGACACGTAGATCGACTGCGAGGCATCGAGCGGACGCGCGGCATGCGGCCCGTCGAAGACCGCGTCGAAATCGACGTTCCAATTCTTACTGAACAGCAGGTTGTGGTGCGCGAGTTGCGGCAGTTCGCCGTCCACGCCGCACATCAGCAACACACAGCTCAAGCCTGGGTTCCGGGCCGCGAAATAGCGTTCGTCATACGTGCGCTTGCTGCGCGGAAGCAAACGAGTCTCGGTGAATTTCAGGTCGGCGGTGGACACAACGAGATCAGCGGCGAGCTCCTCGGCAGTGCCGTCGGACCGTCGTACACTCACGCCCGTCGCGCGCCGCCCGTCGACATGAATCGCCGTCGCTTCCGTGGAGAGCTGGATATCGGCGCCGTGCTCGCAGGCCAGCGACTCGAACGCGCGCATCACCGCAGCGAAGCCGCCCAGCGGGTATTTCACGCCCTGCACCAAATCAGTGTGGCTGAGCAGGTGGTACAGCGCCGGGGTGCGCGCGGGATGCGACGACAAGAACACAGCCGGGTACGCGAGCATCTGCCGCAAACGCACATCAGCAAATTGCTTATCGACGAACCCTTCCAGCCCTTCCCCCAACAGCCTCACCAGCTTCCTGTAGTTGGTGCGGATTTCCGGCGCTATGAATCCCGCTGGGGTGGAAAACGTGGTGTAGAGGAAGTATTTGAGGGCCAGCTCGTACGTCTCACCAGCGCTGGCGAGGTAGTCCCGGAGTTTCTCGCCCGTACCGGGCTCGATGGACTCGAACAGGGAGATGGTGTCGGCGGGGGAGGACGGGACGTCGATAAGCTCCTGCTTTTCTGGAAACAAGCGGTAGGCAGGGGAGAGATCCACGAGCTCGAGCATGTCGCTCGTGCGTTTGCCGAACAACGCGAAGAAGTGGTCGAACGCGTCCGGCATGAGGTACCACGACGGGCCGGTGTCGAAGCGGAATCCGTCGACGGTGAGTTCGCCGGAGCGCCCGCCGATCTCGTCGATGCGATCGATGACCGTCACATCGATTCCCTCCCGACCGAGCAGCGCGGCAGTTGCGAGTCCCGCTGCTCCCGCCCCGATCACGATCGCGGTTCGCGGATTAGCTGGTGTCGTGCTCATCGCCACCTTCTTCCCGCCGCTTGTGCGGCAGCGTGAACAGTGAGCAGAGCCTTGCGGTGCGCAGGCACGCTCACGCGGGTCGTGGTCAGCTCGCGGGCCGGCATCGCGTCGATCATGTCGGTGAGCTCAGCAAAGAGATTCGCTGCGGCGAGCACCGCTGCGCGTACCGTGACGGGCAGCATGCCGATCGCATCTGATGCTGCAGCCAGGTCCGAGCGGATCTCGGCGACGATGGCTGCCTTTGCCGCGTCGTCGATGCGGCCGAAAGACTGGAAATAGGACCGGCCCAAATCGTGCGTGTCCTCAGCGAGGTCGCGCAGGAAATTGACCTTTTGGAATGCGGCGCCGAGCCGTCGCGCACCGTCTTCCATCCTGTCTCTTATACACATCTCCGAGCCCACGAGACTCCTGAGCATCTCGTA
>ERZ1031113.227-NODE-227-length-16762-cov-14.625726_pt1 | contig 16762 bp, 15 predicted proteins | sample MGYA00518225_ERZ1031113 | MGnify/ENA primary metagenome ERZ1031113 (study PRJEB33718, sample SAMN03159751) | human skin metagenome | collected 2014-05-20 | study: EMG produced TPA metagenomics assembly of the PRJNA266117 data set (Human skin bacterial metagenome...
ACTGGCGCACGGCGGCCTTGCGCTGTGCGATCGGGTCATTGGGGCGCGGCTGCATCGTCATGGGCACTAAGTGTAGCGCCTTACGCGCCGCGTTCGACCCAGCGGTAGCCGGCCTCTTTCATCTCGGCGCCGCCGTGGGTGACGGCGGCGAGCAGCGCGTCCACACGCTCGCGCTCCCCCGGTGCGAACGCCAGGGTGTAGGCGGCAGCGCGTCCGTATTCCACGTCCACTACGTCGATGCCCGCGGTGCGCAGCTCCGACTCGATGCGCCCTGCTTCGGCGTGCGGGAAGTCCACGGTGCCCAGCTCGCGGACCTCGCGCGTGACGCGGGTGACCTGCTCGAGCGTGTCGGCCACGGATTCGGTGTAGGCGCTGACCAGCCCGCCGGTGCCGAGCTTGATGCCGCCGAAGTAGCGGATCGCAACCGCCACCACGTCTTGCATGCCGGAGCCTTTGAGCACCTCCAGCATGGGTTTGCCGGCGGTGCCGGAGGGCTCGCCGTCGTCGGAGGAGCGCTCGATGGGCTGCGCGCCGTCTTGGTGCACGATGAACGCGGAGCAGTGGTGGCGCGCGTCAGGGTACTCCTCGTGCGCGGAGGCGATCACCGCGCGCGCTTCTTCTTCAGTGGTCGCGCGGGTGACCCAACCGATGAAGCGGGAGCGCTTCACCTCGAACTCGTGGGTGACAAGTTCCGCCGCGGGGCGTACGTACGACTGCTCCATCTAGCCCGCCACGATGTAGTCGTACTCCGGCGTGCCCGGCTCCAGGCGGCGGCAACCGATCGGTGAATCCTCCATGCGCTCAAGCAGCGGGCCTAAGTCCTCGGCGTGGGCGAGCTCGATGCCGACGAGCGCGGCGCCGGTTTCTCGGTTGTTCTTTTTCAGGTACTCGAACAACACAATGTCGTCTTCCTCGCCCAGGATGTCGTTGAGGAAGTGGCGCAGCTGGCCGGCCTCCTGCGGGAAGTTGACCAAGAAGTAGTGGCGCAGCCCCCGGTGCACCAGGGAGCGCTCCATCACCTCGGCGTAGCGCAGCACGTCGTTGTTGCCGCCGGAGATGATGCACACCACGGTCGAGCCGGGCGCCAGCTCCCCCAGCTCGAGGCCGGCCACGGACAGCGCGCCGGCGGGCTCGGCGATGATGCCTTCGTTTTGGTACAGCCCGAGCATCTCCGTGCACACTGCCCCCTCGTCCGCGGTGTAGAGCTCGGTGGTGTCGCGGTGCGCGTTGAAGACCTGCCACGGGATCTCGCCGATGCGCTTGACGGCGGCACCGTCGACGAACGGGTCGATGGCCTCCAAGGTGACGGGCTCGCCCGCATCGCGCGCCGCGCCTAACGACGCCGCGCCCTTCGGCTCCACCCCGACCACCTTTGTCGCCGGGGACATATCCGCCAGGTAGGACAGCACGCCGGAGAGCAGCCCGCCGCCGCCCACCGGCACCAGCACCGTATCCAGTTCTTTGCCCAGGCTGGCCAGCTGCGCCACGATCTCGGCGGCGACGGTGCCTTGGCCGACCACGGTGTCGCGGGAGTCGAACGGCTCAATCACTGTCGCACCGCGTGCCGCGGCGTCTTCGCGGGCGGCCTGCGCGGCCTCGTCGAAAGTGTTGCCCGTGACCACAAGCTCGATGGCGTCGCCGCCGTGGACGCGGATGCGGTCGCGCTTCTGCTTCGGGGTGGGCTTGGGCACGAAGATCTTGCCCTGGATGCCCATCGCGCGGCAGGCGTAGGCCACGCCCTGGGCGTGGTTGCCTGCGGACGCCGCCACGACACCGGCGGCGCGGGCCTCTTCGCCCAGCCGGGAGATGCCGTAGTAGGCGCCGCGGATCTTGTAGGAACGCACGTCCTGCAGGTCCTCGCGCTTGAGGTAGACCTCCACGCCGTACTGTTCCGACAGGCGCGGGCAGTACTGCAACGGGGTCGGCGAAATCACCGATGAGATCCGGCCCTGCGCGAACCGGATATCTGCTGCGTGGACTTCCTCGAAGGCGGAGTCGGACGTGTTCGGTGTGGCTGTGCGCATGGTTAGCGAGTCTACAACTGCCCCGCTCGTTCACTCCCCCTTCACCTCGCCGTAACTTCGTACCCACCTTCAGGCTGTACACAAGAACGCGTACTCGTTTTTGCAGCATCCCCGAAAGGTCCACCCATGTCTGGAAACCGTATGTCCCGCACCGGCCTCGCCGCCGCGTGCGCTACTGCACTTACTCTCGGCCTTGTCTCCCCGGCAACCGCCGCCGTTGTTGCGGAGCCGGTGAAGGACCTTGCCGACGGCGCAACCGCCGACATCTCGGTGCTGGGGTCCTACGGTGCTGGCGCGTTTGATGAGTCCGCCGCCGAAATCGTCGCCTTCCACGCCGACTCCAAGCGCATCCTCACCGTCAACGCGCTGTCCGGCAAGATCGACGTCCTCGACGCGGCAGACCCCGCCAAGCCCACCAAGGTCGGCGAGATCTCCGGCGGCGAGAACACCACCATCAACTCCGTCGCAGTGCGTAACGACGGCCTCGCGGTCGCCGCCGTCGAGCCGGAGAACAAAACCGACGCTGGCGAGCTGATCTTCTTCGACGCCGGCGCCGACGAGCCCGGCACCGTGCTCGGCCGCGTGGGCGTCGGCGCCCTGCCGGACATGGTGACCATCACCCCGGAGGGCGACTACGCGCTGGTGGCGAACGAGGGCGAGCCTGCCGAGGATTACTCGGTTGATCCGGAGGGCAGCGTAGCCGTCGTCAAGCTGCCTGCTTCTGTTAAGGCCGCAACCCAGGCCGACGTGCGCACCGCAGACTTCCGCGCCTTCGAGGGCACCCTGGCGGACAAGGGCGTGCACATCTACGGCCAGGTGGGCGCCTCCACCACGGAGGCGCAGAACCTCGAGCCGGAGTACATCGCCGTCGCAGGCGGCAAGGCTTACGTGACGCTGCAGGAGAACAACGCCGTCGCCGTGGTGGACATCGCCTCTGCCACCGTCGAAGATGTGTGGCCGCTGGGCTACACCGACCGCCGCGAGGTGCCGATGGACATCTCCGACAAGGACGGCAAGATCAACATCCGCACCGCGCCGGTCAAGGGCATCCTGCAGCCGGACTCCATCGCCGCCTACGAGGTCGACGGCACCACCTACCTGGTTACGGCCAACGAGGGCGACGCGCGCGACTGGGAGGCCTACTCCGAGGAAGAGCGCATCAAGAAGCTGGGCGGCAAGAAGCTGGCCCCGATCTGCGAGGGCTACGCGGGCATGACCGCCAGCGAGATCGAGGAATTCCAGGCCGACGAGAACGCTGGTCGGCTGAAGATCACCACCGCGTTCGGCCTGAACGAGGAGAAGAACTGCTACGAAGACCTCTACACCTACGGCGGCCGCAGCTTCTCCATCTTCACCGCCGACGGCACGCGCGTGTTCGACTCCGGCGCCGAGTTCGAGGAGCTCACCGCGAAGCTTCTGCCGGAATACTTCAACACCAACCACACGGAAAACGAGCTCGAGTCCCGCTCCGATGACAAGGGCCCAGAGCCGGAGGGCGTCACGCTCGGCGAGATCAACGGCCGCACCTACGCCTTCATCGGCTTCGAGCGCCTCGGCGGCGTGATGGTCTACGACATCACCGACCCGGCGAAGCCGGCCTACACCGCCTACATCAACAACCGGGACTTCTCCATCAACATGGAAAAGCTCGCCGAAGAGGGCGACGACGCCGTGAAGGCCGGTCTGGAGAAGGTCGGTGACTTGGGCGCCGAAGGCCTCACCTTCGTCCCGGCGAAGGATTCCCCGAACGGCGAGAACCTTCTCATCGTGGGCAACGAGGTCTCCGGCACTACCACCGTGTTCCAGGTGGACTCTCTCATTGAGGCACCGGCCGAGCCCACCCAGCCGGGCAACGACGGCGCTGGCAGCTCCCTTTCCAAGGGCGGTGTGACTGCCATCGCACTTGCTGCCGTGGCCCTTGTCATGGGCGCACTCGGCGCACTGGGCAACGTTATGAACTCGGTGTTTGCCAAGTAAATCCGAAGCGGCGGCCGACTGTTGTCCATGAAATTAACGCTGCCGCTTCACTACATTTTTAACGATAAACCTGCTAGGTTCATCGGGGTGTCATGTCGGGCACAGCGCCCACATCGACTGTTTTGGATCTTCTACGAGGAGAATTAGAGAACATATGAAGCGTATTTCCACCGCAGCCGTGGCTGCCGCTACCGCCCTGTCCCTGGCCACCGTCCCGGCTATGGCTCAGGAGAACACCGCAGCTGCAACCACCACCACTCCGGCTGCAACCACCACTCCGTCCCAGCCGTCTGAGACCACCACGCCGGCTACCACCCAGCCGTCCCAGCCGTCTGAGACCACCACCCCGGCAACCACCCAGCCGTCTCAGCCGACGACTACCACCACGAAGCCGCAGCAGAACCAGCAGAAGAGCTCCGGCTCCTCCCAGGGCACCCTGGTCGGCATCTTCTCCGGCACCCTCGGTGCCGTGCTGACCACCTCGTTGATCGTGTTCTCCGACCCGCGTGGCGCGAACAAGATCATCGACATGGTCAACGCTCAGTTCGGTCTGGGTCTGCCGCACCTGCACACCCCGAAGGTTGAGCTGCCCAACTTCCAGCTCCCGAACCTCCCCTTCTAGCCAATCCGCTCTCTTTCGCCTGAGGAAGGTCAATCAATGAAGTCCCGTTTCGTAGCCGCGTCTTTCGCGGCAACCGCAATCGCAGCCGGCTCCCTCGCTGGTGCCGCAGCCGCCGCCGAAGCTGATACTTCGACGACGACCACGTCCACCACTGCCGAGCCGTCCACCACGGCTACGCAGGATTCCAAGACGACTACCACGACCAACGAGCCGGCCCCCACCAAGAAGTCCCCGGCGGTGGTTGAGCCGTCCGGCACCGCCACCACCCCGGCCACTACCACTACGCCGGCCACCACGACGGCCACCACCAAGGTGACCGGCCCCGACGCCCTGACCAATACCACGACGCCGACCTACACCCCGCCGGCATGGCTGCAGCCGTCCTCATACGAGGAGCAGGCGCTCGAAGTGATCGGCAAGATCTCGCTCTGGGTCACTGCACTCGCAGCAGCGATCAGCTCCCTGATGGTGGTTGTGGGCGCTGTCCCGGGCCTGAAGGAGAACCTCAAGCAGCTGACGGGCAAGAACTAAGAGCCTGTAGCACAAACGCGAAGCCCGCCCGGTTTTACACCGGACGGGCTTTCCGTTTGCCTAGCACCAGGTGCTAGCCCAAGATCCCGGCTCCCAGTGTCGCCTTCAAATCGCCCATCAAGCTGGCAGAGCGGTTCACACGGAGGTGGTCGCCCAGAATCATCAGTTGGCTGTGCTCGCCGTTGACCAGATTCAGGTAGACGTCGGAGTCGCCGGCGTTGTTCACCAGCACGCCCTTGAGCTTCGCGATGTTTTCCGCCGTGCACTGGTCCGTGCGCATAGTCAGGCGCAGCGGCAGGCCCGCACCGTTGCCGGGGCCGAGCTCGGGCACCTTCACGTCGTCGCCGAACAGGCTCATGCGGTCGTCGCGGATGGACACGTGCGCCTTGACCAGGATGATGTTGTCCTCCACAATCTGCGGCGCAACCAGTGCGTACACCTTGTTAAATAGCAGGACATCTACCTGGGCGCCGTGGTGGTCCTCAATGGTCACGATGGCCCACGGCGAGCCGTCCTTTTTAGAGAAGCGGCGGTCCACGGAGGAGATCAGCCCGCCGATGGTCACCTCCGCCCCGTTGCGCATTTCGCCGGAGAGGATGGTGGTCAGCTGGGTATCCGTCTGCGCGTCGATGGCCTCCTCGAAGCCGTCGAGCGGGTGGCCAGAGACGTACAGGCCGAGCATCTCGCGCTCCAGTGCGAGCTTGTGCTTTCGGTCCCATTCGTCGTCAGGCACCTCGATGGTGAACGCGGAATTGTCGGCGCCGTCTTCCCCGCCAAAACCGGCGAAGAGGTCGAACTGCCCCTTGTCCGCCGCTTTCTTCGTGGCAAGGACGGAATCGACGGCGTCTTCCTGGATCAGCATGAGCCCCTTGCGCGGGTGCTCCAACGAGTCGAACGCGCCGGCCTTGATCAGCGATTCTGTGATTCGCTTGTTGCAGGCCGCCAGCTCGATCTTGTCCAGGTAGTCGGAGAAGCTGGTGAACGCTCCCCTTTCCTTCCTGGTCTTCTTGATGGACTCCACCACTTCCACGCCGACGTTGCGCACGGCGGCAAGCCCGTAGCGGATGTCGTCGCCGACAGCCATGAAGTTCTCTTCGGACTCATTGATGTCCGGCTGCAGCACGCTAATGCCCAGGTGGCGGCAATCCGACAGGTAAATCGCGGACTTGTCCTTCTTGTCGCCCACGGAGGTCAAAAGCGCAGCCATGTACTCGGCGGCGTAGTTCGCCTTCATGTAGGCCGTCCAGTAGGACACCAGCGCATAACCTGCGGCGTGGGACTTGTTGAACGCGTACGACGCGAACGGCTCGATGGTGCCCCACAGCGCGTCCACGGCCTCCTTGGAGTAGCCGTTGGAGAACATGCCGGCGGAAAACGTCTCGTACTGCTTCGCAAGCACCTCCGGCTTCTTCTTACCCATGGCCTTGCGGAAGCCGTCTGCTTGGCCGGCCGTGTAGTTCGCCACCTTCTGCGAGATGTTCATGATCTGCTCTTGGTAGACGATCAGGCCGTAGGTTTCGTCCAGGATCTCCTTGAGCGGCTCTTCCAGCTCCGGGTGGATCGGCGTGATCGGCTTGCGCCCGTTTTTGCGGTCCGCGTAATCCCAGTGGGCGTTCACACCCATCGGGCCCGGGCGGTACAACGCCAGCGACGCGACAATATCGTTGAAGCCGGTCGGCTTCATGCGTTTGAGCAGCTCCTGCATGCCGCCGGAATCCAGCTGGAACACGCCCAGGGTCTCGCCGCGTGAAAGCAGCTCGTAGACTGCCTGGTCGTCGGTGTCCAACGCCTCGAGGTCGATGGTTTCGCCGCGGTTCTTCTTCACGTTCTCCAGCGCGTCGCCGAGCACGGTGAGGTTGCGCAGCCCCAGGAAGTCCATCTTCAGCAGGCCGATGGCCTCGCACGCCGGGTAGTCCCAGCCGGTGATGATCGCCCCGTCGGCCGGGCGCTTCCACATCGGGATGTGCTCCATCAGCGGCACCGACGCCATAATCACCGCGCACGCGTGCACGCCCGCCTGGCGCACCACGCCCTCGAGACCGCGCGCCGTCTCATAAATCTTGGCCACGTCCGGATCCGTCTCAATCAGCGAGCGGACCTCCGCGGCTTCGGTGTAGCGCTCGTGCTCCGGGTCGGTGATGCCGGACAGCGGAATGTCCTTCGCCATGATCGCCGGCGGCAGCGCGCCGTTGATGCGGTCCGCCATCTGGAAGCCGGGCTGGCCGAAGTTCACCTTCGCCGAGTCCTTGATCGCCTGCTTCGTCTTCACCGTGCCGAAGGTGATCACCTGGGCGATCTTGTCCTCGCCCCAGCGCTCGGCGGCGTAGGTGATCATCTCGCCGCGGCGGCGGTCGTCGAAGTCGATATCGATATCCGGCGCGGACGGGCGCTCCGGGTTCAAGAATCGCTCGAAGAGCAGGCCGTGCTCCATCGGGTCGATGTTGGTGATCGTCAGCGCGTACGCAACCAGGGAACCTGCCGCGGAACCACGGCCCGGTCCGACGCGGATGCCGATCTCGCGGGCGTGCTTGATCAGCTCCGCCACGATGAGGAAGTAGGACGGGTAGCCCTTCATGTCGATGACGTCGATCTCGTAGCTCGCGCGCGTGAGGTATTCCTCCGGCACCTCTCCCCCGTCGAAGCGATCCTCCAGCCCGCGCTGGACTTCCTCGCGCAGCCACGTGGTCGGCGTGTGGCCCTCCGGCACGTCCGCGATCGGCATGCGGTCGTGCGGGTGCTCCTCCCACAGCTCGCCGTAGTCGCCGACGCGCTCCGCGATCCACAGGGTGTTGTCGCAGCCGTCCGGCACCGTGGAATCCCACAGCTCGCGCATCTGCTCCGCGGACTTGATGTAGTAGCCGGTACCGTCGAACTTGAAGCGGTCCGGGTCAAGCAAGGTCTTACCGGTCTGCACACACAGCATCGCCTCGTGCGCCGGCGCCTGGGACTCGAGCACGTAGTGGCAGTCGTTGGTCACCAGCGGCGGCAGATCCAGCGCCTGGCCGATGCGCAGCAGGTCCTCGCGCACGCGCCGCTCGATGTGCAGGCCGTGGTCCATCAGCTCCAGGAAGTAGTTGTCCTTGCCGTAGATGTCCTGCCACATCGCCGCGGCCTCCAGCGCCGCGTCGTACTGGCCCAGGCGCAGGCGCGTCTGCACGTCACCGGACGGGCAGCCCGTGGTGGCGATGATGCCGTCGGCGTGCTCCGCAATCAGCTCCGCGTCCATGCGCGGCCATTTACCCAGCTGCCCCTCGTAGGAGGCCAAGGACGACAGCTTGAACAGGTTGCGCAGACCCGTGGCGTTTTCCGCCAGCATCGTCTGGTGCAGGTACGCGCCGGACGCGGAGACGTCGTCACGCTTCTGATCCGGGGTGCCCCACAGCACGCGCTTCTTGTTGAAGCGGGACTCAGGGGCCATGTAGGCCTCGATGCCGATGATCGGCTTAACCCCGGCGTCCACCATGCGGCGGTAAAACGCGTTCGAGCCGAACATGTTGCCGTGGTCGGTCATGCCCACCGCGGGCATGCCCTGGCGCACCACTTCGTCGGCGAGCATGTCCACCTTCGCCATGCCGTCCAGCATGGAAAATTCGGTGTGGTTATGCAGGTGCACGAAGGAGGATTTTTTGGCCATGCGGCTCATCTTAGACGGCGCGCCGACACGCGCGAATCCCCTCGAAAACCAGTGCGGTTACTCGTACCGGAGGGCGTCGATAGGCTGCATCTTCGCCGCCTTCGAGGCGGGGTACGCGCCGAAGAACACACCTGTAGCGAGCGAGAACAGCAGCGCGAAAATCACGGCGCTCAGCGGCGGCCACGTCAAGTCCAGCACCGCGGAGCTTGCGATCATGCCGATCGCGCCGCCGAGGATCACACCGATGATGCCGCCGATGAGGCAGACCAGCATCGCCTCGACGATGAACTGTACACGGATGTCGTTCTGCGTCGCACCCAGGGCCTTGCGCACACCGATCTCGCGGGTGCGCTCGGTGACCGTGATGAGCATGATGTTCATCACGCCGATGCCGCCGACGAGCAGCGAGATGCCGCCGATCGCGGACAGCACCGTCGACAGCGTGCGGAAGATCGTGGTCAGGCCTTCCAAGCTCGCGGAGATGTCGAAAACCTCAGCCTCGTAGTTCTCGTTGCCTGCGTACTTGCGGTCCAGGTAGGACTGCAAATCGTTGCGGAAAACCTCCGGGTCTTCCTCGGGTGAGGAGCGGACGCTAAACGACGGTGTCCAGCTGGCGTCCAGCCCAACCCGGTCCGCGGCCGTGGCCGGAATGAAGATCTCCGCGGCTGCGGACTGCCCGAACGCGGGGTCCTTCTCCGCCCGCTCCAGCACACCGACGATGGTGAACACGCTGGTGGTGCCGTCTACGTCCACGTCGAAGCGGGAGCCGAGGGCGGCGGCAGAATCGCCGTCGAAAAGCGCCTCCACAAGCTCCGGCGAGACGACCGCGACGGGGCGACGGCCGTCGAGCATGTCCTGCGTGATGCCGCGGCCGTACTGCACCTTCAGGCTGCGCAGGTCTAGCGAGCCGGTCAGCGCGGGGTTGATGCCGACGGAGACGGAATCGTCGCCGGTGCTGGCCTCGCCTTGGCCGGAGACGTCGATGTCCACGCCGCGGATCCGGTCGCCGAATGTGGAGGACAGGTCGTTGAGATCGTCCAAGCTCATGCCGTCGCGCTCCTCCGACGGTGGGGCCATGCCGAAGCCCGCGAACGGGTCGTCGCTGCCCTCGCCTTCTTCGGCGCGCTCGTGGATCATGACCGGGTAGGTGGTGGTGCCGGCGTCTTCAAGGCCGCCCATGACATCGTTTTCCAGGGCGCGGCCGAGCGTCATGATAATGATCACGGCCATGATGCCGATGATGATGCCCAACAACGTCAGCAGCGAGCGCAGCTTGTTGGTGTTCAGGCTGGACACGGCCAGCCGAATCGATTCGCGGATGTTCATCTAGCTCGCCCCTCCCGGTTGACGCACGCCGGCAATGCGGCCGTCCATCATTTCCACCACGCGCCCGGTCTCTTCGGCGAGATCCGGGTTGTGGGTAATAAACACGATGGCCTTGCCCAGTTCCTGGTTCAGCTCGTGGAACAGGTCCATCACCATGCGGCCGGTCTTGGAGTCCAGCGCACCGGTGGGCTCGTCCGCGAGCAGCAAGTCCGGGTCGTTGGCCAGGCTGCGCGCGATAGCCACGCGCTGCTTCTGGCCGCCGGACAGTTCGTTCGGGTTGTGGTGCAGGCGATCGCCCATGCCCATCCGGTCCAGCAGCTCGGCGGCGCGCTCGTCGCGCTCCTTGCGCTCCACACCGGCGTACATCATGGGCATGGCCACGTTCTGCAGCGCGTCCATGCGCCCGATCAGGTTGAAGTTCTGGAAAATGAAGCCGATGTTTTTGCTGCGGTAGGACGCGAGCTCTTTGTCTTCCTTGGCGTAGACCGGCTCGCCGTTGAACGCGTAGGCGCCCTCGGTGGGCCTATCCAGCATGCCGATCAGGTTCATCAGCGTAGACTTGCCGCAGCCGGACGGGCCGACGATGGAGACGAACTCGCCCTGGTCGGCGTAGAAGTCCACCCCGTGCAGCACCGTCAGCTCACTGGGTTCGCCCTCGTTGTAGGTTTTGACCACATTGCGCATGTCGATGAGCAGGCCGGAATCGGCCATGCCGCCGTGCTTGGAAGCCTCCGTCATCTACTGCTGCCCCTCGGCGGCACGACGGGTGCTGGTGACCGTCACCGTGGCCGTGGTGCGCTCCTTCTTCTCCCGCGCCTGACGCACCTGGTCCGGGTTGAAGTTCGGGTCCGTGATCTCCACGCTCTCGCCAAGGCGGCCCTGGTACTCATCCGGCCAGTTGATCACGATGTCGCCCGGCTTGAGCTCGCCGCCGGTGACTGCGACGTCCACGTCGTTGGAGGCGCCGGTCTTCACCTTGCGCTCCTCGACGGTGCCGGATGTGGCGTCGTCGCCGTCCGTGGCCAGCACGAGCACCTTCTGGTCGTTGTCCTCGCCGTAGACGGCGTCCAGCGGCACGTTCAGCGCGTCCTTCGCCTCGGCGGTGATGATCTCCGCTCGGGCGGAACCGCCGAGCAGCAGGCCTTCCTTGTCGCCGGTGACCTCGATCTCCACGGGGAAGGTCACCTCGCTGGACTTGTTGTTGCCCTGCTGCGGCATACCTTGCATCGGGTTCTGGTTGCCGCTGGCAACGGAATCGGACGCCGGCGCGATACGGGTGACGCGGCCCTTAAACGTCTTCTTGCCGGTGGCGGTGGTGGTGAACTCCACCCGGTCGCCCTCCTTGACGTTGGGGACGTCCGACTCGCGCACGTCGGTGCGGATGACCAAGCGGGAGTCATCCGCGATGGTGAGCAGCTTGCCCTGCGGGATGTCGCCCTCGCGCACGTCCACGCTGGTAACCAGGCCCGCCATCGGGGCGTAGATGGTGGATTCGCGCACCTGGTACTCCAGGGTGCCGTCACCGTCGCCGAGCTGGGCAGTTTCCGCCTGGCGCGTGGCGGAATCCAGCTGCGCCTGCAGCTGGTTACCCTCCTGCGCCGCCGCGGACTGCGCCGCCGCCAGGCCCGCCTTCGCGTCCTGCAACGCCGCGCTAGCCTCTTCGACGCTCATGCCCGCGCCCACGGCAGCACCGCTACCAGCGCCAGCGCCAGCATTTTCCCCCGTCAGCTGCGCCAGCTGCTCCGGGCTTAGCTGGCCCGGCACCTGATCCGGAGCCGGCACAGCCGGCGCCTCCGGTGCAGCAGGCGCCGCCGGCGCCTCCGGGGGCGCTGTCCTAATGCCCAGGTTCGAGGAAATGTCGCCGGCGGCGCGCTCAACAGCCGTGATGCCGCGGTTGATCATGCGGGGTCCGCCGTTGGCGGCCACGGCTGCGTCGTACGCCGCCTGCGCCTGATTGACCTGCGCCTGGGCGGCGCGGATGGCCTCGTTGGTGCCGTTGTTCACGCTTTCCTGGTGGGCGTTGAGCGCCGCGCGGGCCTGATCCACCTGCGCTTGGGCGTCCGCCTGCGCGTTGGCTTGCTGCTTCTGTTGGATCTCCAGCTGGCGCTCCAGCTGCTCGGAGTTCATGGAGGCCAAGAACTGCTGCGGCTGCACGCGGTCGCCAGCCTTGACTGCCACCTTTTCCACCTCGGACTGCACCGGGGTGGAGATGTTCACGGAGCGGATCGGCTCGATCGTGCCGTTGACCACCACACTGTCGGACACGCCCTCGTTGGTGGCCACGGTGTAGTCGCCGGGGTTCAGGCCCGCGCCCTCAGCACTGTCGTCGCCGCCTCCGCCGAAACCGCAGGCGCCGAGGAAGAGCGCGGAGGTTGTCACCAACGCAAGCCCCGCGCGGGTAAGACGCTTGTGTCCGGTCGAGTTTTCGGTAGAGGAAGTCAAGAGCTCTCCTTGCCTAACGGTGCAAAACGGGCTTGCGTACAACTCCGCAAACTATACACCCCCACGTGTCGCAGAAGGAGTGATGGAAAACGCTCCCCACACCGCGTCCGCTGGCAGCATTTCCACAGCAAGGACCGTGTCCGTGGCGTTAATCCGCTCCAGTTGCGTGCGCGGGGCAAACACTACTGCTCCGGCGATTGGGGAGGCGGTGGCGGACCGGAGGACGTCGATACGCATTTTGCCTATCGACGCCTCCGGGACCACCACCGGAGCCACCCCCGGAACCACCAGCGCGCTCACGCGCGGGGCGGGCTCGAGTGCCGTGGCAGCCTCGTCGGGGCCAAGCGGCCGGTCGAAGGTGACCAACGCGAAGGAGGCCTCATCGTGGTCGAGGGTTGCGGCGGCCCGCTGGACGTACTGCTGCGCGGTCTCCCCGTTCTCCGGGCCGAGCTGGTCGCCCTGCAGTACTGGCGGGGCAGGCGGGTTGGCCTCGCCGACGAGCCAGAATCCGGCCACGAGCGCGAGCACCAGGGCGAGTGCGCGCATCTAGCCGTTCCGCACCTTATCCAGCGCGGTGCGCAGATCCTCCGGGTACTCGGAGGCGACCTCCATGTACTCGCCGGTGCGCGGGTGGGTAAACCCCAGCTTGGTGGCGTGCAGCCACTGGCGCTTCAGGCCCAGCTCCTTGGCCAGGTTCGGGTCGGAGCCGTACATGGGGTCGCCCACGCAGGGATGCCCCACCGAGGACATGTGCACGCGGATCTGATGTGTGCGCCCGGTTTCCAGGTGGATGCCCAAAAGACTCGCGCGGCGGAAGGCCTCGATGACGCTGTAGTGGGTCACGCTCGGGCGGCCGTCCTGGGTGACGGCGAACTTCCAGCCTGCCGACGGATGGCGCGCAATCGGCGCGTCGATGGTGCCCTCGATCGGATCCGGCAGCCCCTGCACCAGCGCGTGGTAGGTCTTGTCCACCGTGCGCTCCTTGAAGGCGCGCTTGAGCACGGAGTAGGCGGGCACGCTCGCCGCCACGATCATGACGCCGGAGGTGCCCACGTCCAGGCGCTGCACGATGCCCTGGCGCTCCGGGGGTCCGGCGTCCGGCAGGGTAAAGCCCATCGCCTGCAGCCCGCCGACCACGTCCGGGCCTTCCCAGCCCAGCGTCGGATGCGCTGCCACGCCCACTGGCTTGTCCACGGCGATCACGTCCGCGTCCTGGTACAGGATTTCCAGGCCCTCCACCAGCTCGGTCACTGGCTGCGGGGCGCGCTTCGGCTCGGGCAGGGTAACTTCCAGCATCGCGCCCGCAGTGACGCGGTCGGATTTTTGGGCGGCAGCTCCGTCGACAAGCACATCGCCCTCCGCCGCCATCTCGGAGGCGACAGAGCGGGAGACTCCGAAGAGCTTGGCTATCGCCGCGTCCACCCGCATGCCCTCAAGCCCCTCAGGCACGGGAAGGGCCCGGAACTCACCGCCCATGGTCGCCTCCCTTCATCTCCGCCGCGAGCGTGCCCAGGATGAACACCACCACCCCGACGGTGATCGACGCATCGGCCAAGTTGAACACCGCGAAATTTCCCACAGAGATGTAGTCCACCACGTGCCCGAACCAGAATCCAGGGGCGCGGAACAGCCGGTCAATCAGGTTGCCCAGCGCGCCCCCGGCCACCAGCGCCAGGCCCAGCGCCTCCCACTTCGAGGTCATGCGCGGCCCGAACCACAGCGCACCCAGCACGAACGCCAGCTGGATCGCGGTGAACAACCAGGTGAGGTTCTCCCCCATCGAAAACGCCGCGCCGGAGTTGAACAGCAGGTAGAAGCGGAACCAGTCCCCGATCACCGGCTGCGGAACGCCGGGCTCCAGCCAGTTCAGCATCAGCTGCTTGACCAGCTGGTCCACCGCGGCAACCGCGAGCGTGACCGCAGCCACCAAGACGAGGTAGCGCGGGGTGCGTTGTGCTGTCGTGTCCTGCTTCATCGCCGAACCACTTTAGCCGGTCGCATGCGGGCTGCCTGTATTCCGCTGCGCGGGCCAGGTAGCTTTTGAAGAATGTTCCGCACCCTCCGCAGTATCACCGCCGCCGCCACGCTCACCCTCGCGCTCACCGCCTGCTCCTCAGCAGATGACGATCCGGTGGCCGGGGTGCCGGCATTTCCTATCGACGCTCCTTCGGTCACCCTGGTCAACCCCGGCGAGAACCCGGATGAGGTGCGCTACTCGCCCGCCGCTGAGTGGGATACCTCAGTTGCGGTCTCCTCCGGCGTGGACCAGCACGTGGCAGCTCCCGGCGAAGCCGAGGATGCCAACGCACCCGCCGGTGGCGACGTGAACAAGACCACCCTGCCGCTGACGGTGACCGCCGGCGAAGCCCCGGCCCCGGAGGGTGAGGAGGAAGATGCCGATTCCCGCATCGACTTTGTGGTCGGTTCCGGCAAGCACTCCGACCTGGACATCGGCCAGGACGTCGCCGCCTCCGAGGGGTTCCGCATGAGTTGGCGCACCGACGACACCGGCCGCATCTCCACCCTAAAACTGCTCGCGCCTACCGACGCACCGCAGCGCGGCCTCCAGCACGTCGAACCCACCCTGCTCGCCCTCATCAACAGCACCGTCGTCTTCCCCGACGAGCCGATCGGCCCCGGCGCGACCTGGACCGTGGAAAACCGCGTCGCTGGCGACGCCTCCATGACGCGCACCACCACCTACACGCTGGTCTCGCGCGACGGCGACGCGCTGACGCTGGACACCAAAGTTGAGGAGCGCCCCCAGAACAACACCGTCACCGTAGACGGCCCCGGCGAGCTCGAGGGTGAAAGCGTGCAGGTGGATTCCTCGCGCACAACTTCCGAGGGCCAGATCGTGGTGGACCTGTCCCACCCGCTGCCTGTTTCCGGACAGACCGCCTGGACCACGCGCCTGATCTACGGCGGAAACGACAAAGCGCGGGTGGTCCAGGACATCACCCGCGCTGTGCAGTACGGCGCTTAGAGGCCAGGTGCCTGTTCGGCCGGCGCTTGCTCGGCCGGCGCCTGCTCGGCCGGTGCCTCAGGGGCGGCGGGGGCGCCGCTGTTGCACATATCAGGCACCTGCTCCGGCGGCAGCGTGTTGCTGACCAGGAAGCAGGCCCAGCTCTTGGAGATCTTCCAGTTACCTTCCTCGTTGATGAACTCCACGTCCTCCGCCAGCTGGGACTCAGCGTCCGGGCGGGTGAAGTTCACAGTGGCGAGCACGGAGTTGGCGGTGTAGCCCGGCAGCACTGGGTCGACCACCTGGAAGTTCGCGCCGGATTCCTGCTGCGACTGGGTCATCAGGTCGAACAGCTCCGGCGTGGTCTCGCCACCCTGCACGGTGTTCGCGCGCTCGGCGATGGGCAGGTTCGGGTCGGCGGCGCGCTGCAGCACAGCGTTGAGCTCTTCCGCCGTCGGCATCTCGGCCACCGGCGCGGCCTCGGAAGAGGCAGCCTGGGTTTCGGCGGTGGTTTCGGTCGTGTCCGAATCCTCGGAGCAGGCCGTCAGGCTCAGGGCCAGGCCCGCGACAGCCGCGGCTGCGACAAGTTTCGGTGCTTTCACGTGTTCTCCTTGCGTAGCGTAAATCTCTCGTTTCACGTTACTGCACACCCGCAACTTTCTGGCACTCTGTGTGCATGAACGTGTTAGTCATCTCAACCGGCGGCACGATCGCCTCCACCACAAACGACCGTGGCGCACTCGTGCCCACGCTCACCGGCGAGGAGCTCGTCGCCCGCTGCGGCACCACTCGCCAGGTGCGCGCAATCGACGTGGCCAGCCTCGATTCCTCGTCCATGGGCTTGGCAGAGATCGACCTGTTGCGCGAAACCGTGCGCACTTCGCTTCTCGACGACTCCGCCTCCCTCGTCATCACCCACGGCACCGACTCCATGGCCGAAACCGCCCTCGCGCTGGACTTTGTCCACGCCGACCCCCGCCCCGTAGTACTCACCGGCGCGATGCGCTCCGCCGACCATGCGCACCCCGACGGGCCCGCCAACCTGCGCGGCGCGATCGAGGTGGCCGCCACCCGGCGCGACACCGGCGTGCTCGTCCACTTTGCCGGCGAGACCCTCCCGGCGCGCGGGTTGATGAAGACGCAAACCACCGCCGAGCACGCCTTCACTCTCACCAGCGGCTCGCCCCTGCCCCTGTCTCTTATACACATCTGACGCTGCCGACGAAGAGGATAGTGTAGAT
>ERZ1031113.228-NODE-228-length-16762-cov-7.191836_pt1 | contig 16762 bp, 15 predicted proteins | sample MGYA00518225_ERZ1031113 | MGnify/ENA primary metagenome ERZ1031113 (study PRJEB33718, sample SAMN03159751) | human skin metagenome | collected 2014-05-20 | study: EMG produced TPA metagenomics assembly of the PRJNA266117 data set (Human skin bacterial metagenome...
GTGAGCTGCTGCATAGCCTGGGTCAATCGTCCTCGTGGGTCCAGTCGGACACGGTGCCGACGTATTCTTCGATGAGGTCCTCGAGTGCCAGCACACCGACCAGCTCGCCGTTATCGCGCACCTGCGCCATGTGTGCGGAACGGCGGTGCATCGAGGTGAGAGCATCGTCCAAGCTGCCGGAACCGTCCACGATGCTGAGCCTGCGGATACGGTTCTGCGGAATCACCGGGTTCGCAGCATCGGATTCCAGCAGGTCCAAAACGTCCTTGACGTGGATATACCCGACCAGTGCACCAGCGGAACCTTCCACCGGGTAACGGGAATACCCCGTTTCCTGGACAGCCTTCTCCAACGCGGAGAGAGGAATACCGCCGCGGGAATGGGGGATGGTCACCACCTGGTCGATGGGGATCATCACTTCCTTGAAGCTGCGGTGCTCCGTGGACAAAGCGTTGGCGAGCCGGGCCGTCTCCTCGGCGTCCAGCAAGCCTTCCTGGCGAGATTCTTGGATCATATTCGCCAGCTGCTCTTGGTCCACAGTGGAATCAAGCTCATCGCGCTGCTCCACGCCAACAAGCTTGAGCGTGAACCGAGCGAGCTCATTGAGCGCATAGATCAACGGGCGGGTGAGCTTCACCCACACATTCATCATCGGAGTCAGCCACACGGCGAGAGTTTCGGGGCCGGCGATCGCGATGTTCTTCGGGATCATCTCGCCGAAAATGATGTGCAGAACCGTGATGATCAGCAGGGCGATCACGAATGCGATAGGGTGCAGCAAGTTCTCCGGCACACCGAGCTCCGTGAACGGATACTCGAGGAAGTGCGCGATAGCCGGCTCGGCGACTTTACCCAGGATCAGCGATGCGATGGTGATGCCGAATTGGGCGCCGGCCAGGTAAATCGACAGGTTCTCGGTCGCATTCAATGCCCTGCGTGCGCCCTTCTTGCCCTGCGCGAGCATGGACTCGAGGCGATCCTTGCGGGAAGACACCAGCGCGAATTCGATGGCGACAAAGAAAGCGTTGGCCAAAAGCAGCGCGATGATGAGAAGTGCAGCTACCCAAATGCTCATGCGGACCACCTCGCAGCATCCTCGTCGGAGATAGGCGTGAGGATCGCCTTATCTAGGCGGCGGCCTTCCATCACAGAGACGCGGGCGAGCCAGCGACCTGCGTTACCGGACTCGAAATCGTCCTGTACTTCGTTATCGGAAACTGGCAGAAGCACTGTGTCGCCAACCTGGGGCACACGGCCAAGGGCCGACATGAACAGTCCACCCAATGTCTCGTACGGGCCGTCAGGAGCGAGGTAGCTGGTGCGCTCCGCCAGCTCATCCAGGCGGACGAGACCAGAGACCTCCCAGGAAGAGCCAAAGCGGTGGAAATCGCGCTCGGATTCGCGGTCGTCGTGCTCGTCGTAGACTTCGCCGAGAATCTCCTCGACGACATCCTCGATGGTGACAAGGCCTTGGGTACCGCCGTATTCGTCCGCGACGAGAACCATCTGCGAACCTGCGGAACGGACCTGGTTGAGCACGGCGTCGCCGTCGAGAGTGCCCGGCACGAAAGACACCGGCTTCGCCAAAGATCCGAGCAGGGTCGTGGCGCGCTCGTCGCGAGGCACCGAGAAAGCGTCTTTGATGTGCACGAGCCCGACGGTGTCGTCGAGGTCGCCGCGCCGGACAGGGAAGCGGGAGTGCCCGGTCTCGATGGCCAGGGCGATCAGGTCGCTGACAGTGTCCTCGACGTCGAGAGAGTTCACCGTTGAGCGCGGAGACATGACCTCTTCCGCCGTGGTCTCGCCGAATTGGAGCGAGCGGTCGAGCATTTTCGCAGTCGCAGCATCTAATCCGCCGGCTTCAGCTGAGCTACGCACCATGGCCCCCAGCTCCGGGCCCGAACGGGCAGAAGCCAATTCATCCGCCGGCTCGATACCGAGTTTGCGCACGAACCAGTTCGCCGACGCGTTGAGGCCCTTGATGAACCAGGCACACACGGTGTTGAACGCGTTCACCGGCGGAACCACGAAGCGTGCGGTGTGCAAAGGATCGGAGATCGCCAGGTTCTTCGGCACGAGCTCGCCGAAGACCATCGACAGCGTCGTGGCCACGATGAGGGCGAGAATTAAGGCGACGGGGCGCGCGGCTGATTCGCTCAACCCGACGAGTTCAAGAAGCGGCCCAAAGAATCGCGCGAGGACGGGCTCAGCGAGAAAACCTGTCGCCAGCGTCGTGATGGTGATGCCGAGCTGCGCGCCGGAGAGCACGAACGAGAGATTGCCGTGGTCGCGCTGCACCGCGCGGGCGGTCTTGTCGCCCTTTTCCTGGACGTGAGACTCGATGGTGGAGCGTTCAAGGCCCGTCATCGCGAATTCGATCGCGACGAAAAGGCCGGTGGATGCCGTGAGCAGCACGAAGCCGATCAGGGCGAGAATGGAGATCAATATGTCCATGGGTGTTTAAGGCTCGTTGCGCCTGGAACTCCTTTTCCGGCGGCGCCCACCGTTGCCGTTGCGGTTTTTCTGAGTGTGAGCGTTGCGTTGTTGCCGCCCGCGCCGATTGTGCGAGGTCGAGGGTGCCGTGGTCTGGCCCGGCGGCGGGAGCGGTTCGCCGTTGGGCTCACGCGCTCCCGTGATCTTAGCAAGCTCGGCAGAGTCGGCGGTAACCTTGACTTTCCTTGCTTCCACGCCGGCTTTGCGCAGGAGCTGGTCGACGTCTTTGCGCTGCTCGTCCATAACGAGGGTGACAACGGTTCCGGAGGTGCCGGCACGCGCGGTGCGGCCGGCGCGGTGCAGGTAAGCCTTGTGTTCGGCGGGCGGGTCGATGTGGACGACGAGGGAGACATCGCTGATGTCGATGCCGCGTGCGGCGATATCAGTGGCAACGAGCACGGGCAGGGAACCGTCGGTAAAGCCTTCGATGGCGCGCGTGCGCGCTCCTTGGCCCTTGTCGCCGTGCAGACCCTGCGCATTGATGCCGACGCGCCGCAGCTTCTTCACCTGCCGGTCGACGCCGTGCTTCGTGCGCATGAACATGATGGTCTTCCCATCGCGTGCGGCGATGAGCGGCACGATCGCATTGCGCGCCTCGCGGTCGCCGACAAGAAGCTGATAGTGCTCCATTGAATCCACGGCCGCAGCGGCGGGCGCAGTCGAATGCGTTACGGGATCATCGAGGTAACGGCGCACAAGCTTATCGACGTCACCATCCAGCGTCGCCGAGAAAAGCAGACGCTGGCCAGTGGCGGGTGTGGCGTCGAGAAGCTTGCGAACTTGCGGCAAGAACCCCATGTCTGCCATTTGGTCGGCTTCGTCGAGTGCTGTGATCTCGACCGCGTCAAAGCTGAGCTTCCCCTGGTCGATGAGGTCTTGTGCGCGACCGGGCGTGGCCACGAGAACATCGACGGGGGCGGCGAGGGAACGAATGTGGTTGTTGATGTTCACGCCGCCGACGACTTCGATGACGCGGAGGTTCACGGCAGCTGCCGGCTCGTCGAGACGCTGGCGGATCTGTGCGGCGAGCTCACGCGTCGGCGCGAGAATCAGTCCGCGCGGATGCCCCGGGCGAGAAGGTTTGCCGGCGAGGAGCGCGAGCATTGGTAGCCCGAAAGTGAAGGTCTTGCCGGAGCCAGTGGGGCCACGACCGAGAACGTCGCGGCCGTCGAGCACAGCTGGGATCGCGGCCTGCTGAATGGGAAAAGGTTCGGTAATGCCCTGGCCGTCCAGGACGTTCACGATGGGCTGTGGCAACCCTAAATCAGAAAAAGAAGGCACCGAGGGGAGTCTACCGATCTCCCCGCGGCGTGTGCGGTTTAGTAGGTGATTTCCTCGCGCTCGCCCGACCACGTCGTGTGGAAGGTGCCTTCCATGTCGACGCGCTTGTAGGTGTGCGCGCCGAAGAAATCGCGCTGGCCCTGAATCAATGCCGCAGGCAGGCGATCGGAGCGCAGCGAATCGTAGTAGGACAGGCTCGACGCGAAGACCGGGATCGGCAGACCCAGCTGAGTTGCGGTGATGACCACACGGCGCCAGGAATCGATCAGGCCGTTTTCCAGCTCGCCGCGGAAGTACGGGTCAAGCAGTAGCGACGGCAACTCCGGATCGTTGTTGTATGCCTCGGTGATGCGGTTCAGGAATTTCGCGCGGATAATGCAGCCGCCGCGCCAGATGGTGGCTAGGTCCTGCGGCTTAAGGCCCCAGCCGTACTCCTTGGAGCCGGCGTTGATCTCGTCGAAGCCCTGCGCGTAGGCGACGAGCTTGGAGGCGTAGAGCGCACGGCGGACATCCTCGACGAACTGAGCCTTGTCCACTCCGAGGGACTCCAGCGTCGCCGTCTCGCCCGACGGCAGCCCAGTTTGCTTGACTGCCTCGCGCTGAGCGAGCGCCGACGACAATGCGCGGGCGAAAACCGCTTCACCGATGCCGGTGGTGGGCACGCCGAGATCCAGCGCTTCCTTGACTGTCCAGCGGCCGGTGCCCTTCTGGCCAGCGGCGTCGACAATGATGTCGATGAACGGCTTGCCAGTCTTCGCGTCGACCTGGCGCAGAACTTCAGCGGTGATTTCGATCAGGTAGGAGTCGAGATCGCCCTGGTTCCACTCGGAGAAGATCTCCGCCAGCTCTGCCGGTTCAATGCCAGCGGCATAGCGCAGCAGGTGGTAGGCCTCGCCGATGACCTGCATGTCGGCGTACTCGATACCGTTGTGGACCATCTTGACGAAGTGTCCGGCACCGTCCGGGCCGATGTGAGTCACGCACGGGGTGCCGTCGACCTTCGCGGAGATGTCCTCAAGCAGGGGACCGAGTGTTTCCCAGGACTCCTTCGGTCCACCAGGCATGATCGACGGGCCGCGAAGTGCACCTTCCTCGCCACCGGAAATGCCGGCACCGACGAAGTGGCGGCCCTTAGCGGCGACTTCCTTCTCGCGGCGGATCGTGTCGGTGAACAGGGAGTTGCCACCATCGATGATGATGTCACCGTCGTCCATAGCCTCGACCAGCTGGTCGATCACCGCATCAGTAGCCTTGCCGGCCTGAACCATGATCACAGCCTTACGCGGACGCTCCAAGGAAGCTACGAAGTCCTCGATGGTCTCGGACGGAATGAACGAGCCTTCGTCGCCGTACTGCTCCATCACCGCGCGGGTCTTTTCAGGGGAGCGGTTGAAAATAGCCACGGTGTGGCCGCGGGAAGCGAAATTGCGGGCCAGATTCGACCCCATTACGGCCATGCCCACCACACCGATCTGAGCCTGACCGGCAGCATCGGCACCGTTGGAAGCAGCGTTAGCGGAAGAAGAGTCATTCGAAGTCATGTCCTTGAGCATACGCACGCAGTATCAGCCGGGGAGCCAACCCGTGCCCGGATTTTTCAGATCAGCTTCCGAAAAGTGTGACTTTAAGCACTAGTTTCGTTGCTAAAGTCAGTTTCTATGCACATCAATGATCTGAAACACCTGCAAAACCGCCAGCTTGGCGAAGAAGAACTCGCCATGCTCAACTCCGCCGCCACCGAATTCGACTCATTCATCGGTCTGACATTCACCGAATTCGGCCCGGAGAAAATGGTCGCCACTGTTCAGGCCGCGCCGAAACACCACCAGCCGGCCGGGGTGGTCAACGGGGGAGTGTTCTGCTCCATCGGCGAGACGATGGGCTCGTTCGCGGGCTTCGTAGCAGCGGGCGGCCCAGTCGTGGGTATGAACAACAGCACCGATTTGCTCCGAAGCGTCACCGACGAAGTCATCGAAGCTGAAGTGACACCGGTGCACGTGGGCCGACGCACTCAACTGTGGAGAACGGAAATGCGTTGCGACGGCAAACTCGTCGCCGTGTCCACGCTCCGCACAATGGTGATGGACGCTTAAGCCACCCCTAGAGCCAATGGTTCTTCCGGAACCACCAGTACATGCCCAGGATCGAACCGAACATCACCAGAAGCACGACGGGGTAGGCGAACCGCCATGCGAGTTCAGGCATGTACTCGAAGTTCATGCCGTACACACCGGCGATCATGGTCGGCAGCGCCGCCATGCCGACGACAGCAGAGATCGTGCGCATGTCGGAGTTCTGCTGCATGGAGACCTTGGCCACGGAGGCGTCGAGAAGCGATGAAAGCCGCTCGTCGAATCCGGAGACGTTATCGCTGACGATCATCGCGTTGTCCTGCACATCGCGCAGGTACGAGCGAATCGGTTTGCTCAGCAAGTCCTTGTTCAAGGTCAGGCCGGAGCGCAATGCTGGGCCGAGCGGGTCGGTGGCGTGGCGCATCTCCAAGACCTCACGTTTGTACATGTAGATCTTGTCGATGTTGATCAGCTGACGCGGCGTGAAAACCTCGTTCTCGAGTTCGTCGACGTCGCTGGAGAGGAAGGTGGTGACCTTCATATAGTTCTCCACGATATGGTCAGCGACTTTCCACGCGACCGCGGCGGGACCGAGTGATGAAATCTCCTGGTCCTCGATCAGCTCTTGGGTGAGGTTCGGCAGTTGCGTGTCATGGCGGATGGTGATGACGAAGTCGTCGCCGACGAGCATCTGCACCTCGCCGGTCGAAATGATTTCGCGCAAGTCCGAGACTTCCTCGTCGTCCCGGTAGGTGACAGTACGGATGACGAAGAAAAGCTGTTCGCCATAGCGCTCCACCTTCGGACGCTGGTGCGCGGCAACCGCATCCTCCACGATGAGGTCGTGGATGCCGAATTCTTGTGCGACCCGCTCCATCTGGTCGGCACTCGGCTCGTGCAACGACAGCCACACATAGCCGTTTTCCGCTTCTTTCACGCGCTCCATCGCGGCGGTGTAGTGCATCGATCCCGGCAAGGCTTTGCCTTCGACGAACACGCGGCAGAAATCGACAGAACGTTCCACCGGGACCGGAACGGGGCGATGGGCCTGCTTCGTCTGCGCCTTGGCTTTATTGCGGGATAGAGGAAGTTGCGGCGGCATAGCGACCCCCTTCTTCACATTCTCGGCGGCAGGGCAGCCGGAGTGTGGGCGGGCATTCGCTTATCGACGAACCCAGCCACCCCGGCTTTGAACTAAACAGATCATACGCCCCGCCCGCGGTGAAACGTGCACCGAGATCCGTGGCCTTGGACACGGTCGCAGGTGCAGCGCATGAAAATGATCAGGCCGCTGCCCGTTGAGCACGCAACTGGGATCAGAGACGCGGCCCCTTCTTTCGGTAGAAATCGAGCAGCGTGTCAGACCCTAGGTTAAAGAGGGCCCTACGTCGCGCGCGCTGTCGCTCGCGCCGGCGCTCGGCCTTCGATTTCCCAGGCAAGAGTGCCAAGATCACCACCCCACCAATGAACGTGAGCACCATGAGAATGACGAACCCGATAAATAACAGGAGGGGAATATCAACGCCCGCCATTACGTACTCCGTCCGTGAGTGAGAGGTAAGAGGTGCTTAGTTCTCGCCGTTGGTGTCGCGCAACTCCGAGAACTTCTCGGTGTCGTTGTCCGTCACCTTACCCAAATTCAGCAGGGCAGTGCGTGCGTGCATCTGCTGCAGAGTGGTCGGGAGGTTGTAGCGTTTCGGGGTGAGTGCATTGAGCGTCCACGTGAACATGGACACGATGCGGTTGCGCTTGGACACCAGGAAGGACACGTGGACGAGCAGCCACATGATCCAGCCCAGGAAGCCGGCGATTTCAACCTTGCCCATCTTCACAACGGCGTGGAAGCGGCCGACGATCGCCATGGAGCCTTTATCGAAGTACTCGAAAGCCTCGCGCTGGTCCGGCTCTTGATTCTCCTCGACGCCTGCCTTGATCGCCTTCGCGGCGTACTCGCCGGACTGGATAGCCACCTGGGCCACGCCCGGAAGCTTGTCCAGGTTCATCATGTCGCCGACGACGAAGACGTTGCGGTGCTCGCCGACGGAAAGATCCGGGTTCACCGGGACCTTGCCAGCGCGGTCGACTTCGAGGCCAGCCTGCTCGGCGACAGTCTTGCCCAGCGGGGAAGCAGCGACACCAGCGGACCAGATCTTGGTGTAGGAATCGATCGTGGTCTCTTCCTCGGTCTTCATGTCCTTGTAGGTGACCGTGGTCTCGTCGATGTTGGTCACCATCGCGTTGAGGCGGACGGTGACGCCCATCTTCTCCAGCTCGCGCTGCGCCTTGCGGCCGAGACGCTTGCCGAACGGCGGGAGCACCTGGGGCGCACCGTCGAGAAGAATGATCTTGGCGCTGGACGGGCGGAAGTTCGAGTACTCGTCGCGGAAGCTGCGGTGCGCCATCTCGGCGACCTGGCCTGCGAGCTCGACACCGGTCGGACCTGCGCCGACGATGACGAAGGTGAGCAGGCGCTCGCGCTCTTCCGGATCCTCTGTGGTCTCGGCGCGCTCGAAGGCGGTGACGAGGCGGGAGCGGATCTCGAGAGCATTGTCCAGAGTCTTCAGACCAGGAGCGAACTCGGCGAAGTGGTCGTTGCCGAAGTAGGACTGACCGGCACCAGCGGCCACGATGAGGGAGTCGTACTCATAGGTGCGGGTGGACTCGCCCTCTTCGAAGGTGACGGTGTTGGAGTCAAGGTTGATGTCGGTGACGTCGCCGCGGACGATGTCGGTGTTCTTCTGCTTGCCCAGGATCTGGCGGGTCGAGGTAGCGATCTCGCCGGTGGACAGCAGACCCGTGGCCACCTGGTAGAGCAGGGGCGGGAAGAGGTGGAAGTTGGTGCGGCTAATCAACGTGACGTCCACGTCCGCGCCGTCTAGTTCACGAGCTGCGAAAAGCCCGCCGAAGCCGGAACCGATGATGACGACGTGGTGGCGGTTACCTGCGGGGCGGTAGGGCTTATCCGACATGTATCTGTACTCCTCTTTGTAGCAATTGCACGCTTATCCGCCATGAGATCATACGCCCGTTTCTATTCTCCGCGCGCCGTGGCTCCCATGAGGCGGGCTGCCGTCGGTCTATGGTAGACGGCGTGTCCGACAACCCCGCGATCCCCATGCACTTAGCCACCGTCGATGCTCAGCAGTGGCCGAATATCGCGTCAGTGCCCACGGGACGTTTCATGGGTTGGCGCGCCCGCCGCGCGGAGGCCGCTTTCGCGGGAGCGTGCGCACGCGCGGGATTAGAGCTCGACCCCGACAATGAGCCCGATCTCGTCGTCGATCATGCAGAGTTGTTCGACAGGATTGCCGCCAATGGGTGGATCGGCCTTGCCGAGGGATACATGGCAGGAGAGTGGCGCACGGAAACGCCTGATGCGCTCGTGCATGTTGTGGGCAAGCTGCTGGAAGTCGGTTTCAATCCGAGGACCACTCTGGGTCGCGATGCACGTTTCAGCGGGGGCGAGGTGCCACCGGAGCTCGTCGCAAAGTTCTCTGGTGATGGGATGAGCGCGTTCGCCGGTCATTTCGCGACAGGCGTGCCCACGATGGAGCGGGTGAGCGTACCATCGCATTCGCCGAGCGCAGGGCGCGGCAAGGAGCCGAAGAATTATTTTGTTTCGGAGACTAACTACAGCGCGCCGCTCGAGACAGAGAAACTCGATCTCGCTGACGCGCAAGCTCGCAGCGTAGGCATGCTGCTCGACGCCGCGGTGGTCCATCCCGGCACGCACCTCGCCGAGGTGCCGTCTTCGGGCGGGGCCGTGGCCATCGCCGCCGCAGGGCGCCGCGCCACGGTCGATTCGATCGTCACCGACCCGGCAGTCGTACGCACGTTGCGCGAACGGTTGACGCTCGGCGGGGCAGAGGACGCCGTTCACCTCAATGTCGTGGAGGGGCTGCCGCGGGGCATGGATCGTCGAAAAGCGCGCTACGACGCGGTCGTGTCCGCTGAACACCTCGAGACGATGCCCACGCGCGTTCAAGCGCATTATTTCGCGCTTATCGACGGCCTGTTAGCCCGCTCCGGCCGCGCCGCCCTCCAAACCGTGGTCGCGACGGGGAAGATGACTCCTGCGGCGCAGTCCGCGCTGGAATCATTGCGCGCTTATATCTGGCCGACGCTGAACTATCAGACCGTGGATCAGATCCGGAAGACCGTGGATTCCCGCAGCGGGCTGCGTGTCATTGCTCAGACCCACGCGCCAGATCATCTGGAGTTGTCGCTGAAGCACCAACGAACTGTGTTCCAGAGCCAACTGCGCGAGGCCGCAGCCGACGGTTTTGATGCCGTGTACCGGAGGCTCTGGATGTGGCAGCTCGCGCTACGTGAAGCCATGGCCCATGCCGGCATGCTCGACGTCGTTCAGCTGACCCTCACGCATCGCCATCGCCGCGGTGTGAGGTAGGAGAGACCAATCCGCACACTCGCGTATTACCACGGGAGGCGGGCGCACCACTCAACCCCCTCACCGTTACTTGACATAATGTACATTATCGGACTGTTATAGATAATGCGCAGGCAGCAAGCACTTCTTGCACCTGCGCCTGAACGCTAACTCTTCTTCTCGAGCTTCAGTCGGATATTGATCTCGCCATCCTCAGCGATCTTTGCCGCGACGAATTCCGGCGTCTCCACTCCGTAGTCCAGGCGGTTGATCGGCACATCGGCATGGACGATCACGTTGTCTCCGGTTCGCAGCGCGTTGAACTCCTGGGTAACGCTGTTCGTTTTACCGTGAATGGTCAGGTCTCCAGTGAGCGTCACCGTGCCGGCAGATCCGTCTTCCGGGAGCTGTGACACATCCGCGGGCTCCGTCAGAACGAATGTGGATTCCGGATACTCCTCCGTGTGAAGGATCTTCCTCCGCACATTTTCGTCACGCACATCTTTATCCGTGACGATATTACCCATATCCACGGTCACCTCACCGGCAGTCAATGAGCCGCCTTCAATGGTCATTTCGCCCTCCACGTCTTGTGTGGAGCCTGATGTGGTCCGCTCGTCGCCCGGCAGCAATTCGTAGAACGTGAACCCGGCCGATGTCATATTCTTGCCCGGTTTAGTCGTGACGACCCACTCGCCGTCCACATCGGTCGACGCTGCCTTCGCACCGTCCACATCAATGCCGTCGGTCTTCACACCTGGGTGCGAAACGAGCGAAATGAACAGCGGCACCAACGCCAACAACGCGAGCACGACGATGACCGCTACGCCGCCGATGACAATGAGTTTCTGGTTGCGCGTGCGCATGAGCATTCCTCTCTGATTGCCTTATTGCAGCCTCTCGAGCTTCTTAGCCATGGTAACCAGCTCGTCACACAGAGACTGAATCTCAGTGTGCTCCGCACCCTCATTCGATGCTGTAGCAATGTCCTCGGCAGCGCACCGGAGCTCAAAGAGCTTATCCCGCAGAGTTTCCCCACTAATTGTCCGCGTAGCCCTCTGACCTGGCGATACTGGATGTCTTTGCTCGTAGGCGCGCTGCTTGCACGAGTCGCTGCAATATTTTCGCGGACGACCGCGTCCCGGTGTGAGCTGAATCTCCTTGCTGCAGTATTGGCAGGTCGGCGGAGTGTCAGTGTGCTGGTTCATGATCGCTCTCGATCATATCCCCACTTAAAGTCGTTGCTGCGGCGCGACAGCCATTTCGCGGAACAAACCACGCGGTCGGCGCGTTAGAGATTATGGCCGTTATACTTTAAGCTCGCGACTGAATTTTCGACGAAGGGATAGATGCAGCATGGCTGATCGGGTGCTACGTGGTAGCCGCATGGGCGCAGTGAGCTACGAAACTGATCGTGACCACGATCTCGCGCCGCGCAGGATGGCAAAATACCGCACCCCGAACGGCGAGATCTACGAGATCCCGTTCGCCGACGATGCCGAGATTCCCGAAGAATGGCCGTGCAAGAACGGCCAGGTGGGCACCCTCGTCGAGGGCGAAGGCGTCGAATCCAAGCCGGTGAAGCCGCCCCGCACCCACTGGGACATGCTCCGTGAACGCCGCAGCCTTGAGGAGCTCGACGAGCTGCTCGAGGAGCGTCTGGAGCAGCTCCGCAAGCGCCGCCGTACCGCAGCGCGCATTGCCAAGGAGCAGAAGGAAGCGCAGGAGAACGCTAAGTAGACTTTCCCTTTTGCCCGAAGAGCAACAACGCCGGCAGGAGATTTCCTGCCGGCGTTTTCGTGCGTGTGGGTGGGACTAGCCAGAGTTAGTGGCGGTTGTTGATGAACCGCTGCAGCTCGTACTTGGCAAGCTTGGCGCCCTCTTCAAACAGGTCGCCGGCCACACCAGCAGCGCGAGTGACCTTGCCAGGAATCTTGTTCACGCCGAGCTCGTCGAGCTGGTAGCGGCCCAGACGTCCAAGCTCGCTGGCTACCTCAGAGAGCTGAGTGGAACGACGCTTCCAGCCCCACTTGCTGACCTCAGCCAGGGATTCGCCAGCGAAGCTCGCGTCGAGCTTGGACTCGCCGAGTTCACGGTCGACGAAGGTGATGGGCACCTCGCGCACATCGAAGCCTTCCTGGACGGCGCGGTCAGCGAGGTCAACCTGGAAGATGTAGCCCTTCTTGGACAAGGTGTCCAGGTCGATCGTCTCGAGAACCTCACGGCGGAATGCACGGTAGCCGGCGGTCATGTCCGCCACATCGTCGCCGAGTGCCATGGAGATGTACAGGTTGCCCAGCTTCGACAGCAGGTAACGGTTCTTCGGCCAATTGACGGCCTCACCGCCGTCGACATAGCGGGAACCGATGACCAGGTCCGCGCCCTCGTCGATTGCCGACAGCAGGCGCACCAGCTGTTCCGGTGCATGCGAGCCATCCGCGTCCATCTGGCACAGGACGTTGTACTCACGCTCGAGCCCCCAGTTGAAGCCCGCGGTGTAGGCGCCTAGCAAGCCCGTCTTCTCTTCGCGGTGAATAACGTTGACGTGGCTGTCCTCAGCGGCCATCTCGTCGGCCTTATCGCCGGTGCCGTCCGGGGAATTGTCGTCGACGACCAGAATGTCCACGTCCGGGTTCGACTCGCGCACACGACCGATGATCAGAGGCAGGTTCTCCACCTCGTTGTAGGTCGGGATGATCACGAGAGTCGAATCGGTCGATTTCTCTGCCACAGTGTGTCTCCGTTTCCTTCGCCCTGTCTGGGTCACTTAATTGTCGTTGTCAGCCTGGGCGGTATCCGCCAGCTGCTGGCTCCTGCTAGAAGCATACCCGCGCCGTGCACCCACGCACGCGGCGAGCATGACTGCAATGCCGGCTGCTGCGAGTAGCCACTGGATGAACTGGCCGTAGCGGACGGCGAAAGTGACGGAATCGCGCAGCGGCAGGTCCTCGACCAAGTAGGCGGGGGTGAAGATCTCGGTCTCCTGGGATACCGTGCCGTCGGGATGCACGATGGCGGACGCCCCGGACGTGGCTGATACCACCACTGCCCTGTCGGTCTCGATGGCGCGCATCCGGCTCATCGCCAGCTGCTGGTAGGTCATGTCGGTGAAGCCGAATGTGGCGTTATTCGTCGGCGTTGTCAGAATCTGGGCACCTGCCTTGACCGCGTCGCGGTAGGCGGCGTCGAATGCTACTTCGTAGCAGGTGGCCACGCCGACGACGTGATCGCCCATCCGCACGGTTCCTTCGCCTTCGCCCGGCTTGAAATCGCCGGCCATGTCGACATACGAGGAGAAGATGCGGAAGAAATCCCGCATGGGCATCCACTCGCCGAAAGGCTGCAAGAAACGCTTGTGGTGCATGTCCCCGGCGCCGGTGTCCGGATCGAATACGACAGCGGTGTTGCGGTCGCCGACTTCGTCCTTGGTCAGGGTGCCTACGAGGACGGGTGCATCGACAGTGTCGACCGCCTCAGTGATCAAGTCCCGCGCTTCCCTGTCCCGGAACGGGTTCACGTCGGAGGAGTTCTCGGGCCAGAACACCAGATCGGGGTTCTCCCCGCTCGCGCCGAGGTCCTTCGTCACATTGACGTGGTTGGCAAGGACAGCGCGTCGCTGCGCGTTGAAATCCAAGCCCATGCGCGGCACGTTGCCCTGCACCGCGGCGACTTTCACTTCGTCGGTCGTGGGGCCGGAAGTGTTCACGCCCAGCCCGGCCAGAAAACCGAGACCGATGATGAATCCGGTCGCTGCCGTCGCCGGCGTCTTCTTCAGCCGTTCAGCGCCGGCAAAGGACAGCAGGATGGCGCCGAAGGAGGCACCGAGCAACGCGGTCATGAAGGTCACGAGTGCCGGTCCGCCCCACGGCGCGTAGTTCGCCAACGGACCGTTGATCTGCCCCCATGCCAGACGCACCCAGGAAAATCCGCCAAAGGGGAACGACGACAAGAGGAATTCGACTGCCGAGTAGACAAAGGCGAAAGCGATGAAGCCGTAGCGCCAGCGCGCGACAAGAACACCGAAAAGACCCGTCACGATCGACCAGAGTGCAAGGGTGATCGATAGCGCAATCCACGGCAGCGCGCCGACGAATTCACCGACCCACGGCAGCAGCAAAACATAAGCGCAAAAGCCGTGGAGGAAACCGAGCAACGCGCCGAACTTAGCGGGAGGATGGGAGCCATGACGGATAGCGGGCCACGGCGCGAGCGCGAGGTAAAACAGCGTGATGCCCAGAATGCCCATGAACGCTAGGCCGTGGGGCTCATACGAGAAGTAGACGGCCACCCCGCCGAGCCCCGCGAGCAGAATACGGGCGATTTTCGCGAGCCTCGGTGAGAAACTTGGCGAATCGGTGCGTGCAGCAGTCGTCATTTCTGCGGGTCTCCGAAGTCTTCAGGGCGTGCATTTTCCGACCACTTCGAGATGTCTTCATCGGACGGTTCAGGTTCAGCGTCGATGACGTCACCACCGTCGCCGAAGGTGCCATAGGAAGCGCTGTGGCGTTTCATCGGGGAGGCGTCGTAGACCTGGACGCCGAAATCTTCGATTCGTTTCTGCAGGGATTTCGCCAAGGACCGGCGGACGAGCTCGCGCGTGGGTCGCAGAAGCAGCAGCAAGCCGATGACGGAGGTGACGTACCCCGGCAGAATCGCCAGCGCCCAGCCAGCAGCGACGAGCGCGGTGCCGCCGGCGAACTGCCCAACGGACCCGTTACCGGCCTGGGCGCGGGCGAGTTCGGAGCGCAGTGCGGGCGAGGCAGCCAGCGCGCCGACGAGCATGAGCGCGAAAATTCCGAAGAGCGCCCAGCCGACGCCAACCAGCTGGCTCACTCCCCAGAACGCGAGTGCTTCGATCAGGAAATACGCGATAATCGGCATGGGCACAGACTACCTGCCGGTGCATGGTTACCGGGGCATCCGCCGCCAGATCGGGCGTGGCACACAGCGCATCACCCACGCGAGGAGCTGAAGCGCGCGCGGGATCCACACGGTGCGACTCCCCTTCCCCATTGCCGCGACGACGGCGTCAGCGACCACATCAGGGGTCACCGACAATGGCGCTGGGTTCATGCCCTTGGTCATCGAGCCGATCACGAAACCAGGACGCGCGGTGATCAGCGACAGGTCGGTGCCGTGGAGACGGTCAGCAAGTCCCTGGCAGAATGCGTCGAGGCCAGCCTTCGTCGAGCCGTACACATAATTCGCTCGCCGGGCACGCCACCCAGCGATGGATGAGAAGGCGAAGATGTGGCCGCGGTCCATGACGTCGGCAAGCACTGTCAGCATGCTGACTTGCGCGGCGTAGTCGATGACGGCGATGTGCGCGGCATGCTCTTCGTCGTGCTCTGCGCGCGCCTGGTCGCCCAGGATTCCGAAGGCGACGATCGCGTCGGTGATCGGACCCGATTCCGCGGCGCGTTCCACGAGTAGGCGGTGGGATGCGAGATCGGCCGCATCGAATTCGAGCGAGCGCACGCTCGTTGCGCCCGCATCGCGCAGACGCTTATCGACGTCCCCCAGCGCCCCCGTATTCCGTGCCGCCAGCACCACGTGACGGCCGTGGCAGATGCGTTCTGCCACTTCCCCGCCGATATCGCTGGTTCCGCCGAGCAGAAGGACCGTGCCGTGCGTGTTCGTCTGCGAGCTCATGGTGGCCAACTATATGCGGGCGGCGATTATTTCTCGGTTGTATTCAACGGGCGTGCACCGTCGGTGTCGAGCACGACGATGTCCTCGATGCGCATGCCCCACTTCCCGGGAAGGTAGATTCCGGGCTCGATGGAAAACGCCATGCCGGGGGCAAGTTCAGTCTCGTTCCGGGCGATGATGAACGGCTCCTCGTGCAGGGACAGCCCAATACCGTGGCCGAGACGATGCGTGAAGTATGCGCCGTAACCGGCTTCGTTGATGCGGCCCCGGGCGACCGCATCGAGCTCGCCCGCCGTCATACCGGGGCGTGCGGCTGCCACAGCATCGGCTTGCGCCCGGCGCAGCGTGTCGTAGGCGCGAGTGAATTCCGCGTCGGCATTGTCGACACCGCCGACGACATAGGTGCGGGTGCAGTCCGAGTGGTAGCCGGCTCCCACGGTTCCGCCGAGATCCACCACCACTGGATCGCCAACGCGCAGGACGCGGTCAGAATAATCGTGGTGCGGGTCGGCGCCATTCGGGCCGGATCCGACGATGATGAAGTCCGTACGGGAATGCTCGCGCAAAATCAAAGAGTCCAACTCCGCCGCGATGTCGCGTTCAGTACGCCCAGGTTCGAGTAACCGAGGGACTTCCGCGTGGACGCGATCGATGGCGCGGGCTGCGAATTCAAGCTGCTCGATCTCCTCGGGCCCCTTGACCATGAATGCGCCGGCGAGCACGTCGGTGGCCAGCACGACCTCCCCGCACGTCTGCTGCAGACGCAGGACGTGGTCCGCGGTGAGCGACGAGCCCACTGCCACGGTGCCGCTGCCGCAGGCGCGTTCCGCAAGAGCATAGGGGTTGTCCCCATCGCGCCACGTGACCAGCTCGATAC
>ERZ1031113.231-NODE-231-length-16641-cov-17.091222_pt1 | contig 16641 bp, 15 predicted proteins | sample MGYA00518225_ERZ1031113 | MGnify/ENA primary metagenome ERZ1031113 (study PRJEB33718, sample SAMN03159751) | human skin metagenome | collected 2014-05-20 | study: EMG produced TPA metagenomics assembly of the PRJNA266117 data set (Human skin bacterial metagenome...
CCACCCTGATCTCGCGCATCACCGGGTTCATCCGCACCGTGCTCATCGGCGCGGCGCTCGGCGAGGTGGTGGCGGCGTCCTTCAACACCGCGAACACCCTGCCCAACCTGATCACGGAGATCGTGCTCGGCTCCGTGCTCACCGCCTTGGTGGTGCCGGTGCTGGTGCGCGCGGAGAAGGAGGACGCGGACCACGGCGCCGCGTTCATCCGCCGCCTGTTCACGCTGACCCTGACGCTGATGACGGTGGTCACTGTCGCCGCCGTGGCGGCCGCGCCGCTGCTGACCAGGATGATGATGGACGAGGACTCCCTGGGCAACCTGGTCCAAACCACCTCGTTCGCGTATTTGGTGCTGCCGCAGATCTTCTTCTACGGCATGTTCTCCCTGTTCATGGCAATTCTGAACACGAAGGAGCACTTCCGCCCGGGCGCCTGGGCCCCGGTGGCCAACAACGTCGTCTCCATTGCCGTGCTCGTGGCGTACATGGCGCTGCCGGGGCGGCTGAACCCGGCGGCGCCGACGTCGATAAGCAATCCCCACGTGCTCCTGCTGGGCCTTGGCACCACGGCTGGCGTGGTGGTGCAGTGCCTGATCATGCTGCCCGCGCTGCGCAAGCTGGGCATCGACCTGCGACCTCTGTGGGGCATTGACGAGCGCCTCAAGCAGTTCGGCGGCATGGCGCTGGCGATTATCACCTACGTGGCGATCAGCCAGTTCGGCTACATCATCACCTCACGCATCGCGTTTGACTCGAACGCGGCGGCGCAGTTCATCTACCAGCAGCACTGGATGCTGCTGCAAATGCCGTACGGCATCATCGGCGTCACCCTGCTTACCGCGATCATGCCGCGCATGTCCCGCAACGCCGCGGAAGGCGACGACGCAGCCGTGGTCGCGGACCTGACCATGGGCACGAAGCTGACGTTCATCGCGCTGATCCCCATCATCATCTTCATGACGGCGCTGGGCCCCGACATCGCCCACGCCCTGTTCGCCTACGGCTCGTTCAGCCCACGGGCCGCGCACCTGCTCGGCATGACCATCTCCGCGTCCTCGTTCACCCTGATCCCGTACGCGCTGGTGATGCTGCACCTGCGCGTGTTCTACGCCCGCGAGGAAGCGTGGACGCCCACGTTCATCATCGCCGGCATCACCGGCACGAAGATCCTGCTGTCCGCGCTCGCGCCGTACATCGCTCAGGACCCCAGCCACGTGGTGGTGCTTCTCGGTGCGGCGAACGGCTTCGGCTTCGTCGCCGGCGCGCTCATCGGCGCGCTGCTGCTGCGCCGCAAGCTGGGCACTCTGCGCTCCAGCGACGTGCTGCGCACCTCCATCTGGGCGGTGGCCGCGGCACTCGTGGGTGTTGCGGTGATCTTCGGTGTGCGCTGGCTGCTTCGCGACGTCGCCGGTCTGCACCTGCCCGAGGCCCTCGGACGCCTCATCGGTGCCCCCAGCCTGGGCAACCTCATCGAGGTGGCCCTGCTCGGCCTACTGTTCCTGGTGGTCACCGGCCTGGTACTGTCGGGCTCCAAGCTGCCCGAGGTGCAGAACCTGGGCCGCGCGCTGCAGCGCATCCCGGTGCTGGGGCGCTTCATCCGCCCGGACGAGGACCGCGCGCTCGAGGTGGGCGAGGCGGACCCGCGGGACGTGTCCAACCAGTTCCTCGCCGCCGACACCTTCAACGCCTCCCCGGTGCCGCCGCCGATGTCCGCCGGTGTGGTCCGAGGGCCGCGTCTGGTGCCGGGCGCCAGCGTGTCCGACGGGCGCTTCCGCCTGATCCGCGACCACGGCGCCACCACCGGCGCGCGCTTCTGGCAGGCGAGGGAGGTGGCCACCGGCCGCGATGTGGCGCTGACGTTCGTGGACACCACCGGTGCCGCCCCGATGGCCCCGGCCACCCCGCGCGAGGCGGCGCTGAAGGCCGCCGGCGTGGCGCGGCGCACCCGCAAGATGGACAAGCTGCACCTGCCTGCGGTGGCCGAGAACATTGAAATCCTGTCCTACCGTTCCGGCGCCCTCGTGGTGGCGGACTGGGTGGAGGGCTCCTCGGTCAAGGCCGTGGCGGAGTCCGGGCAGACGCTGCACACTGAGGCCGTGGCCAACGCACTGGCACCGCTGGCCGGTGCCATGGCGGCGGCGCACGAGGCGGACGTGCCGCTGGGCCTGGACAACCGCCAGCAGCTGCGCATCGACCACGAAGGCCACGTGCGCCTGGCGTTCCCGGTGGTGCTGCCGGACGCCACTCCAGCAACGGACGCGGAGTCCTTCGCCTCCGCGCTGACGCTTTTGACCAGCAACGTCAGCTCCGACGAGCTGGACGATGTCACCGCCCGCACCCGCGCGCTTGTGGACGCGGACGCGGTGGACCAGGCCGCCTTCCGCGACATCGAGCGCGCCCTGTACGAGGCGGCGAACCTGCCGGTGCCCAACGAGGACGCGCCGACGGACGAGATCCCGGTGGTGGAAATCTATGAACCTGTCGAGCCGGTGGCCGAGCACGTGGAGGACCCGGACGAGCTGCGCGGCGGCTTCGGCGGCCGCACCATGGGCCCGGTGACCATCGGGCTGCTCACCTTCGCCGCGGTCATCGCCGCGGTGCTGGTAGGCGTGCTCACCACGTACCTGGTGGACTTCGTCTCCGGCGAAAACGTGGTGGACCGTCCGTCGGCCGCGCCCACAACCACCACGCGCGACCCGGGCATGCCGGTGGTCATCGGCCCGCTGAACATGGAGGTCTTGGACGACAGCTCCGTGCAGTTCACCCCTGCAGACGGTTCGGCGTTCACGCTTGAGCAGGTGCTTATCGACGCCTCCGGTACCGCCAACTACACCCTGTACGGCGTGCCGGCAGAGCAGGAGACCGCGCACCCGCCCGTGATCGCGGAGGGCAAGTTGCGGGGCGGCCAGATCAGCGCCGACGTGGAAACCAACGAACCGCTGTTGCGCGTGGTGCTGAAGGTGGACGGCGAGACCGATGTGAAGAACCTTTCGCTGGTCGGCCACGTGGTTGTCCACTGAAATGCGCACCCGGCCCTAGGCAGGGGGTCTAGGGCCGGGGCATAGTGGGGGCAACTGAATTTTTGGGGGGGAAAATGGACTACATCAACGACCGGCAGCTGGTGGCGAACTACCTGGCAGGGGACCGGCAGGCCTTCGCGCTCATCGTGCGGCGCCACCGCAAACGCATGTACTTCGCCGCCCGCAACTTCGCGCGCAACGAGCAGGACGCCCAAGACATCGTCCAAGACGCCCTGTTCAAGGCGGCGCGCAGCATGCACACCTACCGCGGGGAAGCGAAGCTGTCCACGTGGCTGCACCGCATGACCATCAACGCGGCGATAGACCACCAACGCAAAGACGGCCGCTCCGGCGCCCAGTGCAGCCTGGACGACAACGACACCGTCGACATCGACGCGAACAAGTACCTGGCCTACAACCCCATGGAGAACATGGAGCGCACCATGGCCATGCGGCAGGCCCTGGCGGTGCTGCCGCAGGCGCAGCGCAAAGCGCTGTGGCTTATCGACGTCGCGGGCATGAGCGTCGGCGACGCCGCCGCGGAGCTCGGGGTGCAGCCCGGCACCGTGAAGTCGCGCCGCTACCGGGCGCGGGAGGCCGTCGCAGCGGCGATAGGGGAGGCGGCGCCGGCGCGCTAAGATCTGCAACCATGACTTCCCCCGGCTTCAACTTTGTTACCCCGCAAACCGATGCGGCACCGGCGCCCAAAGCCGCCACCACCAGCACCGACGAGGTGCACGACCTGATCATCGTCGGCTCCGGCCCCTCCGGCTACACCGCCGCCCTTTACGCCGCACGCGCGGAGCTGAAGCCGCTCGTGTTCGAGGGCTACGAGTACGGCGGCGAGCTGATGAACACCACCGAGGTGGAAAACTTCCCCGGCTTCGAAGACGGCATCATGGGCCCGGATCTCATGGCGAACATGCGCGCCCAGGCCGAGAAGTTCGGCGCGGACCTGCGCCAGGAGCTGGTGGACTCCGTGGACTTTTCCGGCGACATTAAAAAGGTCGTCGTGGACGACGAGGTCTACCAGGCCCGCGCCGTCATCCTCGCCACCGGCGCCGCGCCACGCCACCTGGGCATCCCGGGCGAGGCGGAGTTGACCGGCCGCGGCGTGTCCACCTGTGCGACCTGCGATGGCTTCTTCTTCAAGGACCAGCACATAGCCGTCGTCGGCGGCGGCGACTCCGCCATGGAGGAGGCCACCTTCCTAACCAAGTTCGGCTCCAAGGTCACGCTCATCCACCGCTCGGAGAACTTCCGCGCCTCCCAGATCATGCTCGAGCGCGCACGCGCCAACGACAAGATCGAGATCCTCACCAACACCGTCGTCGACTCCGTGGTGGAAGCCGACGGCAAGGTCGGCGGGCTGAACATCCGCAACACCGCCACCGGCGCAGAAAGCGTGCTGGATGCCACCGCGCTGTTCGTCGCCATCGGCCACGACCCGCGCTCCGGCTTCCTGGCCGGCCAGGTGGCCGTGGACGAGGGTGGTTACGTTCAGGTGGCGGAGCCGTCGACAAGCACGAGCGTTGAAGGCGTGTTCGCGTGCGGCGACCTGGTGGACAAAACCTACCGCCAGGCCATCACCGCCGCCGGCGCCGGCTGCCGCGCCGCGCTGGACGCACAGCACTACCTGGCGGCGCTGTAGACTGTCCGCATGAACGCACCAGTTGATGTGACCCAAGCAACCTTCAAAAACGAGGTCATCGAGGCGGACACCCCGGTGCTCGTGGACTTCTGGGCGGAGTGGTGCGGGCCGTGCCGCAAGCTCTCCCCGCTGCTCGACGAGATCGCCCAGGAGATGGACGGCCAAGTCAAGGTAGCCAAGGTCAACGTGGACAACGAGCGCGCGCTCGGCGCCATGTTCCAGGTCATGTCCATCCCCGCCGTCATGCTGTTCAAGGACGGCAAGAAGGTCGACGAGTTCGTGGGCGTGCGCCCGAAATCCGAGATCGTTTCCAAGATTCAGGCGCAGCTCTAGCGGCGCGTAGACTGACCCTGTCCATCCAACTAGAAAGGCCCGCATGCAAGACATTTTGCGCGTTGGCGACTCCAGCACACGGGTCGCCGAGGTCCGGATGTCCTTAGCCCGCCTGGGCCTGATAGACGGCTACGAGGGCGACATCGACTCCACCCGGCGCTTCTCCGAGAGCGAGATGCTTTACGACGACATCCTGTGCGAAGCCGTCAAAGCCTTCCAACAATCCCGCGGCATCGTGCCCACCGGGACCATCGACTCGGCGACGCTGCGCGAGCTGCGCGAGGCGTCCTACACCCTCGGCGCGCGCGTGCTGAGCTACCAGCCCGGCCAGGAAATGGTCGGCGACGATGTCCGGCAGCTGCAATCCCAGCTCCACGAGCTGGGCTTCTACCCGCACCGGATAGACGGCCGCTTCGGTCCGCACACCTACGAATCGCTGATGAACTACCAGCTCAACTCCGGGCTGGAAGACGACGGCGTGTGCGGCCCCGACACGCTGCGCGCCCTGTCGCTTCTGGGCCGGCGCATCACCGGCGGGTCCGCCCAGGCCATCCGCGAACGCGAGTCCGTGCGCCAGGCCGGCCCGAACCTGACCGGCAAGCGCGTGGTCATCGACCCCGACCTGGGCGGCACCGACCGCGGCCTGGTAGTGGACGGCCCGTACGGCCCCATCACAGAAGAGGAAATCCTGTGGGATTTGGCCCAGCGCATCGAGGGGCGCATGGTTGCCGCCGGTATGGAGACCATCCTGTCGCGCCCGCGCGGCGACAACCCCTCCAACAAGCAGCGGGCCGACCTTGCCAACGGCTTCAAGGCGGACCTGCTCATTTCGCTGCGCCTGGATTCCTACCCGAATGAGAAAGCCAACGGCGTGGCCACGTTCTACTTCGGCTCCGAGAAGGGCAGCTCGTCGTTAACAGGGGAGACGCTCTCGAGCTACATCCAGCGCGAGATCGCCGCCCGCACGCAGCTGCAAAACTGCCGCAACCACGCCCGCACCTGGGAGATGCTGCGCATGACCCGGATGCCGTCGGTGGAACTGGTGGCCGGCTACCTGACCAACCCGGGGGACTTGGCCATCCTCACCGACCCAAACGAGCGCGACGCCATCGCCGAAGCCGTCGTGGTGGCCGTCAAGCGCCTCTACCTACTTGACCACGACAACCGGCCCACCGGCACCTACTCCTTCAAGGAGCTGCTACGGGAGGAAAAGCACGCCTAGTTGGTGCCCTGGATGAGCCCCATGATGCGCTCGAAGTCGTCCTTGTCGCCGAACTCGACCACGATCTTGCCCTTGCGCTTGCCCATGGTCACCGACACCTTGGTATCCCAGATGTCCGCCAGTGAATCGGCGGCGCGGGTGAGGTACTCCGGCTGCGGGGCGGGCTGACGCTTCGGCTTGTCCGGCGCCTTGCCGCCTGCGTTGATCAGGGACACGGCCTCTTCCGTGGCGCGGACGGACAGCCCCTCGGCGACGATGCGGTCGGCGAGTTGGGCCTGGGCGTCAGCGGTGTCGTCACCAACCTTGATGCCCAACAGAGCACGCGCGTGGCCTGCGGAAAGCACGCCGGCGGCGACGCGGCGCTGCACACCCACGGGCAGGTTGAGCAGGCGGATCGCGTTGGTGATCACGGGGCGCGAGCGGCCCAAACGGTCCGCGAGCTGCTCCTGGGTCACGCCGAATTCGTCGAGAAGCTGCTGGTAGGCGGCCGCCTCTTCAAGCGGGTTGAGCTGGACGCGGTGGATGTTTTCCAAAAGCGCGTCGCGCAGCATGTCCTCGTCGGAGGTTTCGCGCACGATCGCCGGGATGTGCTTCAGGCCGGCTTTGGAGGAGGCGCGCCAGCGGCGCTCGCCCATGATCAGCTCGAAACCCTCGGGGGTGTCGCGCACAACGATGGGCTGGAGCAGGCCGAACTCGCGGATGGAGTGGACCAGCTCAGCCAGCTCGTCCTCGTCGAAGACCTGGCGCGGCTGCTTCGGGTTGGGGATGATCTGCCCGACCGGGATCTCCTGGTAGCGCGCGCCGACCGGCACGGGCTGGATTACCTTGTCGCGCTTGGCGGACACGGTCGGGGCACCCTGGACTTTCTTGGGGGCGCCCTTTGGTGCGTCGTCAGGCTTGGGTGCTTGCTTCCCAAAAATCACGTCGGAGGCGCCCCCGCCGATGCCCGGGGTCTTGCCGTTTTTGTCGATGTCCGACGGCGCCGACGGGATGAGCGCCGCCAGTCCGCGGCCGAGGCCGCCCTTGCGTTCTGCCATTGATTACTCCTCCTCGAGCTGGTTGTAGACCTCGGGGCTCACGCCGATCGGGCCGGTGGTGGGGTGCGGCTGGTAGTCGCCGCGGGTGGCCAGCTCCTTCGCCGCGTCGAAGTAGGCCAGCGCGCCGCGGGATCCGGGGTCGTAGTCGATGACGGTTTGGCCGTAGCCGGGCGCCTCGGAGACCTTCACGGAACGGGGGATGACGTTGTTCAGCACCACCTGGCCGAACTGGCCGCGCACCTCGTCCGCCACGTCCGCGGCGAGGCGGGTGCGGGCGTCGTACATGGTCAGCACGATCGCGGAGATGTGCAGGTTGTTGTTCAGGTGCTCGCGGATCATGCCGATGTTGCCCAAAAGCTGGCCCACGCCCTCGAGCGCGTAGTACTCGCACTGGATGGGGATGAGCACCTCGTCCACCGCGGTCATCGCGTTGATGGTGAGCAGCCCAAGCGACGGCGGGCAGTCAATGAACACGTAGTCGAAGCCGTGCTCGTCCAAAAAGCCCCGGCGGATCTGGTCGTGCAGGCGGTATTCGCGCCGCACCATGGACACCAGCTCAATCTCCGCGCCGGCCAGGTCGATGGTGGCGGGGATGCAGAACAGGTTCGGATTCTCCGGGTGCGGCTGCACGGCGTCGGAAGCCTCGGCCTCGCCGATGAGCAACTCGTAGCTCGACGTGGTGCCGGAGGTGTGCTCCGCACCGAGTGCGGTCGACGCGTTGCCCTGCGGGTCCAGGTCGATCACCAGCACCTTCAAGCCCTGCTTGCTCAGCCCGGCCGCAAGGTTCACGCTGGTGGTGGTCTTACCCACGCCGCCCTTCTGGTTGGCCACGGTGATCACGCGCGGCTGGTCCGGCTTCGGCAGCGCTTCGCTTCTCGACGTCACCCGCGCCGCGCGCATCGCCGCCTCCATCACAGGAGTCTCGTCGTAGTTTTCCATCTACGCCCCCTTCTTTCTGCGCTGGATACGGATCAACGTGGTGGGCTGCTCCAGCACGGACTCGCCCACAGTGAAGATCTCCGCCTCAACGCCGCCGGCCTTCGCAATGGCCTTCGCGTCGCGCTCGAGTTCCTCCGCCACGGATTCGCCCTTCATCGCAATCATGTGCCCGCCGCCCTGCAGCAGCGGAATGGACCACCCGGCGAGCTTACCCAGCGGGGCGACGGCGCGGGAGGTGACGGCGTCGAAAGCCGCCTTGGGCTGCTCCTCGGCGCGCCCGCGCACCACGGTCACGTTGTCCAGGCCCAGCTCGGAGACGACCTCTTTGAGATACGTGGAGCGCTTCAGCAGCGGCTCAATCAGCGTGATGGAAAGATCCGGCCGCGCGATCGCCAACGGGATGCCGGGAAGGCCCGCGCCGGAGCCGATGTCCGCGACCTTCAGCCCGGACTCGAACGCCTCCGCGATCACCGCGCAGTTGAGAATGTGGCGCTCCCACAGGCGGTCCACCTCTTTCGGCCCGATAAAGCCGCGCTCGGCGGCCGTAGTGGCCAGCGAGCGGTGATAGGCCTCGGCCAATCCGAGGCGTTCTCCGAAGACTTGGGCTGCGGCTGCAGGGGAGGTATCCGACATGCACAACACTGTAGTCGGCCCGCCGACATGAAAAAGTCCCGGCCACAAAGGGCCGGGACTTCACGTCGATAAGCTAGCGCTACTTACCTTGCTTCCGCTGCTTCTTCGTGCGGCGGTCCTTGGTGCGCGCGCCCGGGGCGGGGGCGGTGGTGCGCTTGAGCTCCACCTTGCGCGCCTCCTCGGCGGCCTCTTCTTTGTCCATCTTGTTGTTCAGCCACATGGTCTGGAAGAACGTCCACAGGTTGTTGGTGAGCATGTAGAACAGCAGGCCGATGTGCCAGATCACGCCGGTGGCAAGAATCATGACGGGGAAGAACCACATCATCATCTTGTTCATCATGCCCATCTGGCTCTGCATCATCTCGGCCATCTCGCCCTGCGGCTTCGGGCCCTTGCCAGAGGCCTTGCGGGATTCCTGGCGCTTGACCATGATGCGGGCGTTGAGGTGCGTGAACGCCGCACACAGCACAACCAGCGGCAGGCACACGGCGATGATCTGTGCGCGGGTGAGATCCGCGTTGCCGAAGGCGGCGAAGGCTTCCTGCGGCATGGACATGTACGCGGACAGCGGCACGCCGAAGAAGTCCGCGTCCAGGAAGGACTGCACGTCTTCAGCGGGGAAGGCGTAGTTGGCGGTGGAGCGGTTTTCCGCCACAGACATTCCCAGCTCACTGGTGCGGTTGAAGGAGCGCAGCACGTGCAGCAGGCCGATGAAGATGGGCAGCTGCACAATCGGCACGATGCAGGACGACAGCGGGTTCGTGCCGTTTTCGCGGTAGAGTTTCTGCGTCTCCTCGGCGATCTTCTGCTGGTCGCCGTTGTATTTCTCGCGGATCTCCTGCATCCGCGGCTGCATCTCCTGCATCTTGCGCGTGGAGCGCATCTGGTTGACCATCGGCTTCAGCAGCAGCAGGCGCACCGTGCAGGTGAGCAGGATGATGGCCAAGATCCAGGAGATGCCCGAATCCTTGGGGATGACAAAGCCGAGAACCTCGTGCCAGAACCTCAGCACCCAGGAAATCGGCCAATAGATGAAATTCAGCACGTTTCGGTGTTACTCCTCACTCATTTCAATGCTGCCCGGCACTGGGTCGTAGCCGCCGGGGTGCCAGGGCCCGCATTTGCACAGCCTGGCCGCGGCCATTGCGCCGCCGCGCACCGCTCCGTGGCGTGACACGGCTTCGAGCGCATACGCACTGCATACTGGCATAAAACGGCACGTCCCGCCCATCTTAAGGGGTGAGATGTACTTTTGGTAACCGCGAATCAGCCTCACCAGCAGTTTCGCCGCAGGCCCCTTCGTGGCGGGAATTTCGCCGCCGGCGAAGTTGAAGTAGGCCATTATCGTTTCTTTTGCGCTTTGTCCAGCGCTTTTTCAAGATCGCGCGCGAGCTCGTCGCTAGTTGCGGCGGCGGCGGGCGGCAGGGCGCGGATCACAACATCGCAGGAGCGCCCAAGCCTATCGACGAGCTCCCGCTGCACGACCACGTTCCGCAACTTCCGCGACACGGCGTGACGCGTCACCGCGTTGCCCACCTGCTTGGACACCACCAGGCCAAAGCGTGGCCCTCCCTGGATGACTACGTCGTCGCGCTGGTACACATGCACCATTAACGTGCGAGACCCCGCGCGCACACCCTTCCTCATCGCAGTTTTGAAGTCTGCGGAGGAAGAAAGCTTGTGCGGGCGGGGTAACACGCGCGGGTTGAAACTATGCCGTCAGCTTTGCGCGGCCCTTCTTGCGGCGCGCGGAAACGATGGCGCGGCCGGCGCGGGTCTGCATGCGGGCACGGAAGCCGTGCTTGCGTGCGCGGCGACGGTTGTTCGGCTGGAAAGTCCGCTTAGACACGGTGGACTCCTTGTGCGGTCATGAACAGCCGACGGCTCGTCAAAGCCTCCCGGGGAAGTGGCCGTTCCAAATGTGAAACGTTGCGTTGAGATTGCGGTTCGGCTCCGAATTTGGAGCGCAGTTCGCGTGCAGCGCCTTCGCCAGCTCGCCTTGGATCAAGCGGCCCGGTGCCCGGCGGGGGCGGTGCTCTCAGATGTACGCCGGTGCAACCGACGTAAAGACGGGGTTAAGACTACGCGAATTTGTGCGCCCCGGCCAAATCAACACGCACACTATTTTCCAGGGGCGATCGGGTACCCCCGTAATTACAACGGTGTGTTTTTTCGCAGGTGGCGCGGGAAATCCTCCCCGCACCCTGCGAGAGGGCTGGGAGTATGTGGACAGCTGTTCGACGCGACAAGTTATCCACAAAAACCCCTCCGGGCGAAGTTTCGACAGCCCGAGGTCGGAGCGGGTAACAATGAAGCAATCACCACAATCGCACAGCCTGGGGATGCACAGGTCTGTGGATAACTGTGAAGTTTCGGTTGAGACTTTCGCCCAAGACTTGTTGTTTGAGCAGGTCACGGCGGCGCACAACCTCGCACGCAGTTATCCACAGGGCGTGCAGACCTTGTGGACAAACCGCGCTGCTAAAGTATCCACACCTGTGGATAACTCTGTGGAACAGCAGGTGGCGGCGCGCCGAGCGGGCGAGCAGAGTTGTGGATTGCAAATGTAGACAGGAACAGACTGGAGACGACGTTGGCGGACCAACACCTCGAGGACCTGTGGCGCGGCGTCGTCGACGAGCTGCTGCGCCTCTCGGAGCAGGCCACCTCGTCCGTACCCACGCTTACCCCCCAACAGCGCGCCTACCTGCGGCTGATGAAGCCGGTCGTGCTTGTAGACGGCTACGCGCTCCTCTCCGCACCCCACCAAGCCGCGAAGAATGTCATTGAGGAGTCGCTGTCTCCCCACATCACGGCACTGCTGTCGTCCCACACCGGCCAGCCCTACGCCCTGGCCGTCTCCGTCGCCGCGCCCGAGCCGGAACCCGAACCAGAGCCTGAACCCGTTCAGCCGCCAGCGCCCTCGCCGGAGCCGACCTGGCAGCCCACCCAATCCCACGTCGAGGCGCCGGCGGCGGGGGAGCAGATTCCCATGGGCCTGGACGAATTGGCGCAGATGCATGCTGCCCAGGTGGCGGGGCGTCGTCGAGAAGCAACTGCGCACCCAACCGTGGACCCAGTGGACCGCCGCATCCCTCGCGAAAAGCCCGCGCACGACCCTGACCGCGAAGCCAGCCTGAACCCGAAGTACACCTTCGAAAACTTCGTCATCGGCTCGTCCAACCGCTTCGCCAACGGCGCCGCCGTCGCCGTCGCCGAAAACCCCGCGAAGGCATACAACCCCCTGTTCATCTGGGGCGGCTCCGGTCTCGGCAAAACCCACCTCCTGCACGCCGCAGGCAACTACGCGCGAGTGCTGCAGCCGGGACTGCGCATCAAGTATGTCTCCTCCGAGGAATTCACCAACGACTACATCAACTCCGTGCGCGACGACCGCCAAGAATCCTTCAAGCGGCGCTACCGCAACCTGGACATCCTGATGGTCGACGACATCCAGTTCCTCGAAGGCAAAGAAGGCACCCAGGAAGAGTTCTTCCACACCTTCAACGCGCTGCACCAGGCAAACAAGCAGATCATCCTGTCCTCCGACCGGCCGCCGAAGCAGCTGACCACGCTCGAAGACCGGTTGAGGACGCGCTTCGAAGGCGGCCTGATCACCGACGTGCAGCCGCCGGACCTGGAAACCCGCATCGCCATCCTGATGAAGAAGGCGGCAGCCGACGGCACCCAGGTCGACCACTCCGTGCTGGAGCTCATTGCCTCCCAGTTCGAGTCCTCCATCCGCGAGCTCGAGGGCGCGCTGATCCGCGTGTCGGCCTACTCGTCGCTGATCAACGAGCCGATCACCATGGAAGTCGCCCAGGTCGCACTGCGCGACATCCTTCCCGACGAAGGCGACGTCAACATCACCGCCGACGCCATCAAGGATGCCGCCGCCGAGTACTTCCAGGTCTCCCTGGACCAACTCACCGGAGCCGGAAAGACCAGGCAGGTCGCCCACGCGCGCCAGATTGCCATGTACCTGTGCCGCGAGCTGACCGAGCTGTCCCTGCCGAAGATCGGCGACGAGTTCGGCGGCAAGGACCACACCACCGTCATGTACGCGGACCGCAAGATCCGCAAGGAAATGACGGAAAACCGCGGCACCTACGACGAGATCCAGGAGCTCACGCAGGTGATCAAGAACCGCGCCCGCATGCACGCGCGGTAGTTCACGCTGGTTCGCGCTAGACCCTGGGAAGCAGACCCTGGGATAGCGCGATTTTTGGCTGATCCCAGGGTCTGGCTCCCAGGGTCTGCGTGGTGGCGGCGCGCCCCGCCACGACCGCCTTCTCCTCCCCAAATCACTTCTGTACCACTCTCCACAGACCTATCCACACCTGTGTAATTACACCGTTGTAGTTTTGCCAAGTAGATCACAGTGTAACCGGCGTCACACACTCGATGGTTGGGGACAGCGTGTGCATAACCGGTGGATGAACGCGCTTCCGCTTGTGTAATTTCAACGAGCCCGGAAAACTATCCACAGGGGACCCGACTTATCCACAAGTTATCCACAACCTAAATCACAAAGGCGACACGCCGTGCGACCGGCACAAAACCGGCCCAATCCACAGATTCCCCAGGACCTACTGTTGTTCCCCTCTTTACTTCTTGTAATTCAATCTGGAGAAAGAGAGGGTGTGCAATCTTCGGCCCGGCCCTGACATTCGGCGGTGAACCGGAGGTGAAGCGTCGATAGGCAGAGTGCGCGCGGGTGAATCACAAATGTAGAGTGGTGTCCGATCTGGCTCTGCCCGAAATGCCAAAAATGCCAAAGGAGACTGCGCAGTCATGGACAACAATGTGTCGTTTCGCGTCCATAAGGATGAGCTCGCGGACGCTGCGGCGTGGGTCGCGCGCAGCCTGCCCACCAAGTCGACGCAGCCAGTGCTGCGCGCGGTTGTGATTACAGCCGACGACAACGGCCTGGAGTTCGCGGGCTTCGACTACGAGGTCTCCACCCGCGTGCGCATCGGCGCCGAGGTCAACGACCCGGGCCGCGTGGCGGTAGCCGGCAAGCTGCTCGCGGACATCGTGGGCACCATGCCTAACGACGCCATCGAGGTCTCCACCGATTCCAAGGTGATGACGCTGAAGGCGCGTTCCTCCCGCTTCGAATTACCGCTGATTGCGCTGGACGATTACCCGCAGCTGCCGCACCTGCCGGAGGTCACGGGCCGAATCTCTCCGGCGGCGCTCACGGGCGCGGTGACCCAGGTGGCCTCCGCCGCCGGCCGCGACGACACGCTGCCGATGCTCACCGGCATCCACATGGAAATCGACGGCGAGAATGTCACCCTCACGGCCACGGACCGCTTCCGCCTGGCGCAGCGCCACCTGACCTGGGAGCCGACCAGCCCGGACGTCAAGGCGGACTTGCTCGTCCCGGCGAAGACGCTGCTGGACAACGCGCGCACGCTGGACACGTCCATCGACGACCCGGTGGAGCTCGCCGCGGGCACTGCCGACAACATCGGCGGCGACGGCCTCTTCGGCTTGCACACCGGCAACCGCGAAACCACTACCCGCATGCTGGACGCGGATTTCCCCAACGTTGCGCCGCTGCTGCCGAAGACACACACGGCGATCGCGTCGGTGGAGGTCGCGCCGCTTCTGGAGTCCATCCGCCGCGTGAGCCTGGTCGCTGACCGCAACGCGCAGTTGCGCATGCACTTCAAAGAGGGCGAGCTGACGCTGTTTTCCTCCGGCGCGGATTCCGGCGCCGCCCAGGAGACCCTCCAGGCCGCGTTCACCGGGGTGGATGAGCTGCTCATCGCGTTCAACGCGGGCTATCTTCGCGACGGCCTGTCGGTCATCGGCACCGACCGCGTCGTGTTCGGCTTCACGGAGGCCTCCCGCCCGGCGATCATGATCCCGCAGCCGGAGGAGCTTCCGGAGCGCGGCGAGGACGGCACGTTCCCCACACCGGACACGCACTTCACTTACCTGCTCATGCCGGTTCGCCTGCCGGGCTAGCCCATGCACGTCCGCGAGCTTGATCTGCGTGATTTCCGCTCGTGGCCCGAGCTGAATCTCAAGCTTGAGCCGGGCGTGACGGTTTTCGCGGGACGCAACGGCCACGGCAAAACCAACATCGTCGAGGCGGTCCATTACTCGTCGAAGCTGTCGAGCCATCGCGTATCTGCGGATGCTCCGCTCATCCACGCCAACGCCGAGAACGCCCGCGTGTCCGCCACCACCGTCAACGACGGTCGCGCACTAACCACGCACCTGCTGATCAAGGCGCACGGGGCGAACCAGGCCCAGATCAACCGCACCCGGTTGAAATCCGCCCGCGAGCTCCTCGGCGTGCTGCGTGTTGTGATGTTCTCCCCGGAGGACCTGCGCCTGATCACCGGCGAGCCGGCAGAACGCCGAAAGTTCTTAGACGACCTCGCAGCACTGAGAACTCCGCGCCTCGGCGGCGCCCGCGCGGACTACGAGAAGGTGCTGCGCCAGCGAAACGCCCTGCTGAAGAGCTCGAACATGGCGCTGCGCCGCGGCTACCAGGACGAAGACGGCGCCAGCGCGCTTTCCACACTGGACGTGTGGGACGGTCAGCTCGCGGCGCTCGGCGCGCAGGTGGTGGCGGGGCGGCTCAACCTCGTCGACGAGCTGGCCGAGCGCATCACCGAGGCCTACCAGTCCGTCGCGCCCGAGTCGCGCCCTGCGTCGGTGGCGTACAGCTCCACCCTCGACCGGGCCGTGACTGAGCTCAACGGCGGGCCCTCGCGCGACCCGGCCGTGTTTGAGGCCGCGATGCTCGCTGAGCTGGGGCGTCGCCGCAAGGACGAGATCGACCGCGGCGCCACCCTCGTCGGCCCGCACCGCGACGACCTCGCGCTCATGCTCGGCGACCAGCCCGCGAAGGGCTACGCCTCCCACGGCGAAACCTGGTCCTACGCGCTCGCGCTCCACCTCGCCGAATACCAGCTTCTGGCCAGCGAGGGCACCGACCCGGTGCTGATCCTCGACGACGTCTTCGCCGAGCTCGACGCCAAGCGCCGCGAGCGCCTCGTCCACGTTGCCGCCGACGCGGAGCAGGTCCTGGTCACTGCCGCCGTCGGCGACGACCTGCCGGGCAACCTCGACGACGCCGTCGCCGCGCGATTCGCCGTGACCATGCAAGACGGGGTGAGCGCCATTGAGCGATCTGATTAAGCGCAGCTTCGACACGGTCCGCGCCACCGCACGCAAACGCGGCCGCCCCCTGCCCGACCTCTCCCGCCAGGGCACCAGCACCATCCCCAGGCGCAACAAGCCATCGCTTCACGACGGACCAAAGGCGGGCATCACGGTGCCAGGCTTAGATGTGCCGGAGGAACGTCGCAAAGCAAATGTGCGAGGCATCCCCACGGGCCTGGACGGACGCGCATTGCCGCGCAGCTATAAGGTTTCCTCCTTTTCCAACCTGCTGGGCTCTGAAATCCGCAAACGCGACTGGACCGAGAAGATGGCGCACGGCTGGGTCATGGGGCACTGGGCCGAGCTGGTCGGCGAGAAGATCGGCCAACACACGCACGTGGAGATGATCAAGGGCGACGAAGTGCACGTCAGCTGCGATTCCACTGCCTGGGCGACGCAGATGAAGTACATGCAGCGCGAAGTGCTCGCGGCAATCGCGGCAAAGGTCGGGCCGGACGTGGTGACCAAGCTGCACGTCTACGGGCCGAAGACGAAGAGCTGGCGGTATGGCCCGCTGCACGTGAAAGGCCGCGGCCCGCGCGACACGTACGGGTAAGGGCCAAGCGAAAAACGCGCGTGAAACGCCCTCTCGCGCGTTGGACACCTCCCCGTTATGGC
>ERZ1031113.232-NODE-232-length-16574-cov-17.198559_pt1 | contig 16574 bp, 9 predicted proteins | sample MGYA00518225_ERZ1031113 | MGnify/ENA primary metagenome ERZ1031113 (study PRJEB33718, sample SAMN03159751) | human skin metagenome | collected 2014-05-20 | study: EMG produced TPA metagenomics assembly of the PRJNA266117 data set (Human skin bacterial metagenome...
TCGGTTCCTCCGGCTTGACTGTCGGTTCCTCCGGCTTGACTGTCGGTTCCTCCGGTTCCTCAGTCGGCTCGTCGGTTGGTTCATTCGGCTCAACCGGCTCGCAACCACAGTTGTCGCTGATAACGCCGATGACGGTCTTCACGTTAAAGACGTCGCCGTCCTTCGTCGTGACTTTGACCGGAATCTCCTTGATGGTGCCGCTCGGGGTATCAGCCGGCGGGGTAACCGTCAGCTCGCCGGTGGTTTCATCAATGGTTACGGTCCAACCATCCGGGATTTCACCCAGTTGGTACGTGTTGCCCTCGGCGTGGCCGTAGTTGATGCCAACCGTCTTGGTGTCACCAGCCTTGATGACGTCCGGGTTGTAGGTCGGTGCCTGAATTATCTCGGGGTCATTCGGTTCCGGAGCAATCGGCTCTTCTTCCTTGACGATGAACACCGCGTTGGTCACATATGGCTTGCCGTTCTCCGGTGTAACCGTCACAGGTACCTCGATGTAGTCGCCGGACTCGGCCGTCGACGGTGCAGTTGCCGTTACCCTGCCGTTCTCGTCCACAGAGAAGCTCCAACCATCAACGTCCGACGGCACCTCGTAGGTGTTGCCGTCCGTGTGGTTCTTCACGTCCTGAGACTCGGACTGGCCAGGCTTGACCAGCTCCACACCGAAGAAGGAACGCTCAATCTCCGGTGCCGGAACCTGTTCCTTCTCAGTCACGGTCGTGGTGGTGTTGGTGGTTTCGGTGACCTTTTCAGTCTCCGTGACAACCTTGCTACCGATGCGCAGCTTGCGCGGCGTCGGCTCCTTGGTGACCTTCTCAGAGCTCTCTGGGTCACCGACAGCTACACCGTTCTCCAGCTTCCACACCTTGGTGACTTCCTTCTCACCGAAGGAACCAGCCTGCTCCTCAATGACCCTGCCGGCCTCCAGGTTCGGGTCCACCTCAATGAGGGTCTCAAACGGCAGCTGCTCGGTGTGCTTATCGCTCAGCTCAGTCTGGGATGGTGCGGTACCGACTTCGATGATCTGCTTAGTTGGCTTGCTGATCTCCTCGGTGTCATCCTTGGTGGAAATCTCGCCATTATCGGAGGTCACGGTCACGATGTGCTTGACCTCGCCTGGCTTTCCTTCCTGGACCACCTTGGTCTCACCGGCCTTAAGCTCGGGGTTCTCGCGAACCTCAACCTCAAATGGGGTGCTCTCGGTCCACTCCACGGTCTTGGAGGTGGTGTCACCCTTGGTGCCGACCTTGATGATCTTCTTGACCGGCTCATCAACGCGCTTGGTTTCGGTCGTGGTACCCGTGACCTTCGAATTCTCGATGGTCTGGGTCGTGGTGACCTTATCCTTACCCGGCTTGCCCTCTTGGACAGTCTCCTGAGTACCAGCCGGCAGAGAATCGTCGAACTGAATCTCGGTCTCGAACGGAACCGCAACCTCGGACTCGGTGGTGTGCGTGCCCTCAGTCTTGGTACCCACGCGGATCTTGGCGTTGACCGGCTCCTTGGTGCGTTCAGTAGTCACGGTTGGCTCACCTGATGGCTTGCCGTCGACGATCTTCTGAGCAGAGGTAACGACCTCGGTACCGTTCTCGCCCTGCTGATCGATGACCTGCTCGCCGGCCTTCAGAGAATCATCGAAGATAATCTCAGTCTCAAACGGAATCTGGCGCTTCGTCTCGGTGACAAGGCTCTGGTCCTCTAGACGCGGACCGTACTCAACGATCTCCTCAACTGGGGCCTTGGTGTCCTCGGATTCTACAACCTCGGCATCGCTGCCCGTGGCGCTGAAATCCGCGGTGAACTTGCGCTCACCGTTGACACCCTTCTGCACGACCTTGGTCTCGCCAGGTGCAAGATCCTGGTTCGGACGCAGCGTTGTGCTGAACGGGATCTCGACAATCCACTCGGCCTTTTCCGTTGCCGAGGCAGGCTTCGTGCCCACCTTGACGATCTTCGGGGTCGGCTCAGTCGTGACGTTCTCCTCGACCTTCGGGTCACCCTTAGCTTCACCGTTAACCGAAGGCTGGGTGACAGTGACGGTCTTCTCGCCGTCCTTGCCCTCCTGGGTTACCTTCGTCTCACCAGCCGGAAGCTCCGGGTCGTACTCGAACTGAGTCGGGTACGGCACCTTCGCGTCGTACTTCGCCACGACGTCGCCAGCGACCTTGGTGCCGACGCGAATGACCGCATCCTGCTTCTCAGTCGTCCGGTTTGTGGTGACAACTGGCTCGCCGGACGGTTTACCGTCGACAAGCTTCTGCGTGCTCGTCACGGTCTCCTTGCCGATAACGCCCTGCTTCTCGACGACCTGCTGGCCCGCCTCGAGGGTTGGGTCAGCGATGATAGTCGTCTCAAACGGAATCTGACGCTCAGTACTCGTCACTAGGTCTTGGTCGTCAAGACGCGGACCATACTCAATGATCTGCTCGGTCGGCTCAGTTCGGTCCTTGGTCTCCTCGACCGTGGCCTCACCATTGGTGCCGGAGAAGACGGCAGCGTAGGAGGCCTCGCCGTTCTTTCCTTCCTGGACCACCTTGGTCTCACCCGGAGCAAGATCCGGGTTCGGGCGCAGGGTGGTGCCGAATGGAATCGGTTCAGTCCACTCGACCGTATCGGTCGCCGTGGCCTGCTTGGTACCAACGGTGATGACTTCATCGACCGGCTGCTTGGTGATCTCCTCAGAGACCCTCGGCTCACCATCCTGGTTCGAGTTGGTGATGTTGCGCTTGATCGTCACCGTCTTCTCACCCGGAACACCTGGCGTCGTCACCTTGGACTCACCAGCAGGCATGTTCGGGTCGTACTTGACGACGACCTTGAACGGAGCTTCCGTCTTGAAGGTCTCGACGTTCTCACCAGTAGTCTTGCCACCAACGCGGATAATCTGGTTGACCGGAGCCTTAGTCTGCTCCTTGGTGACTACCCGATCACCGGAAGGTTTACCGTCGACAAGCTTCTGCTTAGTCGTAACGGTCTCTTCGCCTTCTACGCCCTTCTGTTCAATGACCTGCTCGCCAGCCTCCAACTTCGGGTCGTACTTAACCTCAGTCTCGAACGGAACGCGGTTCTTCTCGGTGAAGGTCAGTTCCTGATCCTTAAGGCGCGGACCGTACTCCACGATGCGCTGCTTCGGGTCCTTGGTCACGGTATCCGACGTGGTCTTCACCGTCGGAACGCCACCAGGTTCGAGCGTGGCGTCGAACTTCGCAGTAATCGTGCGCTCGCCAGCTTCACCTTCCTGAACAACCTTCACTTCACCGGGCTTAAGTGCCGGGTTCGGGCGCATGATGGTGTCAAAACCGGTAGACATCTTCCAGGTCATTTCATCGGTAGCCTTTGCAGGCTTGGTACCAATGACGACGACCTCATTGACCGGAGCCTTGGTCTGCGACCAATTGCCCTTACGGTCCTGTACCTCTGTACCCGGAACACCTTCGGTTTCGACCTTGTAGGTGCCCTGCGGGACGGTGTCATCGAACTTGTACTCAACGTCGAACGGTACCTCGCGAGTCGGGGCATCCTGGATGTTGATCGGTGCATAAATCCGATCGGTGGAACCGTCAGAGTAAGTCACCGTGACCGGAACCTTAATGGAGTCACCCGGCTTCGCGGTCTTCGGTGCGGTAGCAATTACGTTGCCCTTGTCATCCAAGCCCACGAGCCAGTCACCGTTGGCAGTAGCAACCGTGTACGTCGGGTTTCCGAACTCGTTATTATCACCGGTCGCCGTGTAGCCATCTTCCGGAGTGATCTTGTATGGCTGATCCTTCGCCACGGTAATACCTTCAGGCAGCTCAAGCGGTGCGGTAACCGTCTGACCAGGGAAAGTAGTCTCTGGTGGGTAGGTTGGATCAACCTCGAAGTTCTGAGTCAAGTTCACCACAGTGGTGACCGGAGTCTCATCGGTCGAGCCATCTGGGTAGGTCACTGTCACGTTGCGTACGTGCTTGTCGCCCGGCTTAGAGCCATCGGGCGGGGTTACGGAAACTTCACCGGTTTCCGGATCGATCTTGTAGGTCCATCCATCGACGGTGTCCTCAGTCTTAGGCTTGTCGCCATCCATGCCAAAAGAGAAGGTCGTGCCTTCCGGTGCACCGTCACGGGTGACAGGTCGCTTCACCTCGGCGCCTGGCTTGGTGGATTCGACCGGGTAGGTAGGCTCGCTGATGTCCTTCTGGTTTTCCTTCACCTTGAACGGCGCATAGACAGTGTCAGTAGAGCCATCCCTGTATGTGACGGTGACGGGGACGCTTACACCGTCGCCAGGTCGGGCGTCCGCAGGTGCGGTAGCGGTAACAACACCGTATTCATTGACACTGACTCTCCACCCTTCGAATTCATGAGGCACCCGATAGCGCCGCGACTCATACTTGATTAGGTCTTCTTCAGGGATCTTTGTCTCATCTGTGATCTCGGACTTAACTCCGCCACCCGGCGTCGTGGTCTGCAGCATGTACTGTGGCTCATAGACCTGACGTTGCTCGGCCACGACAACCACGGTCGCGATGGTCGTGTCTGTCGAGTTGTCCTTGTAGGTGACTCGAACAGGGATATCCGCGGAACTACCGGGAAGTGCACGCTTGCTAATCGGTGTAGTGATCACACCCGTAACCGGGTCAATCTTTACATCTTCCCACCTCAAGTTACGCGGAGGTGCAATATAGTCCGGATCTGTCGGATCCGTGATGATGGAGAAACGGGGTTCCGCAGCATCGTGCAGGCGCGTACGATCCACCTTGCTCTCAGTCGACTTGCCCGCCCGGCCAGTGACCGTCGGGTAAATAGGGTCATTCGTACGCGCGTAGGCGTCAATGACCGTGAATTCTGCCGGAACAGTAGCGGTGGAACCATCTGGGTAGGTTACTTCTACCTTAACCGTGACGGTCGTTCCGTTCTCCACGGTCACATTCGGGGTTGCGGTAACCGTACCCTTCTCATCGATCTTGAACTCCCAGTCCGTCGGCAAGTTATCAGGCAACTTGTACGTAGCAAGCTTCGGATCAGGCAGCTTCGTATCGATATCCGAAGACACCTTCTCCCCTGCCTTCGTCACCTGCGCAGGGTAAGACGCGAAGTCCTTGCCAGTACCGTCACCAATCACGTTAATAGTGCCGGTTACCACCTGCGGGGTTGCGCCGTTGACATAGTAAGCCTTCACCGGCACAGTCAGTCGTGCGCCAGGCAGAGCCGTCTCCGGAATGGTAGAGGTCAGCTCACCGGTTTTCTCGTCGATGGTGACGGTCCAATCACCGAGCTTGTACTTGAAGGAGCCGTCGGGGAAGGTATAACGGTTGGGTTTCTCATCGTCGGCGCTGCCACCCAAGCCGATTTCCGGCAATTCAGGCTTAAGTTTGACCGTCTGGCTTACTTGCCCAGAAACAGCAGTGTAGTCCGGTACCTTGATCGCATTGACGATCTGGAAGGGAACCTCAACAGTATCGGTCGTCCCATCGGGGTAGGTAGCGATAACCCTCGGCAAAATCTTGGTGTTGTTCGCGGCAGCTTCCGGAGAGGTTGCTTTGACTTTCACGGTTCCGTCATCATCGACGGTTACCTTCCACCCTTTCGGAACAGACGCCTGGTCGACCTCCAAGGACTTGGGTCGGACTGGGTCATGCCCCTCAAAGCTGGGGTTTAGGTCAAGCTCTGAAACAAGTTCTTTACCTGCCGGGCCCTCGACGGTTCCTCTGACAGCAAGCTCCGTCACCTGAGTATTGTTCGGATCAATAACTGCGAGCAGCGGGATAATATCCTGCGAACCATTGGAATAGGTAACAATGACGCGGGGCTGCGCAAAGGTACCCGGGAGCGGGTTGGCAGGTGTCGTGACGGTGACGTCATAGGTGTTTTCATCTAACTTGGCGTCCCAGCCCTGGTAAACATAGCGCTTATCAAGCTTGACCTCGGCTTCAACGCCGCCGTCCTCACGCCTCCTCACCAAATCAGCGATCTTGTCACCAACCTGCTTATAGGCCAGCGTCTGGCGCCCAGTCACAACAGTATTAGTAGTCTTATCAACACCAGAGGTCACCGATTGCTGGACTGGCGAATACTCCGGGTCATGGAACTGTGTATCGTCCAAGCTCCACTGATAGTTGCTCAACACATTAGCTTTGTTATAACGCGGCAATGAGTTGGAACTGTCGAAAGCCTTGCCTTCGCCGGCATTATTGTTTTCAACTGCAGCCTGAAGTTGTTCCACGGAGCGCGGCTGAGCGAGCACGCTGAAGCGCATGCCCTGCTGTTGACTGAGGTCCGTTCCCTTGTACTTCGGCATCGTGTAGAAGATGTCACCGTTGTCGGCGATACGTAAGAGTTGCTCGCCGCCCGAGGCCGCGGTGCTGCTAGTGCCGATAAACTTGCCCTGCGCATCATAGGCCTCAACAACCATACGAGACAAGGAATCATCCGTGCCACCATTCTCCAGGGCCGGAACGTTGATCTTACCGACCTTTAGCTCCTCGCCCGGCCTAACAACCAGTTTTTCTCGGCTCTCCCATGCCACGGAGATGGGGTTACACTCGATGTTCTCGCTCGGCCACGGGTTCACAACAGCCGCAAATTTAGCGGTATCCCCCTCCGTCGCATTGACGGTGCCGTAAGGGTAATCGCGTGTGTAGTCACCTTGCCACGCGTAGCGCACTGGGTTGTCGGCGCCTGCCTGTGCGAACTGCTCAACCTCCGCGCCGGTCAAGTCCGCGTAGAGATTCAGATTTCTCAGGTTACGCAGCCCCGTAATAGCAATATCTTCATCAGCCTTGGCAGTAACTGGCCCATTATCGCCCGGAAGGGTTTGGCCGACATCCATGGAGGAAATGGTGCCATTGTTAAGGAGAGTGCCAAACTGTCCCGTATTGCTGAAGAACCAGTCGGCGAACGTACGGTCCATCGAATTGTCGAACGCCAAGCTGAAACCCCACGCGGTTTTGGAAGTGCTGGTAGGGCTCGGCTCCAAGCTTTTCCAAGTAAAACCAGACTGGCTACCCGAGGAAGAACCACTTTGGACAACACACGAACCGCCCGGCAGGTCCGAGTTCATCTGCGCGTCCCTTTCGACCGCGCCGGATTTATCACGAATGCCACCGGAGAATACCTCGGCGGTGGCTTCAGGGTTCACCGAGTTAAAAGAAGTGATGCTCAGTCCACTAAGGGCGAGAGTAATGGCAGAGAGAGTGGCCACTCCCCTGCGGGAAGTACGACGCTGAGCCGAACCACTACGTTGTGCATTCATTGCTTTTTGTCCTTTCCTATGCAAAACTCTGCCTCGCTCCAGTGAGAACAGAGCAGTAACGGGGCATGTTATACAGTTTCCCCACAGCTGCTCGAGAGAATTAACGGGAGTAGGCAGAGCAACATTAAAAAAACTCTACCGACTCCCCCTAAGGAACACAACAGTTTTCTCGGCTAACCAGCGATTTGTGGAAAACTGCAACCGATAGCATTGTATTATTTTCTCCACATTTCCCAGCCCGACTGGACGCCGCGACCTATTTTTCGTCGTGCACCAAATCTGATCCGCCGGAGGAATTGGAGTCACCTTCCTCGTTGAGGTTGTGTTGGAGGTTGGCCTCCATCCAGGCACGTACGGCCGACTCAAAGTCCTCGGCATCCTTAACGTCCTGCACTACCTCGTCGAGGTCCTGCGCGGTAAGGAACTTGGTGAAGGAAGCCACTTCCAACTTCTCATCACGATTGAACAGGCCGTCTTGGTACACCACAACGTAGTTTTGCGGCAGCTCCGGTGCGGCGTTCGGGCAGCCTTGCGCACTGGCGGGTTCCACGACGGACAGCTCTGGCGGCATCGACGCCATGAGCGCGATGTGTGCGCGCTCCAAGAAGTCTACGTCCTTTGTGCCCTTATCTTGGGCGGCCACGTAGTCCTTGGATATCGTGCGGGCCTCCGCTGGGTTGAAAGCGTTCAAGAATTCACCCGTGCAACCAACAAAGAAGTTGCCGGTGCGGCTCACGCCGCCAGAACGTCCATTACCTCGCCGCACCACCATGGGATCCTGGGAAACGGTGACCGCACGTCCTTCGTCAAGCAATGTCTGGCGGTAGATCTCCGCCAGCACGCGCTGTTTGTGGGACGTTGGGTCAATCATGATGGTGATGGGCGAAGACGCAAATGGTTGCGGGTCCGGATGGGGTTCATACCCGGAGCAAGCGCTTATCGACGCCCCCACGATCCCCACCATTGCCACCCCAACAACGCGAGAAAAGGTTCGGGAACGTGCAGCAAGGCGAGGTATCAAAATCTGGCGCATTCTTTCTCTTCTACCGGACAAGGCGCAGGACATGAAGCACAACATGTCACAATTCAGCGGCTACAGCGCTTAGCTGCAGCATCTGGCTGAATCTTACACACCCCGTAGCACTCATGCGGTGTGGCTTTGCTCAACGGGGGATGACTAGACTGGTGCGGGTTATGACTAGCGCAATTACTGAATCTGCTGTTCGTTCCGCGCTTGAGCGCGTCGACGACCCTGAAATCGGCCGTCCCATCACTGAGCTCGGCATGGTGAAGTCCGTGAACGTCAACGGTGCGGATGTGGACATCGAGCTGTATCTCACCATCGCCGGCTGCCCGATGAAGAGCACCATCGAATCCAACACTCGCGCCGCCGTCGCTGAGTTAGACGGCGTGGGTGAGATTTCCATTTCGATGACCCCGATGAGCGATAAACAACGCCAAGAGCTCAAGCAGAAGCTGCGCGGCGGGCAGGCTGAGCCAGAGATTCCTTTTGCCAAGCCGGAATCCACCACGCGCGTGTTCGCCGTAGCATCCGGCAAAGGTGGTGTGGGCAAGTCCTCCGTGACGGTGAATCTAGCAGCTGCACTCGTGGAGAAGGGTCTCAAGGTCGGCATTGTGGACGCCGACATTTATGGACACTCCGTTCCCAGCCTGCTCGGCTCTACGGCGGGCCCCACTGTGCTTGACGACGAAATGCTACTCCCACCCATCTCCCACGGCATCAAGCACATCTCCATTGGGCAATTCGTGGAGGGCAATGCACCCGTCGTCTGGCGCGGGCCGATGCTGCACCGCGCGCTCCAGCAGTTCCTCGCGGATGTCTTCTGGGGTGACTTGGACGTGCTCCTGCTGGACCTGCCGCCGGGTACTGGCGACGTCGCACTGTCCGTAGCCCAGCTCATCCCGAATGCCGAGCTGCTCATCGTCACCACTCCGCAAGCTGCGGCTGCTGAGGTTGCCGAGCGCGCCGGTTCCATTTCCCAGCAAACACGCCAGCGCGTGGCCGGCGTCATCGAAAACATGGGTGCCATGGTGATGCCAGATGGTTCCACCATGGACATTTTCGGTGAGGGCGGCGGCCAGGTCGTCGCTGAGCGCCTCAGCGTGCTGTTGGGCCACGACGTTCCGCTGATGGCCTCCATCCCACTGGATCCTGCCCTGCGCGCAGCCGGTGACGAGGGAACGCCCATCGTCCTCAAGGCCCCTGAGTCCCCTGCCACCCAGGCCATCAACTCCGTCGCAGACTCGATCGCCGTGCGCTCTGATTCCCTCGTGGGTAAGAAGCTCGGCCTAGGCGTGACCCGTAAGAGCTAGTCCGTCCCCTTAAAAGCTAGGCCGTCACGGTTACGTGACGTCTTCCCAGGAGACGCTGCCCCCGCCGGTGGATGTATTCCCGCCGCGCGGGGGTTGCTCTGTCTCAGGGGCGCTGGCGTTGGGATCGGCGTAAACCTGGGAATAATCGAAGGTTGGCCGGCCCGGCTGCTGTGAATGCTGCTCGTGCGGATTCTGCGCTGCCGGCTGTGGCCCACCGGTCTGCTGTGGCGCCTGCCCGGTCTGGGCCGCAGGAGACGGCATGTCCTTCTGCGCAGGGTCCGTACTGTGCTTGATGTCCTCCGCCATCTTCTTGGGGTTGAAGTCATCCCAGGCGGAATCGTCGCCGTCGAAAAGCGCCTTAGTGATGACGCCACGCGGACCCAAGCGCGTCCATTCCGCCGCCTGGCTGAGGGGAACGCGGAGGTCATCGAATTCCGCACCCAATCCGTTCATCTCACCATTGAGTTCCGCTTTGGCATTGTTGATGGCCTTGCGCGCCGCGTAGATGGCCGCACGCACGTCCATAATCACGCCGGGGAGGCGCTCCGGACCAATGATGACGAGGCCAAGGAGAACAATAGTGATGATCTCCAGCCAACCGATTGAGGAAAACACGAGACTATCTTAACCACCTTGCCGGCAGAATCTGGGACGAGCATGCCGCGCTCACAGAGTATAAGCGCTCCCTCCGACTCAGCCGCGCTGATTGTGCTTAATAGCGCGCATCACCATCTCCACTTTGTCCAAGAAATCCTGGCGCGGCTGGCAGGCAGGTTCCTCCGCATCAGGACCTGGACCCGCTCCCTGGTGGGCGATGCCGGTCAGTTTGGCCATGAGGGATTCCGGGGCCCGCACGTGCGATTCCACGCTGCATTCACGTACCCACTCGGAGGCGTTGCGCTGGTGGTGGATTTCGGCGCGGCACTCGGCACAGTGCACGAGGTGGACGCGGACGCGGTGAGCGTACTTGGCGGGCATTTCCCCATCCACGAAGGCCACGATGGCTTCTGGACCCAAGTGCCCGATGGTGTCCGCGCGCTGTGCGCGAGCCTTAGCTTTGTCACGAACCTTGGCCTGTGCCTCCGTAAAGATGCCGGGCAAGGAAAGGGAACGCTCGTGGGGCTTGTCATTTAGCGACTCCACGAAACGTTCTCCTTTCGTCCTCAATCTTTGGGCAGCCCCTCTGCCGAGGGGCTAGTTGTTGGCCAAGTCTAGCTTTAGCGCGTACGCAGGAGGCTGCGGGTGTCCGCGTTGGTCTGTGCCTCCTTCTCCAGTGCGGCACGCAGCTGGGAGCGGCCACGGTGAATACGGGAGCGCACAGTACCCATCTTTACGCCGAGGGTTTCGGCAATCTCGTCATAGCTCATGCCCACGACATCACAGAGAACCACGGCGACACGGAAGTCCGGAGCCAGGTTATCCAAGGCCGACTGCAGCGCTGGGTCCAAGTTAGCCACCGAGTAGGCCTGCTCCGGTGTCATGTCGGTGCCCGGCACGCGCTCGTAATCCTCCGGCAGGGCCTCCATACGAATCTTGGAGCGGTGGCGCACCATATCGAGGAAGAGGTTAGTGGTGATGCGGTGCAGCCAACCCTGGAACGTACCGGCCTGGTACTTGTCCAGAGAGCGGAAGACGCGCATGAAGGTTTCCTGCGTCAGGTCTTCGGCATCGTGTTGGTTACCGGAGAGGCGGTACGCCAAGCGGTAGACGCCATCAGCATGCTCAGCCACGAGCTCGCCCCACGAGGGCATATCGGCTTCACCGGCATCGAACGCGGCAGTACCCGTAAGCTCTTCAGCTTCAGCAGTGTGCTCTTCGACGGTGCTAATCTGTTCTTCAGAGCTGAGCGGGGGTACATTCTCGCGCTGCTTTTTTGTCATGAGGATCATCATTCTATAGACAGCACGGAAACTCCAGCCACAGTACTGTGAGCACCCTGTGAATCCATACCACGGGTTTCATGCGCTACTCGCGTCACATAGGGCACTGCATCCTGCGCGATTCTTGTCCCACAGCCACGGTCCTTTCACTATGGTTTTCACTGTGACTACTACGGCTTATGACGCACTGCGATCTTTCATCGAATCCACCAGCGAGGTATCGGAAGCGCTCACCAGCGCCCGCGCCCACGCAGAGGAATACGGACTGCCGGTTCCGGATGAATCCACCGGACAGCTACTGAGCACCCTGGCGGCAGTCTCCTCTGGAACGACGTCGCGCCCCCAGGCGGTAGCGATTACCCCGGCGGCCTCGGTAGTGGGCCTCTACCTTCTCGCCGGAATGTCGGAGAACGGCATTCTCACCTGTATTGATCCGGAAGCTGAGCACCAAGCCAGCGCAAAGCAGACCTTCCGCGATGCCGGCTACTCCTCTAGCCGCGGGCGCTTCCTGCCCTCACGTCCGCTCGACATCATGGGGCGTTTGGCCAACGACACCTACCAGGTCATCTACGCCGAGGTACCTGCCCTCGACATGCCCGCGCTGGTGAAGGCCGCCTGGCCGCTCCTACACCAGCACGGCACGTTGGTGCTCGCAAACTCGCTGCTGGATGGCACCGTGGCTGATAGCTCGCGCACTGACCGCGATACGGCCGCCGCACGAGAAGCTGACGAATTCGTGCGCTCCCTCGAAGGCGCGGCCGTCACGCGCCTGCCTTATGGGGCGGGGCTCACCCTCGTGACCAAGCTCTAATTCACCAAGGCGAATAAATATCCCGGCTCTCCTCCCCCTTGCGTGGGGGTGAAGAGGCCGGGATTGTTGTCCTTGCGCCCTCCCTTTGGTCTTGGTCGAGGGGCTGGTTCCGGTCTGGGGTCGTGGTGTGGACTGAGTTAAACCTTCTCGTTCTTGCCCACGACAACCACGCCGCCATCGGAAACCTTGAAGCGCTGCTCATCGCGCTCACGGTCCACACCGATAATGGCGCCGTCGCTCACGACGACGTTCTTGTCCAAGATGGCGCGGCGCACCACGGCACCGCGGCCGATGCGCACGCCGGGGAGAATGACGGATCCTTCGACCGTCGCACCGTCGGCCACGTGAACGTCGGAAGCCAGCACCGAGTTGCGCACAGTACCACCGGAGACAATGCAGCCAGGGGCCACCATCGAGGACTGGGCAATACCGTTCTGCACGAACTTGGCCGGCGGGAAGTTGGAATCATCCGTGGAATGAATTGGCCATGAGCGGTTGTACAGATTGAAAATGGGGTGCACGGAAATCATGTCCATATGCGCCTCATAGAAGGAATCGATGGTACCGACATCACGCCAGTAACCATGGTCACGGTCCGTGGAGCCGGGTACCTCATTGGACATGAAGTCATAGACGTGCGCCTGCTGGCGATCCACGAAGTACGGGATGATGTCACCACCCATATCGTGGGCAGATTCCTCATTCTTCTCATCCTGCAGGAGGGCCTCAATGAGGGCCTCGGTGGTGAAGACGTAGTTGCCCATCGACGCATAAGTCATGTTCGGGTCATCCGGAGTAGCTGGCGGGTCAGCAGGTTTCTCCACGAAGGACGTGATGGTGCCCATGCCGTCTGCCTGGATACAGCCGAAGGCGGTCGCTTCCGAGCGCGGAACACGAATACCCGCGACAGAGCAGTCCAGACCGGTAGCGATGTGCTCCTCCACCATCTGAGCCGGATCCATACGGTAGACGTGGTCCGCGCCGAAGACGATGACGTAATCCGGCTTCTCGTCATAGATCAGGTTCAACGACTGCAGGATGGCATCGGCCGAACCGTTGTACCAGCGCTTACCGCGGCGCTGCTGGGCCGGGACGGAGGCAATGAACTGCGGTGTCGGCCCCGACAAGTTCCACGCCTGGGAAATGTGGCGGTCCAGGGAGTGGGACTTGTACTGAGTCAGCACGGCAATCTTCAAGAAACCGGCGTTGACGAGGTTAGACAACACGAAGTCAATGAGGCGGTAGGAACCACCAAACGGAACGGCGGGCTTAGCGCGGTCTTCAGTCAGGGGGAAGAGGCGCTTTCCCTCGCCGCCGGCGAGGACAATGGCAAGGACGTTAGGAAGGCTTCTCACGACACCCAATCTAACGAGTTTTTCCACATTCTGCAGGGAAAAGATGCAGGTTTTCACCCCCGCCATCGGGGTCGCGCAGAATCACGTCTGCCCTACTACTGCCCTTTCGCTGACCTTCTGCGCGCGCAGGGGAAGATCCGTATTCTGGGAGGGTATGAGAGCCGGAATTTTTTCTAAGGAGTACCCGCCGGAAATCTACGGCGGAGCGGGTGTGCACGTTGCGGAGCTGACCCGATTTATGCGTGACATTATTGACGTTTCTGTTCACTGCATGGGGTCCCCGCGCGATGAAGAAGACGTCTTTGTGCATGGAGTCGACCCTGAACTGAAGGACACTGAGGCAAACGCTGCGATCCAGACCCTGTCCACGGGACTGCGCATGGCTAACGCTGCTTCCGACATCGACGTCGCCCACTCCCACACGTGGTACACCGGCTTGGGTGGACACCTCGCTGGCCGCCTGTATGACATCCCGCACGTTGTCACCGCACACTCCTTGGAGCCGCACCGCCCGTGGAAGCGGGAGCAGCTCGGCGGAGGCTATGAAATCTCCTCCTGGTCAGAGAAAAATGCCATGGAATACGCCGATGCGGTCATTGCGGTCTCAGCCGGCATGAAAGATTCCATCCTCGAGGCCTACCCGCGTATTTCTGCAGACAAGGTCCACGTCGTCCTCAACGGCATTGACACTGAAATCTGGCAGCCGGGTGAGGCGCCAGTGCTGGATAAGTTGGGCGTCGATAAGCAGCGCCCCATCGCCGCCTTCGTGGGACGCATTACCCGGCAGAAGGGCGTAAAACACCTCCTTAAAGCCGCGCAGAGCTTCGATGAGGATATCCAGCTAGTGCTGTGTGCAGGCGCCCCGGATACCCCGGAGATTGCCGCAGAAACCGAGGCGCTCGTCGAAGAGCTACGTGCGCAGCGCGATGGCGTGTTTTGGGTCAAGGAGATGCTCTCCCGCGAAGAAATTAAGCAGGTGTACTCCGGCGCGGATGTGTTCGTGTGTCCCTCCATTTACGAGCCGCTGGGTATTGTCAATCTTGAGGCTATGGCCTGCGGCACGGCCGTCGTGGCTTCTGATGTTGGCGGCATTCCGGAGGTCGTCGTCGACGACGAGACCGGTCTCCTGGTGCACTTTGACGCTGCCGATGAAGCCTCGTTTGAGGCCGATATTGCTGCTGCGGTCAACCGTGTAGCTGCGGACGCTGAGCTGGCACAACGCTTCGGCACGGCCGGACGTGAGCGCGCTATTCGTGAGTTCTCCTGGGCCACCATCGCACAGCAGACCGTGGACATTTACCGCTCGTTGATGTAGGAAGGACTGCCGTGACGCAACCCCAACAACAACACCGACCAGAAATTCATTTCGTCCCCGATAGCGGTATCCTCGATGCGCCCGCCGGCATCGTCCGCGATGGTGATACGTGGCACTTGTTCCACCAATACCGCCCCGAGCCCGGCCAACCGGCCCGCTGGGGACACACCTTCTCCGAAGAAACGCCGTTCGCGTGGCTGGACTGCGATGATGTCCTAGCCCCCGTCGGCGGTGAGCTTTCCCTGCGCGCCGGCTCCGTTGCGGAAGGTCAGGATGCTCTCAACTTGTACTTCACATCAGTGACGTCCGTGGGCACCAGCGTGCGTTTGGCACGCTATACCGACTATGCCGACGAATGTGTCGTCTCTGATGACCCGACTGCCTTGGACCCGGGCGTGGTCCGCTTCGGGGAAGCTGTAGGAGCTCATACTGACTTTGACCGCTTCCGCTCGCCGTCTGTGGTGCCCGATTGGGCCAAGGAGGATCGCGAGGAAGGCCACGATGGCTGGCTCATGCTGGCCCTGACCGGTGATGCTGATGCCCCCGTCCCGGTCATCCTCGAGAGCCCTAATGGAGAGTCGTGGTCCCTGCTGGGCAGGCTGAGTTTCAACGGTGACCCAGGGTTTAATGAGGGCGAAGTTCCGGCCACCTCCCCCATCCCGCCAGTGGTGTCGCCGCGTCTGGTTCGCCTGCGCGATGAAGTCGACGGAGAAATCTACGACGTCCTCTTCGTCACTTTGGAGCGCGCCGGCCGTGACGTATCCGGCTACATCGTGGGCCGCCTCGATGGCACCGAGTTCACCGTGGCCAAGGGATTCCAGCGCGTTGACTTTGGCCACGATTTTTCCCGTCCGCGCAATACCAACACCACCACGGGCACGATTGCCCAGGAGCGCCGCTATGACCGCGCTGTCATTCTGGGACTGCTCAACGGCAATGGTCGCGGTGATGATGCGTCCAAGCACCCGACGTGGGAGGCTGAAGGCTGGGCAAACAGCCTCTCGCTGCCGCGCGCGGTGACTCTGCAGGGCGGTGTGCTCTACCAGACCCCTGCGCTGGGCTTGCCGGATGCGGTGAAGCTGTCTGACTTCGCGCAGTCCTGGACTGGCGTTCTTCAGGTTCCAGAAAACTCCAGCGTTACCGTGACGCTGCTTGATGGCTCCGGTGACCCAGCCGCCGTGATTCGCCACACCGGGGACGAGATCAGCCTCGACCGTTCGATGTCCAAGGCCTTCGATCACTACTTCAAGGATTCTGCTCCGGCCGTGGCCCCACTGGCGGAGGGAGACTCCGACACGCTCACCATCATTCAGGATGGTGCGAGCGTGGAGGTCTTCGTCGACGGCGGCCTCGTTGCTATGAGCTCCCGCGTCTACTTCGAGGGCGGCTGCTCCGCCATCGAAGTCAACACGGACGGTGAGGCCATTATTGAGCAGTCCTGGAACCGTAAGGGATCCAAGCGCTCCTAGCGGGATTCGGTCGTTCGGCGTTTAGGACGCCGAACGGAAGCGGTCCAGGCGCGCGTGTGCCGTCACGGTTAGGGACTGTGGCAGGGCGGCCATGCGCTCTGCTAGCTCCTCTGGGCTAATGTGGCCTGACTTAGGTCATGGGTGGGTGAGTAACGTCACTCTTGACACTGTAACCTGTT
>ERZ1031113.233-NODE-233-length-16509-cov-16.792148_pt1 | contig 16509 bp, 16 predicted proteins | sample MGYA00518225_ERZ1031113 | MGnify/ENA primary metagenome ERZ1031113 (study PRJEB33718, sample SAMN03159751) | human skin metagenome | collected 2014-05-20 | study: EMG produced TPA metagenomics assembly of the PRJNA266117 data set (Human skin bacterial metagenome...
TTCCCAACCCAACCGGGCTGGATATCAGGTGTCTACCTAACAGGGGTCAGGTCCGAGTTTGCCGAGTCGTTTGCTGGTCATCGCAGCACCGTTGTCGGAGTGCACGGTGTGCACTTCAGGAAAACGAGTGAAGATGTCGGCGAACATCGCTGCTGCAAGTTGGCTGTTTTCTCGTTCTGCGACGACGAACCCGACGATGGCACGCGAGTACAGATCAATCACCATGTGTAACGCGAAGGTGTGTCCGTAGCACGGGCGAGGCAAAACGTAATATCCCAGCACAACACCTTCCCAGGGTCGATGGGCCATATCTACCTACCAGCGTCAGCTAACTTGGCCCGGCACTACCGCTCGTTAGATGTACAGCTAAGGAACGGGAAATATAGTGATATAAAGCACTGTCTAGAAAATTTCCTTGCGCATATCCATGTATGCACATACACTCTATTTCAATTGATGTATGTGCATCAATTGAAATATCCAAGCCGACACCTGACACCCAAGAGAGTCCCCTTCTAAGTCGAACACGAAGGAGCAATCATGTCCCAGGCAGCAACGACTGAGGCCATTCCCGCCCGCACTCTCAGTGCGTCGTGGGCGCAGGTCGCAGCGATTGTCGCTGCGGTCGACACCACACTAGGTAAGTGGCTGCTTGACAACTACAATATCGGCCTTACTGAGTACCGAGCCGTGCTCCATTTGAGCCGGACATCCGATCGGGAGCTGCGGATCACCGAGCTTGCGAACCGGGTCGGCCTTACTCAGAGCTCGGTAACCCGACTGGTCGAACGAATGGAGGCCAAGGGGCTGGCATTCCGGGACACCTGCCCAGATGATGGGCGAGGGGTCTTTGCAGTTATTACCGACGCCGGTCTCAAGGTCGTGACAGAAATCCACGAGCCATACGAAACGAAGATCTGCGAGCTTCTCAGTGATGCGGCCAAAAATTACCCGCAGCTGAACCTGGTTGATCTCGACCAGTCATTCCGGACAATCAGCAAGCTCATCTCCTAAGGGGCCCAGCGTTTCCGGGGTCGACCCACACACCTATATATGTATGTACATACACGCTCTGAATCGAAAGGCCTGATCCATGACCACGAAAATTGATGTTTTTATCGACTACGTCTGCCCGTTCTGCTTCCTCGTGGAGGGAGCAATCGACGAGCTTAAGCGAGACCGTGACGTCGAGGTAACCATTCGCCCCTTCGAGCTACGCCCTCACCCTGTTCCTACTCTGCGGCCAGAAGATGACTATCTACCGCGGATCTGGAAGGACGCGGTTTACCCGATGGCCGAGCGCCTGAACGTGTCAATCAGCCTCCCGACGATCTCTCCGCAGCCACGCACCGAGAAGGCGTTCATGGTACTCCAGCTGGCCCAAGAGCGCGGTAAAGCCGACGCGTACTCCGAGGCAATGTTCAAAGCGTTCTTCCAGGATGACAGGAACATCGGCGATGACGACGTGATCGTTAACGTCGCCACTTCCGTAGGTCTTGACGCGGGCGAGGTTGAAGCCGCTCTGCATAGCGAGGACCGACGAGCCAGGCAGCAAGCCGGCCAGGACTATGCAGTCAACACCGTCGGCATCACCTCTGTGCCGGGCTTCATGGTCGACGGTTATCTTCTGTCCGGAGTCCCCAGCGCTACACGGCTAAAGAAGACCGTCGACGACCTGACCATCAACACTGCCCCCCGCGAGGCTCGCCCATGAACACGACTGCCCCGGAGGCCCTCGTCGAGGTCATGGACCAGGCCGTGGAAAGGTGTGTGGAGCACGTTGAGGCCGGGGGGTTGCCCTTCGTCGGTGTAGTCGTCGACGACTCGGGCATCATCTCGAATTTCGGAGTCAACCGAGTCCGGGAGACTCGCGATCCAAGTGCTCACGCGGAGATCGTCGCCATGCGTGAAGTCCTCAACGACCGGGAGGATCTATCCGGAACCATATTGCTCGCCACCGGCGAACCTTGCGGGCTGTGTTATCGCTTTGCTCTCGACCACGGCATCGAAGCCGTCTACGTGGCCGTCGACCGTGATGCCGTCGCCAAATGGGGATTCGACTATCGCACCAGTTATCCCTCGCTGGGCATCACCGATGAACTCCGGTCTGCCGTCTTCCATGATCTGCCCGTCGAGCGCGGCAATGAGCCGTTCTCCCGATACCTCCAGACACAAAACAAACGTGGACGCTGATCAGCGCTCCTGCACACCCTTGAAAGGACACTTACCATGAGTTGGCTCTACCTCGGAATCGCTGTCATCTTCGAAGTTGCAGTAGGCATCTCCGCCGGAAAAGCACAAGGCTTCACCAACTTTTGGTGGAGCGTTGCCACCCTCGTCAGCGGCGGAATCGGCACCTTCTTCCTCAGCCTGGCCCTGCTGACCTTCGACGTCGGTGTCGGCTATGCGCTGTGGACCTCTCTGTCCGGCGTCGGAATTGTCATCCTCGGCGCGCTATTCCTCTCTCAGAAGCTGACGTGGAAGAAGCTGCTGGGTATCGGCATCGTCATCACTGGCGTCGTCGGGCTCAACCTCGCCGGCACTGTCTAACAACTCCCCCTCGCCCCATCTTCAGAAAGGACTGCAGTCATGTCCACCAATGCGACCCGCGGCACTGCCGCCCCAGAAACCACCGAGAAAAACGCCAACCCCTGGCTGGCTCTACTACTCGCCGGAGGATTTGAAGTTGGATACGCTCTAAGCGTCAACGGCAGCGAAGGCTTCACCAACCTCACGTGGTCCCTCATAGCGATCGTTTTCTTCCTCTGTACTCTGTTCTTCCTCAGCGTGGCTCTGAAGAAGATCGACGTGGGTATCGGCTACGCCGTTTGGGCCGGAATCGGCGCCGTCGGCGCCGCCCTGCTGGGCCCCGTATTCTTTGATGAGACCCTCACCCTCGTGAAGGGATTCTGGCTGACTGTCATCATCGGTGGTGTCATCTGGCTCAAACTCGCCGACAGCCCGAAACTCGAGGCGAAAAAGAGTGATACCCGGACCGCCGTGGCCTCGGAACAGCACCAATAACAACCCGTCGGCCTACCCTCGCCCGCTCCGTGGTTCAAACCGCCCCGGCAGATGGCAGCAGGGTCGCCGCTTTCTACACCTGGTCTGCGGTCGACGGTGACGACATGGGAAATGGACGTCTATGACGGTGTGAACGAAGACCTAACCCCCGACGTGTCTACTTTCCGGGGGTCAGGCCCGAATTGGCCTTACCGCACCAACAACAGTCCTCCTACCACAGACCTAGGACTATCCGGTGTTGATTTCATCGATCGGGCTGTTGGAACCGATTCAAAATCAAGATCACGGCATTATCCCAGGCTGCTCCGGGAATCCGTATCGATTTATCCACACGAAATGTCCCTTAACCCGTATAAGCCCAGACCTAAAAGGCGTCACACCCAGGGCGTGTTACACCCACCCAACAGCCCCGGCACACCACCACCTGCAGGTCTGCACTTCCACGTCTGGACACATAGAAATAATGCCACCCCCATGAGGCAGGAATCAGGTTATGCCCATCTCACTTTCGTCGATCCCACGTTGTTTCCTTTCCCGCCGCTTTAGTCTTAGTTATGGAAGGCCCTTTCGTCTAACCAGGAGCGTGCGATGCGGATACGTCGTTCTCAAACTGTTGCCTTGACTGTAGTGGTTATAATCGCCGCATTTGTCGGGGCAGTAGCAGTGTGGTTCGCTGTCCCGTATTCACCGCTGAGGTCTGAGTTTTCGCGGGACGTGGAACGGGCCCAAGCAGCAGCTTATACAGATTCTGCTGACGTGTTTGTTGAGGAAGATTTCGCCTCTTTCCCAGCCGCGATCCAAAACTACATTCAGCGCAATGGTTATATCGGTACGCCAAAGTATTCGTGGGTTCATCTAGAGTTTGCGGACGTCGACTTCCTTCAAGGCAAGGAGGGGCGAAAGCTAAAAATCGATTATGACCAGTACAACTTCGCTGCCCATCCGCGCAGGCTAGCCATGGTAGATAGCTCCGTGGCCGGGGTGCCTTTTCAAGGGTATGACTATTTCGCTGACGGTAAGGGCGGCATGAAGGGCGTTATCGGCAAGGCAGTTAGGTTATTCAATGAGCGCGGTCCCGAGATGGATAGAGCGGCTCTGGTGACGTATCTCGCGGAGTCGCTGTTTATTCCACAGAGTTTGTTGCGAAACGACATCGAATTCACCGAGCTTTCTGAGCGGGAAGTCGAAGGGACCTTTACTTATGAGGGCATCACGGTAAGTGGCGTGTTCACCTTCAACGAAGCCTATGAAATGGTGGAGTTTAGGACGCACGATAGGGCAGTCGCTGGTGAAGACGGCACGATGACCCAAGTGGATTGGACAGCGAGGTGTGCCGACTACCTACCCAATGCCCACGGCATTCGTTTGCCGCGCACGTTCCAAGCAGTGTGGAACTACCCTGAGCAGGATCTCATCTACTTCGATGGCGCTATCAGCAGCGCGACATTCGGCTAAGTCGGCATGGTGCAGTTGACATCACGACAAAGTATAAGGCAGGCTTAGATTCCCAATACGGTCTTAGCGATGAGGAAATAGATAATCAGGCCCGTGGCGTCGCAGAAGGTCGAAATAAACGGATTGGAAAATACCGCCGGATCGGCCCCAATAGTCTTGGCCACGATGGGCATGAGCCCACCAACCGTCGCAGAGATGGAGCAAATTAAAAACAGCGTTGATCCGATAACAATGCCGATATCAGCGCCGTACACCATCGTGGCAAGACCGAGCCCCGCCAGCCCAAGCACCGCACCCAAAAGCATTCCGACGCGTAGCTCACTCCACAGGACAGAAAGAATGTCCCGCGTGCGGACATCACCGAGGGCTAAGGCACGGGTGACCGTGGTCGCTGCTTGATTGCCGGTGTTTCCACCGGTTCCGGTCAGCAGCGGGATAAACAAGGACAGGACAACTGCCTTAGAGAGTGTGTCCTCAAAGGAATCGAGTACTTGGACTGTGAGCAGTGCGGACACTGCCAAAACAAGCAACCAGACAATGCGGGAACGCACGAGTTTAAGAAGGGGAGTGGACAAGTAGGGCTGCTGCAGCGCTTCCGTACCACCAGCACGTGCTGAGTCTTCGCTGTCGGCTTCCTCGACGATGTCAGTGGCGTCATCGAAGGTCAGCAGACCCACCAGACGGTGCGAATCATCCACAATGGGAAGCGCCAGCATATCCAACGGTAGGAACCATCGGACGGTTTCCTCAGCATCCGCGCTGGCATTAGCAAAGAGAGGTTCCTGCATGATGGAAGCGATCCGTACCCCGGATTCCGCCGTGAAAATTTCCCGCAGGCTCACTACTCCCACCAACCGGCGGTCGGGGCGTGTTACCGGCACCGTGTAAATGGTCTCTAGTTCATCCGACTGTGCTCGCAGCGTGTCCAACGCCTCGTCGACGCTCATATCGGGGTGAATATCGGGAACCTCAGGGGACATGCGTCGGCCTACTGACCGCTTGGGATAACCCAGAATCACCCCAGTGACATCGCGTTGGGTTTGGGTCAGCGAACGCAGGAGACGGTCCGCAATCTCTGCCGGGAGCTCATCCAAGAGTGCCACGCGGTCTTCCGGTTCAAGTTCATCGAAGAACTCGTAGACATCGGCGTTGCCCAGCTCATCAATGATGTCCGCCTGGTGTTTGGCATCCAGTGCATCGAAGACAGTGATGGATTTTTCGCGCGGAAGTAAGCGAAGAGCCAGTGCCGCGCGCAGCGCATTCTGGCGCTCTACGATGGCAATAAGTTCCTGGCGGGGTACTTCGTCGAGAAGCTTCTGCAACTTTGGCGCTTTCTTAGGGTCGATAGCGTCTTCCTGCTTCAGCCACGCCTCAACGACATCACTGGCTTGCTCGGTTGTATCTGCCATTGTCCAGCGCCCTTCTTCTCGACGTCCAACCCCCTCAGATTACGCCATACGCACCGTGCGAGTCGTGCCTGCGGTAGCGTCGGTCCCATGTTGTCGCTCTACCGTGATTTCCCCGAGAACGAGATTCTTCAGACAACCCTCAGCAATGAGGCAACGGAGTTCCTATTCATCGCCTCCACCACACCGCAGAGGTCAGAAAGTGAGTCTCCCTACTCCGAAGATAGGACGAACATCCAGCTGATGAGCATGGGAGGTCTCGCCCTCCGCTTCTTGCCTGACGGAGAACTGATTACTGGCGATATCGACGTGCGCTACCCGCAGCTATTCCAGACCTCCGGAGGAAAAACCATCTGGGATCCGCGAGAGCTCGCCGCCCTTGAGCCCTTCACCGTGTACCGAGCGCGGGGAGCACGCCATTTCCATGAGAGAAGCCAGCAGCATTATGTCGACATTTGGGAGATTCTTCCCGCTATCGACGATCCCGCTATGGACGCCTTGGTGGCCAAGCTCGCGGCTCCGGTCGTCCTGAACTCCGACCATGGGCCGTTGGTGCTCGACCGTGCGATGGGCATGTTCGACGGGCGGGCCAAGGACCTCGGAGTGGATATCAGCATCGTGTACGAAGAGGAGGAGCTCCTTTTTGCGGAGTCAAAGAAGAAGTTCAGATCCCAGTTGAAAGTCATTAATAAGGTCGTCAGTGCCGATTTCCTCGACACGGCGCGTTGCTTCGCCGCGAAGAAAGCCCTTCCCGCAGCAAACAGTTGGCGCACCGAAGTCGCGCAGGCAGAGGACGCAGACACCCCCGTGTCGGAGTTGAGCGTTGAGGACATCTACGCTGCATTGACACCGGTTGCAGTCGTCGTTCCACAACGTGGGCACATCATTGTTGAGTTCGATGATGGCTACCTCTTCGGCGGGCACCCCGTTACGGTGACGACCAAGCGAAATGGAACGCCCGCAGGATGCGAGCTGGACGCCTAGCGCTGCTCGCGCATTCGTGTCAGCACGTTCTGCGCGGAAATGAGGCACATGGGAACACCTACCCCAGGCACGGTCGTGCCGCCGGCGTAATAAAGGTTAGAGAGCTTGCGCGAGACGTTGCGCCCCCGGAAAAACGCGGACTGGCGCAGCGTATGGGCAGGTCCCACGGCGCCACCGGACCAGGAATTGTACTGCTCGGCAAAGTCGCCGGGGCCGAGCGTGCGCTTGACGACGACTCTCCCCTCAAGATCCTTAATCCCCAACCAGGACCCCAGTTGCGCCACGGCAGCGTTAGCAATGGCATTTACGCGGGAAGATTCTTCAGCACCATAGGCATCGCCATGGCCATAGGATTCGTCCGCCGGGACGGGAACGAGGATAAAGAGGTTCTCATAGCCGTCCGGAGCCACCGAGGAATCGGTGGCGGAGGTCTTCGACACATAGATCGACTCCGAGGCTCCCAGCGGTCGCGTTGGCTCGGGGCCGTGGTAGACGGCTTTGAAGTCGGGCGTCCAGTCGCTGCTGAACAGAAGCGTATGGTGCGCTAGCTGCGGGAGAGAGCCTTTCACGCCAAGAAAGACTAAGACCGTGCCCAGACCAGGGTCGCGGCGGGCAAAGTAGCGTTCCGGATAGGTCTGCAGTTCCTTCGGAAGCAGAGCAGTTTCCGTGTGGCGTAAGTCCGCGGCGGAGACAACAGCGTCGGCGGGGATTGTGCGGCCGTCGTCCAGCGTGACGCCTGTCGCGCGCCCGTGCGCATGGTTGATCGCTACCACCGCTGTGCCTAGCTCGAAGGTGGCGTCGGCTGCCTGCCGCGCGATGGCGTCGACAACGGCAGCGAACCCACCCTGCGGATAGCGCACACCTTCCACTAAGTCCGTATGGCTCATCAAAGAGTACAGCGCCGGTGCCGCCTTCGGCTCCGTGGACAGGAACACCGCCGGGTAGGTCAGAATCTGTCGCAGCCGGTAGTCCTTAAACTGGGCGGCCACCAGGGCATCGAGCGAGCGCGTCAGCAGCAGCGCGAGCGTGCCCAGCCGCGTGATCACATCTTTGCTGAGAAGCTGCGTGGGGCGGGAGAACGTGGTGTAGAGAAAGTTGCGCAAGGCAACGGCATACACTTCGGAAGCTCGCGCGAGATACGCGCGCACCTTGGCGCCAGCGCCCGGCTCAAGGGAGTCAAAGAGACGGGCTACCTCGTCTACGCCTGTTTCCACGTCAAGAAACTCGCCGTCCTCGTTGTAGACGCGGTACGCTGGGGAGAGGTCAACTAGGTCCAGTTCGCGCTCAGTACTGGTGCCGCAGGCGCGGAAAAACTCATCGAAGGCCTCCGGCATGAGGTACCACGAAGGGCCGGTATCGAAGCGGAAGCCATCCACGTTCAGGCTTCCCGCACGTCCACCGACGCCGCGCTGCTTGTCGACGACCGTGACACGCATACCTTCCTTCAACAGCAAGGCCGCGGTGGCTAGACCTGCAATACCAGCGCCGATCACAACGACATGTTTGGTCATGTTTTAACCTTTATTCCTTACCGCGAGTGCTGCGGCGCGGCTAACAAGGACAGCTTTCCGCGCTGCTGGAACGCTGACGCGCGTAGACATGATGTCGTGCGCAGGAGTGGACTCGAGGAGATCCGTGAGCTCCGTAAAGAGGGCCGTCGCTGCGGCTACCCCTACTCGCGAGCTCAGGGGAAGCAGTCCCGTGGCGGTGCGCGCATGAGCTAGGTCCTCGCGGATGTCCGCAACGATTGCGGCCTTCGTCTCCTCATCGAGCTTGTCCGGTTCCCGCAGCGTGGGAAAGTAAGCACGGCCCAGCTCGCTGGAATCCTCGTGCAAATCCCGCAAAAAATTAATCTTCTGAAATGCCGCACCCAGGCGCACAGCGCCTTCCTCGACGCCGTCGGGCCGAGGCGCACCGGCATAAAAAGCATCCAGACACAGCAGCCCAATGACTTCGGCAGAGCCTCGAACGTAAGTCTTAAAAGACTCTGCGGTGTGGACAGTGCGTGTCAGGTCGGAGCGCATCGAGGAAAAGAACTGTGCCACGTGTTCATCCCTAAAGCCGCAGCGGCGTGCCGAGAGCGCATAGGCGTGTACTACCGGGTCGGTGTGAAAACGCTGGGAAGGTGCGGCGCGGACGGTGGCCTCGTAGGCGTCGAGAAGCGGGGCGGCAACCTGAGGGTCGAGCCCTGCATCGACGATTTCATCTGCAGTGCGCACCATGGCATAAAGATTGCGGATGTCTACTCTCACCTGCGGATTAAGCAACCTAGTAGCGAGGGAGAAGCTGGTGGAATAGTGCCTCATCACCTGCGCCGCGGCAGCTTCGGCGCTGCGGTCATAGCGTTCCAAAGCCAAAAGAGATCCGCACATATCCCATATTTTAGACCACACGCGTCACACATTTAACCCACGGCAAGATAGGGTAGTGACGTTACTTTCCCCATCTATAAGGAGAACACGTCCATGACCACCCCAACGATGACTGCTGCGGCCCGCGCCGTCGACCTGTTCAAGCAATACGGCCAGGGAGATACCGCAGTCACCGCGTTGGACCACGTCAACGTTGAGTTTGCGCGCAACGCCTTCACTGCCATCATGGGCCCTTCTGGTTCTGGCAAGTCCACGCTCATGCACACCATGGCGGGCCTAGACTCCGCTACTTCCGGCTCTGCCTTTATCGGTGATACTGACATGTCCCAACTCAGCGATAAGGACGTCACCGCCTTGCGCCGTGACCGTCTGGGTTTCATCTTCCAGTCCTTCAACCTCGTGCCGACGCTCACCGCGGCGGAGAACATCACCCTGCCCACTGATATCGCGGGCAAGAAGGTGGATCAGGCGTGGTTTGATGAAATCACCACGCGCCTGGGCCTTGCCCAGCGCTTGAGCCACCGCCCAGCAGAGCTCTCCGGCGGCCAGCAGCAGCGCGTGGCCTGCGCCCGCGCGCTTGTCTCGCGCCCGGAAATCATCTTCGGTGATGAGCCGACGGGCAACCTGGATTCCAATTCTTCTGCCGAGGTGCTCGATATTTTGCGCACCGCTGTGGACCAGGATGAGCAGACCGTTGTCATCGTCACCCACGACGCTAAGGCGGCGTCCTACGCCGACCGCGTGGTCTTTCTTGCCGATGGCCGCCTCGTCAACGAGCTGCACAACCCGACTATGGAGTCCATCCACGCTGTGATGGCAGAAATCGAGGGCTAAAGCATGGCCACGAAGAACACCATGCGCAGGGTATCCGTGCGCAATATTCTCGCACACAAGCTGCGCCTCGCTCTCACCCTCCTGGCCGTGGTGCTGGGCACCGCGTTCATTTCCGGCTCTTTCATGTTCACCAACGCGCTGTCGAATACTTTTGACTCGGCCGTTGACACTGCCTTCACTGGCGTGGACGCAGCGGTAAGCCAGAAGGAAGACGGCCCCACACTCGATCAGAAGATGCGGGACGACATCGCCAATGATCCCGACGTGCGTGCGGTCAACATTCAAAGCAGCCAGACCGTTGTAGCGGCTAACGACAAGTCCGAGGCCTTCCAGACCGGCGGCGGCACCGCCAGCGTTGAGCCCTACTATCCGGCTGATCAGTCGGTCGGCGAGCCCGCTGAGCTTATCGACGGCTCCGATCCCCACGGCACCGCGGAAGTTCTCATCAATGACTCCGCCGCCGAGAAGTTTGGCATCCACGTGGGCGATACTCTCGTCGTGGTCCACCCGGACCAGCGTGATGAGGTGAAAGTGGTGGGCGTCGTCAAGCCTGCCGTGGACCAAGGCGCGAGCCTGACCCTGCTGATGGACCACGCGGGATTCACCGAACGTTACGGCGACTCATCCCAGCTCAAGGTCGCCGCAGCTGACGGGGTCAGCGCGGAAGAGCTCGTGGATCACCTCAACGAGACGTTCGACGTTGATGCTGAGGCCGGCGAAGAGCTGGCCAAGGAAATCTCCGACCAGATTTCCTCCGCGCTGAAGTTCGTCAACTACTTCCTCATCGCCTTCGGCCTCATTGCGCTGCTCGTGGGTACGTTCATCATCGCGAATACGTTCTCCATGATCGTCGCCCAGCGCACCAAGGAGTTCGCGTTGCTTCGCGCTCTCGGTGCTTCTCGCGGCCAGATCACGCGTTCTGTCGTCACCGAAGCCATCATCGTGGGCCTCGTGGGCTCCGCAGTGGGCGTGGTGGCCGGCGTGGGCCTCGTCGCGGCCATCAAGGCGGTCTTCTCCGCGCAGGACATGCCAATGGGTGGCGGTCTGGGTCTGAGCGTGAGCGCCGTTGTTGTGCCGCTCATCCTGGGTACGATCGTCACCGTAATTTCGGCATGGGCGCCGGCGCGTCGCGCGGGTGCCGTTAAACCCGTTGAAGCTATGCGCACCACCGAGTCCGCCGCTGGTTCCTCCCTCCTTGTGCGTACGGTTCTGGGCGCGTTGCTACTCATCGCTGGCATTATCTTTGCGGTCTTGGGCGTGCTTCTCGACGTCTCCACAGGCATCCGCGCCTCTCTCGTCGGTCTCGGAGCTCTGAACCTCATCGTTGGTTTCTTCCTCGCTGGACCTGCGATCTCGCTGCCGATCGTGCCCTCGATTGGGCGCGTCGTGGGCGCACCCTTCGGCGCGGTGGGCAAGCTGGCCGCCACGAACTCCGCGCGCAACCCGCGTCGCACCGCAGCTACGGCCTTTGCCTTGATGTTGGGTGTTGCCCTAGTGACCGCCATCGGCATGCTGGGCGCGACGATGAAGGCTTCCGTATCTGATGTCATCGACGAGGATGTGCGCGCCGACTTCCTGTTGACCGGCCCGACGACGGGCAATTTCCCCACGCCTAATGAAACCGTCGATCGCGCCCGCGATGCCGAGGGCGCGGGCCAGGTCGTGGCACTGAGTTCCGCACCTATCATGGTGGATGGCCAAGCCTCAATGAACTATGGCCCGCAGGTGGCTTTCAGCCAGGTTATCGGTAGCAACGCCGACGACATCCTCAACCTCACCGTCGCGGAAGGTTCCCTCAAGCTGGGCGACGAGAAGGGCTTCATTGCGGATACGGCGTTGGCGGAGGAGCAGGGCTGGCAGGTCGGCCAAACCTACGAGCTCACCGGCCCTGACCCCACCCGCACCAGTGAGGTGACGCTCATCGGTACCTATGAGCCCTCCCAGATGCTGCCGCGTCTGGCGCTGTCCGAGTCCGCGGCAACCGAAGTTGTAGACCCGTCGAGCCTTGACATCATGATGGTCGCCGTCAACGCGGCCGAGGGCTTCGACACGGAGGAGCTGCGAACCAACCTGGAGGAATCCGTCAAGGACCTCGTCGTGGTGCAGGTGCGCACCGGCGCCGAATTCGCCGGCGAGGCAGCCGGCATGATCGACCAGATGCTCACCATCCTCTACGCGCTGTTGGCGCTGGCGGTCATTATCGCCATCCTGGGTATCGTGAACACATTGACGTTGGGCGTCATTGAGCGCCGCCAGGAGATCGGCATGTTGCGCGCCGTGGGTACTCAGCGCCGCCAGATTCGCACGATGATCACGGTGGAATCGGTCCAGATTGCCTTGTTCGGCGCCATCATGGGCATGATCCTCGGCCTCGGCTTGGGCTGGGCGTTCATCTCCGTGCTTGCCGACGACGGCCTCGACTCCCTCACCGTGCCGTGGCTGATGCTCATCATCATGCTGGTTGGCTCCGGCATTGTGGGCGTACTCGCCGCCATCTGGCCGGCACAGCGCGCAGCGAAGACGCCTCCGCTGGACGCCATCGCCGACTAACCTGTTGGCCTAGGAGAGACTTAGGCAAGCAGGGAGCCGACCCAGGCTCCGCGCCAGGCCACCACGATGCCGATGCCTATAGTCCAGAAGAGATAACGCGCCAAGCGCCACCAGCGCTTGGCCTTTATCATTTCTCCGAGTTCCTTGGCCATCGTGGACCACGTTGATAAGCCACCCGCTAAACCTGCAGCAAGAAGTGGGAGAAAGTACTCCGGGGCGTGCGTATGAGCGGCATAACCATAGGCCACGCCGGCGAGCGCCGCGCCGGTGATATTTGCCGCGAATGTGCAGGTGGGGGAAGGCAAAATGCGGGTAAATGTGAAACGTGCGCAGCCTCCCACAAACCCGCCAACAAGCACGGCGAGGGCGGAGATGATGATCATGCGGGCCTCCGGGAGACGTCGCCAAGCACATACGCCCCTGTACACCCCACCACGGTGGCCAGAACGTAGGCGCCTGCCTGTGCTGGGCCGAAGCTGGAGGTGAGATAAGCAAACGTGGCGAAACTGGTGAAGCCACCGAGAAAGCCCGTACCCCAGAAGGCCGGTGGCTTGGCATACCCCATGACAGCGCTGCCCACGATGTTGATGAGGAGTAGCGGCAGCGCGCCGCCGCCGAGGAGAGTGGAGAGGACGAAACGGGTAAGCGCCCCGAGCGCCGCCCCGCAGCCCACAAGAATGGTCTGTGGCATGGCACCCATCCTAATTGGGATGCGAAACCTCCGCGAAGCAGGCAAGCTAAAGGTACATCCACGTCTCAAGGAGGACCTCATGGCACACGAGCGCGCCGGCCAGCTAGCCCAGCCTTCCGATCTCATCGACATCGCGGAGCTGGTCACCGCCTACTACACCCGAACCCCAGATGCTGACAATCCTGACCAGCAGGTCGCCTTCGGCACGTCCGGTCACCGCGGTTCCGCATTGGATACCGCTTTTAACGAAGCCCACATCCTGGCAATTACCCAGGCCATCGTGGACTACCGCGCCACGCAGGGCACGAGCGGTGCCATCTTTATCGGCCGCGATACTCACGCTTTGTCTGAGCCCGCCATGGTCTCCGCTCTTGAGGTCCTCCTTGCGAATGAGCTGGAGGTTCGCGTGGATGATCGTGGTCGCTACACCCCAACGCCAGCTGTCTCCCACGCCATCCTGACCAACCCAGGCACCGATGGCATTGTTATTACCCCGTCTCACAACCCGCCGCGCGATGGTGGTTTCAAGTACAACCCGCCCACCGGCGGCCCAGCGGATACGGAGGCCACCGATTGGATTGCGGCGAAGGCTAATGACTACCTGCGCGCCGGGCTTGAGGGCGTGAAGCGCGTGCCGGTCGACGGTGTTCTCGATGAGCGCTGTGTGAAACACAATTATGTGGACACCTATGTCGCGGACCTGGCCAACGTGGTGGATATGCAGGCGATTAAGGACGCCGGCGTGCGCATCGGTGCGGACCCCATGGGTGGTGCCTCGGTGGACTACTGGGCGGCCATCGCTGAGCACTACGGGCTCAACATGACCGTGGTGAACCCGGAGGTGGATGGCACCTTCCGTTTCATGACGCTGGATACTGATGGCAAAATCCGTATGGACTGCTCCTCGCCGGACGCTATGGCTTCGTTGGTGGAGAACCGCTCGAAGTATGACCTGGCTACCGGTAATGATGCCGACGCTGACCGCCACGGCATTGTTACCCCGGATGCGGGCCTGATGAACCCGAACCACTACTTGGCCGTGGCCATCGAGTACCTGTTTAGCCACCGCCCGGAGTGGGGTAACGCCGGGGTGGGCAAGACCTTGGTGTCCTCCTCCATGATCGACCGCGTGGTAGCCAGCCTGGACCGTGAACTCGTGGAGGTTCCGGTGGGCTTCAAGTGGTTTGTGCCGGGGCTTGTCGACGGCTCACTGGGCTTCGGTGGCGAGGAATCCGCCGGTGCCTCCTTCTTGCGCTTCGACGGAACGGTGTGGTCGACGGATAAGGACGGCATCATCCTGGACCTGCTGGCGGCGGAGATCCTGGCAGTGACCGGCAAGACCCCGTCCCAGCGCTATGCGGAGCTGGCGGAAGAATACGGTGCGCCGGCTTATGCGCGTACCGATGCCCCGGCCAACCGTGAGCAGAAGGCGATCCTTAAGAAACTGTCGCCGGAGCAGGTAACGGCAACGGAGCTGGCGGGTGAAGAGATCGTCGCCAAGCTCACCGAAGCCCCCGGCAACGGTGCGGCCATTGGCGGCCTCAAGGTCACCACGGAGAACGCCTGGTTTGCCGCGCGTCCGTCCGGCACCGAGGACAAGTACAAGATTTACGCTGAGAGCTTCCGCGGCGAGGAGCACCTCAAACAGGTGCAGTCGGAAGCTCAAGCGCTGGTCGCTGAGGTTCTCGGTTCCTAGCCACTCCTTTGCCTCTGGAAAAGTATTAAAGGTACTGGTAGTGGGTTTGCTAAGGTTGATGCGTGGCAAAAAAGAAGGTGAGCACCGCCTTGGTGCTCGACATCATCAGTGCGTTCGCGCGATTCTACATGGCCTACATCTGGATCAAGGCTGGGCTGTCGAAGTTCTCTGACCAGCTCGCGGTATCGCAGAGTATCAAGGCCTACGAGATTTTTACGCCCGAATGGTCGCACTACCTGTCCTACCTCATCGGCCCATTGGAGGTGTGCGGCGGATTGCTGCTGCTCCTGGGGCTCTTCCTGCGTCAATCGGCGTGGGTAGGGCAGGTAGTGCTGATTTTATTCATGATCGGCATCGCGCAAGCATGGCTGCGTGGACTTGGAATTGATTGCGGCTGCTTCGAGGCCAACCCAGACAAGGATGCCCAAGTGATGAACTACATGATGACACTACTGCGTGATGTCTTCTATTCTGTCTTAATGGTGTGGACTATCAAGCGTCCGTTTACCAAGTTTGCACTGCACCCTTAACTACGGTGTGTAGGCTTCCATCTGTTCGAAGAAATGTCATGAAGGCAAGGTTGTTCAATGAGCACAGTTAAAGACCCCAACTCCAAGGGTAATAGTGGATTCCTCTGGGGCCTCGCTGTTCTTCTGGTCATCGTGGCCGTGGTTATCGGCTACATCGTCTACCAAGGTCGCAGCGCCCAAACCGATGCGTTGGGGGACTACGCTGCAGAAGACGTCACCATGGAAATGTCTCTGGCAGACAACGCAGTGACCCTCAAGTCCGGTGAGGCTGGGAAGGACGCTGTCGAGGTTGAGCTCTACGAAGACTACTCTTGCCCCCACTGTGGTGACTTGGCCAAGGAAACTGACGGGCAGATGAAGGACGCCATCGACGAGGGCAAACTCATCGTCCACGTTCGCTCCCTGAACTTCTTGGACGGAAGCCAGAACGGCCTGGAAAGCATCAAGACTAACAAGGGCCACTCCTCCAAGGCTGCTGCTGCAATGGAACAGGTGGCCAAGTCTGGTGATGCCAAGCTGTACTGGAACTTGCGTAAGTACCTGATGGAGAACCAGTCCAAGGTCTACAACAAGTGGGATTTGGCTGATTTTGCTGATGCGGCGAAGTCCTTGGGCGCTGACAAGGACACCGTCATGGCCATCAAGGAAGCCAAGGTGGGCGAAGGCAACGAGCTCGTTGCCGCCAACTACGAGAAGCTGGAATCCGAAACAGGCAGCGTATCCTCGCCGCGCATCATCAAGGATGGCAAGGACATCCCGGAGGATGAGAACACGTCCATCATGGAATGGGTTGACCTCGTCCTGGATAAGTAGCGATTGAGTAAATAACGCGCCCCATCTCGCGATTTGGTTCGCGAATTGGGGCGCGATATATTGTTACGAGTTGCAACCGTGAAGGTTGTACCTCGTATGAGGGGCTATGGCGCAGTTGGTAGCGCACCACACTGGCAGTGTGGGGGTCACGGGT
>ERZ1031113.235-NODE-235-length-16341-cov-16.460641_pt1 | contig 16341 bp, 12 predicted proteins | sample MGYA00518225_ERZ1031113 | MGnify/ENA primary metagenome ERZ1031113 (study PRJEB33718, sample SAMN03159751) | human skin metagenome | collected 2014-05-20 | study: EMG produced TPA metagenomics assembly of the PRJNA266117 data set (Human skin bacterial metagenome...
TCAGCTCGCGGATGGATTGGGTGCGCGCGGAGTTCGTCGACGACATCTCCGGCGGCGGCGAGGCCAGCGTCAACGGCGCGGACTGGTCCACGGAAACCGGCGCGATTGCGGTGCTGCTGCTCGCCGGCATGGTCGCAGCATTTGCTTTACGACGCCTCGGCCGCCGCGTCATCGGCGCCATCTGCGCCGCGGCGTCCGTTGGCCTGGCAGTGCCGGCCGTGCATCTGCTCACTGGCGGCGCGGACCCGGAGCGCGTGCACGCCCTGCTCACCGCAGGCGCGGACGAGGCGCAGCAGGGCAATTCCGCCCCGGCGATTGCGCAGTGGGCCGAAATCACCTCCGCCACCACGCTGGTGGCCGGTCCCGGGTTGGCGCTCGCGGCCGCGCTGCTCGGTGTGGCCGGCGGTGTGCTGTTGATCGCGCGGCCGGGCGAGGATTCGCCGCGGCAGAACAAGTACGAGAAGGAAACCGTGCGCCGGGAGAAGGTGCGCGAGGACTTGGAGGAGGACCCCCAGTCCGGCCGCGTGCTGTGGGACGCGATCAGCGCGGACATCGACCCGACCGATCCACAGAATGGACCGGATTTCCGATCCTCGAAGTCCACCCGCTAGCCTTATCCGTGACAGGCCAGGCCCCTTGCAACTGGGAGGTAGCCATGCCGGCTCCGAGCACACTCGACGACGTTGTCGCTGGTGTGCTTCGCGACGTTGCCAAGCGTGAGGCCGCCGTCTCCTTCAAAGAGATCAAAGCGCGTTCGCGCGATATGGCGCCGACCCGGGATGCCCGGGCGGCGCTTTTGCGTCATGGCTGCAGCGTGATCGTGGAGATCAAGCGCAACTCGCCGGTCTTCGGCCCCACCGGCGCCGGGCTTTCCAGCATCGAGGCGCTCGCCCAGAACATCGAAGCCGGCGGCGCCCACCTCATCGCGTGCCAGACGGAGCGGCTGCGTTTCGACGGCTCCCTGGCCGACATGGCCCAGGCTAGGGAAGCGGTAGAACTGCCGATGGTGTGCCGCGACGTGATCGTGGACCCGTACCAGATCCACGAGGCCCGCTGCTACGGCGCCGACGCCATCCCGCTGCAGGTGGGGATCCTGGACCAGGCCCGCTTCGAGGCGCTGCTGGACCGCGCCGAATCCCTCGGCATGGCCGCCGTGGCGGAGGTGCGCACCCCGGAGGAGGCGGACCGCGCGCTGCGCGCGGGCGTGTCCGTGGTGGCGGTGAACTCCTGGACCTTCGACACCAACAACTTGAACCGCAACGCGTTCGCCGAGATCGCGCCGGGTCTTCCCAGCGAGGTGATCAAGATCAGCCTCGGCGGCGTGGCCACCCCGCGCGATCTGATCAACGCCGCCTCCTGCGGCGCGGACGCTGTGCTGGCGGCGGAGGCTGTCATGGCGGCGGGCGATGTGCTCTCCGCGACGCGCTCGCTGGCCACCGCGGGCCAGCACCCCGCGTGCCCGTCGCGACGCTAAATGGCACACTGTTTGGCGTGCAAACGCTGAACTTGGCTAACATTCCGTCGCCGCCGCAGGGCGTGTGGTACCTGGGTCCCATCCCCATCCGCGCCTACGCGCTGTGCATCATCACCGGCATCATCGTCGCGATGGCGGTCTCGCTGCGCCGCTACAAGGCGCGCGGCGGCAACCCGGAGACGGTGTGGGACGCGGCGATTGTGATCATCCCCGCCGGCATCATCGGCGGGCGCCTGTACCACGTGATCACGGACCACCAGAAGTACTTCGGCGAGGGCAAAAACCCTTGGCAGGCCTTCAACATCACCGCCGGCGGCCTTGGCATCATCGGCGCGGTGGCGCTCGGCGCGTTGGCGGTGTGGGTGATGATGCGGCGCAAGGGGCTGCCGATTGCGCCGCTTGCAGACGCGATCGCGCCGTCGGTGATCCTCGCCCAGGGCATCGGCCGGCTGGGCAACTACTTCAACCAGGAGCTCTACGGCGCGGAAACCGATGTGCCGTGGGCGCTGGACATTTACTACCGCGTCAACGAAGCCGGCCAGTACGCCCCGCTGACGGGACGTTCCACCGGCGAGGTGATCGCGAGCGTGCACCCGACGTTCCTCTACGAGCTGATCTGGAACGTGGCGGTGTTCTTCGTGCTCATCTGGGCGGACCGCCGCTTCCGCCTCGGCCACGGCCGCGTGTTCTGGCTGTACGTGGCCGGCTACACGCTGGGCCGGTTCTTTGTCGAGTTCATGCGCCGCGACGAGGCGAACCTCATCCTCGGCTTGCGCGTGAACACGTGGGTCTCCGCGATTTTGTTCATCGTCGCCGTGGTGATTTTCTTCATGCTGCAAAAGGGGAGGGAGACCCCGGAGGAAGTGGACCCGGAGTACAACCGATCGTCCACGGCAGACTCCCAGGATCGGGAGTACCGTGGGGCGCTGAAGAACACGAATGGCACCTACGAAGGTGAGGTTGGTACACGTGGATAGAAGGACAAAGATCGTCTGCACCCTCGGCCCGGCAGTGGCCAGCAAGGATGCGATTTTGGGGCTGGTGCGCGACGGCATGGACGTGGCGCGCCTGAACTTCTCGCACGGCGATTACCCGGACCACGAGCAGAACTACCGCTGGGTCCGCGAGGCCACCGACGAGACCGGCCACGCCGTGGGCATCCTGGCCGACCTGCAGGGTCCGAAGATCCGCCTCGGCCGCTTCGAGGGCGACGGCAAGACCTACTGGGAAACCGGCGAGACCGTCCGCATCACCGTGGACGACGTCGAGGGCACGCACGACCGCGTGTCCACCACCTACAAGCAGCTCGCCCAGGACGCGAAGCCGGGCGACCGCCTGCTCGTGGACGACGGCAAAGTCGGCTTGGTCTGCACCGAGGTCGACGGCAACGACGTGGTCTGCCGCGTCACCGAGGGCGGCCCGGTGTCCAACAACAAGGGCGTGTCGCTTCCGGGTATGGACATTTCCGTGCCGGCGCTGAGCGAGAAGGACAAGGCGGACCTGCGCTTCGCACTCGAGCTCGGCGTGGACATCATCGCCCTGTCGTTCGTGCGTTCCCCGGCCGACGTGGAGCTGGTGCACGAAATCATGGATGAGGTCGGCCGGCGTGTGCCTGTCGTCGCCAAGCTTGAAAAGCCCGAGGCTGTGGACGCGCTGGAATCCATCATCCTCGCGTTCGACGCGGTGATGGTTGCCCGCGGCGACCTGGGCGTGGAGATCCCGCTCGAGCAGGTCCCGGCGGTGCAGAAGCGTGTGATCCAGATTGCGCGCGAGAATGCCAAGCCAGTGATCGTCGCCACGCAAATGCTCGACTCCATGATTGAGAACTCGCGCCCGACCCGCGCCGAGGCCTCCGACGTGGCCAACGCGGTGCTCGACGGCGCGGACGGCGTGATGCTTTCCGGCGAGACGTCCGTGGGCGTGGACCCGCACAACGTGGTGCGCACCATGAGCCGCATCGTCCGCTCCGCTGAGACCATGGGCACCGTGCCGCCGCTGAACCACATCCCGCGCACGAAGCGCGGCGTGGTGTCTTACTCGGCCAACGACATCGCGGACCGCCTCAACGCGCGCGCGATTGTCACGTTCACCACCTCCGGCGACACTGCCCGCCGTGTGGCGCGCCTGCACCCGGACCTGCCGCTTCTGGTGTTCACGCCGGTGCAGCAGGTGCGCTCCCAGCTGGCCATGACGTGGGGCGCGGAGACGTTCCTGTGCGAGCAGGTCCACAGCACCGACGACATGATCAAGGTGGTGGACCGCCAGTTGCTGGCCATGGAGCAGTACAAGGAGGGCGACACCATGGTCGTCGTCGCCGGTACCCCGCCGGGTGTCGCGGGCACGACGAACACCATCCACGTCCACCAGCTCGGCGAGGACACACGCCGGCAGTAAGTGGTTACGCTGGTGGGCATGCCAGAAACCGGAATTGAAGTTCGCGACGCCCACCTGCACAACCTCCGCAACGTGGATGTGGACATCCCGCGCGGCAAGCTCGTCGCGGTGACCGGGGTGTCCGGCTCCGGCAAGTCCTCGCTCGCGTTCGGCACTATCCACGGCGAGGGCCAGCGGCGCTACCTCGAGTCGGTCGCGCCGTTTGCCCGCCGCCTGATCGGCTCGGCGGTGGACCCGCAGGTCGGTTCCGTGGAGGGGCTGCCGCCGACGGTGGCGCTGGAGCAGTCCACCTCCGGCGGCGGCGCGCGCTCGACCGTGGGCACCGTTTCCGCGCTGTCCAACAGCATCCGTTTGCTGTACTCGCGCGCCGGCGACAACCCGAAGGGGCTGTACTCCGACTCGTTCTCCCCGAACACACCCGAGGGCATGTGCCCGACGTGCCAGGGCACCGGCGTGGTGCACGAGCCCACCGAAGCCTCGATGGTGCCAGACCCGACGCTGTCCATCGAGGACGGCGCGATCCAGGCCTGGCCGGGCGCCTGGGCAGGCAAAAACTTCCACGATATTCTGGCCACACTCGGCTACGACCTGGATTCACCCTGGCAGGACCTGCCGAAGGAAGACCGCGAGTGGATCCTGTTCACCGAGGAGCGCCCCGTGGTCACCGTGAAGCCGCTACGCGGCGAGGACCAGATCCAGCGCAACTACAAGGGCACGTGGCGCTCCGTGGCGTCGTATCTGACCAACACGCTCGCCGAGACCCAGTCCGACACCCTGCGCAAACGCGTGCTGTCCTACATGGAGTCGCGCGTGTGCGAGACCTGCCGCGGCCGCCGCCTCAACCCGGAGGCCCTCAAGGTCACCTACGCGGGGATGCCCATCGACGAGCTCGGCGCCCTGCCGCTCGATCAAGTCTACGAGGTGCTGGCCGCGCAGGAGCCGTCCGAGGGTTCGGCCGAGGACCTGCTGCTCAAGCAGATCCTCCCCGCGCTGCAATCCGCGCTTGACCTGGGCCTTGCGCACCTGAGCTTGGACCGCCCCGCGCCGACCCTGTCCGCCGGCGAGCTGCAGCGCATCCGCCTGTCCGCCCAGCTGCGCTCGGGCCTGTTCGGCGTGGCGTACGTGCTGGACGAGCCGTCCGCCGGCCTGCACCCCGCCGAGCGCGGAGCCGTGCTGGACATCTGCCGCCGCTTCATCGATGCCGGCAACTCGGTCCTGCTGGTCGAGCACGACATGGAGCTCGTCGCCCAGACCGACTGGCTCGTGGACGTCGGCCCGCTCGCCGGCGAGCGCGGCGGCGAGGTGGTCTACTCCGGCCCCACCAGCGACTACACCGGCGACGCACCCACCGCGAAGGCGTTGGCGAACCGGGCACTTTCGCCTAACGACGACCCACGGTCCGCCACCGGCCAACTGCGCCTTTCCGGCGTGTCGGCCCGCTCGATTGAGGGGTTGGACGTCTCCTTCGGGATGGGCCAGTTCACCGCGGTGGCCGGTGTGTCCGGCTCCGGCAAGTCCACCTTGGTCAGCACCGTGCTCGCCGGGGTGCTCCGCGACGCCGCGTCCACCGTTGTCGAGGAAGAGGACGACTCTGCGGGTGATGCGGGGGCGGGGGAGGCCGGATGGACCGTCGATAGGCAAGAAGGCTTCGACGCGGTGAGCCGGGTTGTGCAGATCACCCAGAAGCCCATCGGGCGCACCCCGCGCTCGACGCTGGCGACCTACACCGGGCTGTTCGACGGCGTGCGCAAACTGTTTGCTGGCACCGACGAGGCGAAGCGGCGCAAGTGGACCGTGTCGCGTTTTTCCTACAACGTGAAGCAGGGGCAGTGCCCGACCTGCGGCGGCGCCGGCAAGATCGAGGTGGAGCTGGTGTTCCTACCCGGCTCGTACACCACCTGCCCGGACTGCGGCGGCGCGCGCTACAACGACGAGACCCTCGAGGTGACCTGGGAGGGGCTCACCGTCGCGCAGGTGCTGGAGCTGACTGTCGACGAAGCCGCGGACATCTTCGCCGACGAGCCCAAGATCCTGCGCGCCGTAGAGACCCTGCAGGCGGTGGGGCTGGGGTACCTGCGCCTGGGCCAGGGCGCGCCCGAGCTTTCCGGCGGCGAGGCGCAGCGCATCAAGCTGGCCACCGAGCTGCAACGTTCCCGCAACTCGCGCCGGGGCCACACCGTGTACCTGTTGGACGAGCCCACCACCGGCCTCCACCCCGCCGACGTGGCGCTGTTGGTCAAGGAGCTCAACAGCCTGGTCGACGCGGGCCAAACCGTGATCGTGGTCGAACACGACCTGTCCGTCATCGCGCAAGCCGACCGGGTGATCGAGATGGGCCCCGGCGCCGGCGCAGAGGGCGGACAGGTTGTGGCTACCGGCACCCCCGCCGAGCTGGCGAAGTCTGAAACTGCAACCGGGAAGGTGCTGGCCGAGCGTTTGGCGTAGGTCGCCGTTGGTGGGGCTATGCAGCGGCATAGTCGCGGAGCCCCTGTTTTCTAAGTTGCGTTAGAGTGACCAGCAAACGAACTTTGCAAAAGTTGACAATTGGTACGGTCGTTCAGATTTAAAGGTGCAGGTCAGAAGCTTATAAGGTTTGCCGCATGTAAATTCGTACAAAACCGAGGGGGCAAGCGGTTTGAATCGCTATGCAGCTGCATAGTCGTGCTGGCCGATTCCACTATGCGACGGCATAGTCTTGCTGCCCGGTCCCGCTATGCAGCGGCATAGTCCCGGCACGGTCGTTGACTATGCAGTGGCATAGTCCTGGGGGGCCTGGTCACTATGCAGCTGCATAGTTTCTGCGATAGCCAGCCCGCCTCAGAAACGTTCTACTCAGCTTCGTCGACTATGCAGCGGCATAGTCTCGCTGGTCGGAATTCACTATGCAGCTGCATAGTCGGGAGGGGTCGGCCACTTTGAGACGGCATAGTCGCGGAGATACCGTCCAAGTAGTAGTGACTATGCAGCGGCATAGTCCTTTGGGCGGTGGTCCACTATGCGGCTGCATAGTGCCGCGAGCTTGGATTCACTATGCAGCTGCATAGTCGCGCGGGATCGGATCTACTATGCAGATGCATAGTCAAACGAAGTACGTTATCGGATCACCGCTACCTGTCTTGCCAATTTCGAAGCAGCTGATTTTCGGTGTAGGCGTAGTCCGGGTCGACCGCCTCGATCGCGCGGGTGAGGCGCTCCTCCCAACGCTGCATGGTTTCGGCACCAAGTGGACCGATTGGGCCGTCGGGATTTTCCACGGCGGCGTCGAGCACGATGCCCGCAATTGCGATGTCGGGCCGCGTCCAATTGCGCCCGTCGCTAAGTTCAAGAAATGCACGGCAGGCCGCGATCGCTTCGTCAGGGTCGTCGAGCGCCTCGTGGAACAGCACCGCGGTGGCCCAGTGGTGCATGGCGAGGAGCTCATCGCTTTCCGACGGAGCCTCCGCCGCCTCAACGAACCTGTACAAATCCAACGGTGAGTAGTGCGCTGCGTCGTAGCTGCTCAGCGTCATTGCCGTCCACCGCGCCAACGGCGAATCGGCGAACACCGCGTTTGCTTCCTTGCCACTGATGCTGCGTGAGTTGATGTGGTTGCGGGCGAGCGCGTGAACGACGGTGACTTGGGTTTCCACGTCGTCGGATTCGGCCAGGATCGACTGTGCCTCGTCCCATGTCAGGTCGGGAATCGGGGCGGGTTCGGCGTCGGCGAGGTACTGGTCAAGGGTGATTGCGGGTGGCAGTTGGCTGCTCATGCGGCCGAGGTTACATAAACCCGCCCCACCACCAGTCGCGCCACTCGTCGAAAGAGGGGTGCACCGGCGGAGTGATCACGGTGTCGCCGACGTGCAACTCGCTGACCGGGCTGATGCCGTGCAGGGAGTTGAGGAACCACAGCGGGTGCTCAGCGGCGGTGTCGGGGTACAGCCGGCGCCGCTCAACGCGCATGCCTAGCCGCTCAGCCCGCGAAACAACCTGCTGCAACGTCACACTCGGCAGCCACACGCCTTCGGGGACGCACAGGGTGTCGCCGTCCCACATCACCAGCGCGCCGGTGGTGGTCTCCAACATTGCGCCGTGCTTATCCGCGATCACTGTGTCGTCGGTCCCTGCCAGCTGGTACCGCGAACGGTGCGCGCGGAACGCGGCGAAGTCGGGGCCTTTCACCTTGGGCTGGGTACGCGGGTCAGGGGCCTGCGCATATGTCAGTGCAGTGGTGGGGCGCGGGGGAGGGGCGGAGCGGACGTCGAGAAGCAAAAGCCCCTGCGACAGGGCGATGCGGGGAAACAGTTCGCCCTCGGACAGCAGTGGCATGAGCTTATCGACGAAGCCGGCCGGCAGCGGGCCAGCAGCACACGAAAAACGCTGAAGGTGCAGGTCGAGGCCGTTGGTGCGGCCGGATGAGTGGCGCCAGGAGTCGGCGACGTCGAGGGGCCCGTCGGGGACATCGCGCGGGATGAACGAGCCGTGCCAGGCGTACCTACGCATCCCACGCCCCCAGCACGGACTTGGCCTTGAGGTTGCGCTCGGCGAGCTCGGCCTCGGCGTCGGAAGCGAGCACGATCGCGCCGCCGGCGCCCACCGTTACGGTGTCGCCTGCGCGCACAGCGGTGCGGATTACCACCGACAGGTCGGCCTGGCCGTCGAAGCCGAAGTAGCCCAGCGCGCCGGAGTAGACGCCGCGCGGGGAAGTCTCCAGCCGGTCGATGATTTCGCAGGTGCGCAGCTTCGGCGCGCCGGTCATGGAGCCGGGCGGGAACGTCGCGCGCACGGCGTCGACGGCGGTGCGGCCCTCGCGCAGGCGGCCCGTGATGGTGGAGACCAGCTGGTGCACGGTGGCGTAGCTCTCCACCTGCATCAACCCAGGCACGCGCACGGTGCCGGGCTCGCAGATGCGCGAGAGGTCGTTGCGGAGCAGGTCGGCGATCATGAGGTTTTCGGCGCGGGTTTTCGCGTCGTCAAGCAAGGCGGGGTCCTCGTCGGCGGCGATGGTGCCCTTGATCGGTTTCGCCTCCACGTTACGGCCGCGCACGGTGAGGAAGCGCTCGGGTGAGGCGCTGGCGACCTCGACGCCGTCGAAAAGCAGGTGCGCCGCGTACGGCGCCGGGTTGTGTTCGCGCAGCGCAGCATAGATATCGCCGGTCGCGTGCGTGGTGTAGGTGTCGGTCAGGCACACCTCGTAGCTCTCGCCCGCGCGCAGCAACTCCTGCGCTTTTTCAATGCTGGCGAGGTAGTCCGGGTTGCTCCAGGAGCCTTCGCCTATCGACGCACCTCCGGCGGTGCCCGCCCCCGCAAGCGCCTGTGCAAGCCGGTCGAGCAAGCCGTCGGCGCCGTCGCCGGCCAGGGCGCAGAGGTGCGCGGTTTCGGCCTTGTGGTCGTAGACGATGAACGACTGCGGGCGCACGAAGTACGCATCCGGGTAGGGCGAGCGGTGGCGCAGCGTGATCGGCAGGGTCAGCTCGGCGCACTCGTAGCCCAGGTACCCGATCCACCCGCCGGTAAACGGCAGGTCGGGTGCGTCGAAAACCGGGGTGGATAGCTCGGTGTCGAGGATGTCGAGCACGTTGCCGTCGCCAAGCGAATAGCGAATGGAGCGCGAGAGCGCACCCGCGGTGTCGCCGAGGATGGAGAAACGCCCGCGTGTGTCGGCGGAGTCGAGGAAGAACGCGTCGTTGCCGTCTCGCGAGATCGCGTTGAACACGCGCTGGCAGTCGAGCGCGCCGGGCACCTCGCGGTGCATGACGCGCCAGCCGCCGAGGAAGTTGCGCATGATCGCCGCGCCGTGCTGCGTGAGCACGGATTCCGGGTGGAATTGCACGCCCCAGTGATTCAGCCCGTCGACCTTGAGCGCCTGGATCACGCCGTCCTCGCTGCGGGCGTGCACGGTGATGCCGGGTACCTCTTCGACGTGCAAGGAGTGGTAGCGCACCACCTCGAAGCCCTGCGGGATGCCAGCGAAGATGCCCTCGCCGGAATGGGTGACGGTGGAGACGAACCCGTGACGCGGCTCGGGCGCGCGGGTGACGCTGGCACCGGCGAGCATGGCCAACCCCTGGTGGCCGAGGCACACGCCGAGCAGCGGGACGCCGGCGTCCGCGGCTGCCTCGATGACGCGCCGGGCAGCGCCGAAGTCCTCCTCGCGCTCAGGTGTGCCGGGGCCGGGGGAGATGACCACGTGGCTGAACTCGCCGGCGCGCACCCGCTGCGGAAGGTCGCCGGCCTCGCCCGCGGGGACCACCAGGGGCTCGCGGCCGGCGGCCTCAGCAATGAGGTGGGCGAGGTTGAATGTATATGAGTCGTAATTGTCGACGAGCAGAATCATTGTGCCGAGATCGTATAGCGTTTAACTGCATGGACGCCACAATCCGGCCAGCTCGCGCCGAAGACGCCGCCACTGTCGCCGCCGTGCACAACCGCTCCCGCGCACAAGCGTTCCGCGGACGCATCGCCGACGAGGTGCTGGACAACTTCGAACCCCTGGAGCTCAAGTGGGCCGAGTACTTCGACGCCCCCGACGGCCGCGTCTTCCTTGCGGAGGTGGACGGCGAGGCTGTGGGCATGGCCTACGGCGTGCCCGGCGAGCGCACTGAGCTGTGCAACCTCTACCTGCTCGAGGAGGCGGCCGGAAACGGCATATCCGAGCAACTCCTGGACGCGGTCGTGCGCCCAGGCGAGCCCGCGTTCTTGTGGGTGGCGGACTTCAACGAGCGCGCCCAGGCCTTCTACACCAAGCAGGGCTTCGCCTTCGACGGCGAGGAAACGTACCACGCGGGCGACGGCGTCACCTTGAAGCGCATGGTGCGCGGCTAGCTAGTTGATCGGGGTGGGCTCGATCTTCCACACGTCCTCGGCGTAGTCGCGGATCGTGCGGTCGGAGGAGAAGCGGCCGGACTCGCAGATGTTGATCCAGCACTTGCGGGCCCACTCGTCCGGGTCGGCGTAGTAGTCGGCGGCCATGCGGTCGCGGGCCTCGCGGTAGGCGGCGAAATCGCCGAGCACGTAGTAGACGTCCTGCTCGCCGTAGCCGTTGTCTTCCAGCAGCGAGGCGCGGATGTCGTGGAAGGCGCCGGTGCCGCGGTCGTCCAAGGTGCCGTCGACGAGCGCGTCGAGGGCGCGCATGAGCCCCGGGGTCTGCTCGGCCACCTGGCGCGGGTTGTAGTGCGCCTTCAGCTCCGGCAGCTCCTCCTCGCGGGCGCCGAAGATGTAGGCGTTGTCCTCGCCGACCGCGTCGACGATTTCCACGTTCGCGCCGTCCATCGTGCCCAGTGTGAGCGCGCCGTTCATCATGAACTTCATGTTCGATGTGCCCGAGGCCTCCTTGCCGGCGGTGGAGATCTGCTCGGAGACGTCCGTGGCCGGGATGATCTGCTCGGCGGGGGAGACGTTGTAGTTCTCCACGAACACCACGTGGATGTACTTCGAGGCCTCCGGGTCGTTGTTCACCAGCTCAGCGATGGTGTTGATGAGCTTGATGATGCCCTTGGCGGTGACGTAGCCGGGTGCCGCCTTCGCACCGAAGATGAAGGTGCGCTTCGGCAAGTCGCGCTCGCCGTCGACCGTGATACGGAAGTACAGGTCCAGGATGTACAGGGCGTTCATCAACTGGCGCTTGTACTCGTGCAGGCGCTTGATCTGGGTGTCGTAGATGGAGTCCGGGTCGATCTCCACGCCCTGGCGCGCGGCGATCCACTCGGCGAAGTCACGCTTGTTCGCCGACTTGATGTCGCGGAGTTCGTGCAGCACCTTTGGTTCGTCGACAAGCGGGCGCAGTTCCTTGAGCTTGTCCAAGTCGGTAACCCACGCGTCGGAGCCGGAGAGGCGGTCCAACAGCTCAGACAGGCGCGGGTTGCACATGCGCAGCCAGCGGCGGGGCGTCACACCGTTGGTTTTGTTGTTGAAGCGCTCCGGGTACAGGCCGTGCCAGAAGCCGAGGGTGTCGCGTTTGATGATCTCGGTGTGCAGCGCCGCCACACCGTTGACGGAGTAGGAGGCGTAGCAGGCGATCCACGCCATGTGCACGCGCCCGTCGTGCACCGGGGAGTAGTGGTGCGCCGTGCCCGCGTCCACGCCGCGGGACTCCATGTCCAGGCGGTAGCGGCGGTCGATTTCCTCCACGATCTCCCAAATGCGCCAGAACAGCTGCTTGAAGATGGACTCCTCCCACGTCTCCAGCGCCTCCTGCAGCACCGTGTGGTTGGTGTAGGCGAACGTGTGAGTGGTCACCTCCCAGGCGTCGTCCCAGCCGAGGCCGTGTTCGTCCATAAGCAGGCGCATCAGCTCCGGGATGCCCAGCACCGGGTGGGTGTCGTTGAGCTGGATGGAGTTGTACTTGTGGAAGTTGCGCAGGTCGTCGCCGTGGGCGGCGCGGTAGTCGTCTATAAGCTCCTGCAGCGATGCGGAGCAGAAGAAGTACTGCTGGCGGACGCGAAGCAGCTTGCCGGCGTAGGTGGAGTCGTTGGGGTAGAGCACGCGCGTGATGTCGTGGACGGCCTCGCGCTCCAGGATCGCGTCCGCGAAGCGCTGGGAGTTGAACGCGTCGTAGTCGAACTCGGCGATTGGGGAGGCGTCCCACAGGCGAAGGGTGCCCACGTTGTCCGTGCCGTAGCCGGTGATCGGCATGTCGTAGGGGATGGCGCGCACGTGCATGTCGTCGAACTTCACAGTGCGCTGCTCAGAGCCGCGGCGGATGATGAAGGGGTAGAACGACTCCTTCCACGCGTCCGGGTGCTCGCGCTGGAAGCCGTCCTCGAACTCCTGGCGGAACAGGCCGTAGCGGTACAGCAGGCCGTAGCCGGTCAGCGGGAAGTCCTGCTCGGCGGCGGAATCGAGGAAGCAGGCGGCCAGGCGCCCCAGGCCGCCGTTGCCGAGTGCGGCGTCGTGCTCGGCCTCCAGCACGTCCGAAAGCTCGAAGCCGTTCTCCTCGGCGATAGCCTTCGCCTTATCGACGAGCCCAAGGTTGGTCAGGTTATTCAGCAACGCCCGACCTTCCAGGAATTCCGCCGAGAAGTACGCCGCACGGCGGGTGGTCTTGTAGGTGTTGCGGGTTTTCGCCCAGTTGTCGGCAATCTGCTCGACAGTGGCGGCGGAAAGCCCCGTCCAGAACTTCTTCACCGTGGAATCTTGCGGCGCGCGGCCGGAAAAGCCGCGGACGTGGCCCTCGACGGTCTGCTCGAATGCTGGCTGAGATGCAGTCATGTCTCCCGAGCGTACCGGCGCGCCGGGGTGCGTGCAGGTGACCGGATCGCGGCGTCTTGGCTCTGGCGCACAGATCGTCTAGCACGTCGTGCCGGCTGCTAGACGATTAAGAGATTTTTACCGAATGTCGAGACAATCGAACAGGGGAAATGTGGGCGCATATTGCGGATCGTCTAGCGGGCTTCGCTGGGCTGCTAGACGATCCGCGCGGCCTCGCTACTTGGCCAGGTACGTCAGCGCGGCGGTCAGGCCCGCGCGGGTGGAGGCGTCGATGGTGGGCTCGTACTCCGGCAGGAAGGTGGACATGTGGTTGACGGGCACGTCCTCGCCGACGCGGTCTTCCTCCACGGCCTTATCCCACACGTCGTGGGGTGTGCAGCCGACGAGCCAGAAGAAGTACGGCGCGCCGTAGGCCTGGCCGATGACGGGGAAGTCCTCGGAGACGGTCTTCGGGTCGGCGGTGACGGAGGCGTCGCCGAAGACGCCGTCGAACTGCTCGCGCACGCGAGCGAAGACTTCCTCGTCGTTGTCCAAAAGCTCGCCGTGGGCGAAAAAGGAGATCATGGCCTGGTCCAGCGAGCCGGAGGCCAGCACCTCGGCGTGGACCACGCGCTTGATGGCGGAGTACACCTTTGCCTTGACCCGGTCGGAGTAGAAGCGGCAGTTGAGCACCAGTTCGGCCTCGCCCGGGATGATGTTGTTGGTGGTGCCGGCGTGCATGCTGGCCACGGTGACCACGGCGAAGTCCGCCGGGTCCACCTCGCGGCCCACGATCGCCTGGAGGCGGGCAATGATCATCGCCGCGGTGTAGGTGGGGTCGATGGCGTTGTGCGGCATGGAGCCGTGAGCGGCGCGGCCCGGGATTTTGATGCGGATGGAGTCGCAGGCGGCGAACTGCGGGCCCGGCTTGGACATCACTACGCCGGCGCGGCCCGGCATGACATGCTGGCCGAAGACCACGTCCGGGGCGGGCACCTTCTCGGTCAGGCCGCCGTCGGCCATGTCCTGGGCGCCGGCGCCGATCTCCTCGCCGGGCTGGAACAAGGCGATAAAGGTGCCGGACCACTGCTCGCGGGTGTTGTCCAAAAAGTCGCACATGCTCAGCAGCGCGGTGGTGTGGATGTCGTGTCCGCAGGCGTGCATGGTGCCCACGGTCTGCCCGTCGGCGGTCTTGGCCACCTTGTGGGATGCGTACGGCGCGCCGGTCTGCTCTGTTACCGGCAGGCCGTCGAAGTCCGCGCGGTGCATCACGGTCGGGCCCTCGCCGTTTTCGAAGACGGCGCAGATGCCGAACTTGCCGATGGGGGCGATGACCTCGCAGTTGAACCGCGACAGCTCCATCATCAGGCGGCTGTAGGTCTCCTCCTCCTGCATGGACAGTTCCGGGTTGGCGTGCAGTAGCTCGTAGAGGCGGCGCTGCCACACCTCGTCGACGGAGTAGGAGCGCAAAATCTCGGAAATATTACTCAAATTTCATCTCTCCAAATTTGGGTTATAACGCAAAAGGTTCGGTGCCGGGGTGCATTCTTCGGCGATGCGCAGGGAGGGGGACACGTGCCCGTCGCTACGCAAGGTGCGAAGTGCAGCCGTGGCGCGGTCGCGCATGTCAAACGGCGAGAGCGTGTTCACGTAAATCTGCGTGCCGCCCTCGAAGCCGGCGAGGGTGGAAATGCGCCATTTCAAGTTGATGCGCCACGGCATGGGCACGTCCAGGTCCACGGGGCGGTAGTGCCACTCCTCGTTTGTGGCTACCTGCCCGCCGGTGGCGGCGTGGGCTGCGTGCAGCAGGTCGGAGACCGCGCGGACCTCCTCGTCCGTGTGCTCCCACGGCTCGCTGACGCGGGACTTCGAGTACACCGTCATGGTGGGGTAGCGGTGGCCCACGCCGGCGGTGAGGATGGCGTGGTCGTTCTCCGCGATGACCAGGTTTCGGTAGAACGCGTGGTTGACGCCCCAGTCGTTGTACAGGTTCAAATTCTGGCGCAGCTTCGCCGTTTCGGTCTCGGCGTTGACGCCGCGCTCGTCGATGGCCACCAGCTGCTTATGCAGGTGCTCGAACGAGGCGCCGGCGGGCGAAAGCCAGTTTTGGAACACCACCACGTAGCGGGCGTAGGTGTGCTGCTCCACTAGGTCGCGCAGCGAATCCACGGTGAACGCGATGAAGCGGTAGTGCTCCTCGGGCGTTAGCGACCCGGAGCCGGCGAGCTGCGCTGAGTTTTCCGCCCCGTCCACAAAGTGGCGCCGGCCGATGATCACGTCGTGGCCGCCGCCGAAGTACGCCGGGGCCAGCTCCAGCAACTCCTCCTCGGGCCTATCGGGGTCCTGGCCGGCCGCGGCCAGCCGCGTCCGCACGGTTTCTAGCACATGCTCGCGCCCGGCGGGGTCCGCCAGGTAGCGCTCCATGTGGCTGCGGCGCGCCACGGGCATTTCGTAGCCGTAGTTTTTCTGCCAGTAGTCGTAGGAGACGATCTCGAACAGGTTGGGCACCCGCCGAAACTCCGCGACTGTGTTGTCTAACTCGTCGGGCATGGCGTCGCGCAGGATGGCAAACCCCTCGCCGTCGGCGACCAGCCGCGACTTCTCCGGCGGGGTGCGCAGTTTGCGCGCTTCGCAGAAATTGCAGGTGTCCGCGTGCGCGCCGGGCATCAACGGCTCCGGCGGGGCGCCTGTGGTGGTAAGGGGCCTGTTGCCGCGGCCTGGAACCGTCCACACCTCGGTGCCGGAGAACGGATTGACCTGCTTTAAAGTCCCGTCCGCCATGGTCCGCAGTGCAACGTGGTACGAGTGCGCTGGGTTCACGGTGGGGTTAGACATGCACGCAACCATACCGGTTAGCCTTGAGCGCATGTCTGTGATCCAATTCGACGTCCTCGTCCCGCCCACCGTCGCCGGCGAGGTCAAAGAGGTCTTCCAGCGCGCACTCGACATCCTCGTGCACCGGGAGGTGCTCACCTCGGGCACGGTGGAAATGGAGCGGGTGCTTATCGACGACTCCGTGCGCACGCAGCTGGCCGAAACCTACGAGCGGGACCGGGGCGAAGACCCCGCGGACGCCGAGGTGTTCCGCTACAGCATCACGCCCGAGGGGGTAGACAGCCTCAACCGCCTGGCCATGGGCCTGTCGCGCATCCTCACCCCGAAGGCGGACCTGCCGCGCGACCCGGTGATGCTTGAAGATCAGGACCGCTTCGAGGCCCCTTCGATCTACCCCTGGACCGTTGAGGTGTTGAGGTAGGCCACGGCGATCTCTGCGCCGGCCTGGGTGAGCTGCTCGCGCACGTTGT
>ERZ1031113.236-NODE-236-length-16242-cov-11.314450_pt1 | contig 16242 bp, 17 predicted proteins | sample MGYA00518225_ERZ1031113 | MGnify/ENA primary metagenome ERZ1031113 (study PRJEB33718, sample SAMN03159751) | human skin metagenome | collected 2014-05-20 | study: EMG produced TPA metagenomics assembly of the PRJNA266117 data set (Human skin bacterial metagenome...
TCCGCTGGCGTCGCAATGTGCTCGAGCAGTGCCACAGTCCTGTCGTACTCCTTCGCCGTATCGGGCGCGCCCGGGATTGGGCGCAGCTGCCGTTTCGTTCACGCTAGTTTACACGCTGGCTTTCTCACGAAGATTCTTCCCGCGACACCGGCTCAAGCATCGCCATCACTTCGAAGTGGTGGGTGTTCGGGAACGCGTCGATAAGCTTCATCTGTTTCACCGCGTAGCCGTGCTCGCCAAAGCCCGCTAGATCGCGCGCGAACGTCGCCGGGTCGCATCCGACGTGGATGATGCGCTCTGGTGCCGCCTGAGCAATCGCACGGACCACGTCCGCACCCGCACCTGCCCGCGGCGGGTCCAGCACGACCAAACCGGGACGATCCAGCTCCCCCACGACTGCCGCCGTATCGCCGTGGTGCACGCGCACATCGCACGCGTCGGCGACTTGCTGGCGGCGGGAGGTGGCGGCGCTGGAGTAGTCCACTGTCTCAATCCGGCCGCCGCCGAGCGCCGCCCTCATCGCCGGCACAAACGCGCCGACGCCGCCGTAGAGGTCCCAACCCACGCGGTTGGCGTACGCGCCTGCGCCCCACTGGTAGATCCCATCGGAATACGCCTCCGGGGCACGCTGGTGCGCCTGCCAAAACGCGGTCGGCGGAAAAACGAAGTCGAACCCGTGCACGTGTTCCACCAGCTCACCTGGCCCTTCAAGAACGCGCTCGACGCGCTCCACGCGGCGCCCACGTTGCGCAGCCCGGGTCTCCACCACATGGCGGGTGCCCTTCGCGTCAACCGCGACGACGAGCTCGGCTCCCGGGGTGAACGTTGCAGCTCCCTCGCCGACGATGCCGTCGAGCAAGCCCGCCTTCGGCTGCGTGCACGGCACCCCGGCTACAACTTCTGCGGAACGCGCCCGCCGCATGCCGGCATTGCCCTTACGGTCCACGCCCAACCTGACGCGGGTGCGCCACCCGGTCACTGGTTCAAGCTGAATCGCCTCCACCTCTTGGAGGTCGTACCCGTCCAACACCCCCGAGCGGGAGGACAGCGCCCCCAGTTGCCCCAGGAGCACCTCGCGCTTGAACTCCAGCTGCGCGTGGGCGGCGATATGGGAAAAGTCGCAGCACCCCGCACCTGCGGCAGCCGCAGGGCAAGTGGGATCGACGCGGTGCGGCGACGGATCGAGCACGGCGGTAGCCTCCGCGCGGGCCCAACGCTTCTTCACCTTTGTCAGCGTCGCCTCCACCGTGTCGCCGGGGATTGCGCCACGGATGAACACCACACGCCCGTCGGGTGCGTCGGCGATGCCTTCGCCGCCGTGCGCCATGGCGCGGACGTGCAAACGCACCGGCGCCCCCGCCGCTACAGCGGGTGCACCGGTGCTGTCAGCCTGCTCCGCCATTTACTCGGCAGCGGACGGGGTGTCGCCGCCTGCCTTCGAGCTGCCGCCGGCGGCGCGACGCTCGCGCAGTTCCTGCAGCTGCTTCTGGTTCTCCACGTTCTGGGCGATGATTTGCTTCAGCGCATCACCCAGTGCGTTCGGGTTGCCCTCCGCCGGCGCCTGCGCGGAAGCCTGGCCCTGACGCGCCTTGGCCTCGGCTGCGGCCTGCACCTGCTGAGCCAGCTGCGCGGGCAGCACCACCTGCAGGGAGTTGCCGGCCAGGATCGGATCCTCGCCACGGTAGACAAAGGAGCGCGCGACGGTCTCGCGGCCGATTTCCGCGAGCTGGTCTTCCGAGCCGGTCGGCGCTGCCAAGGTGACGCGGTAGAGCCAGCGCGGGCCCTCCACACCGATGATGCGGATCACGCCGTTGGTGCCGGTGCCAACGATCTCCTTCCCCCACGGGCCCTGCTGGATTTCCACCGGCATGCCTTCGGAGCGCATGCCCGCAATGATCTCCTCCGAGGATTCCTCCCAGAGGCCGCCGGTGCGCGGCGCGGCGAATGCGACCGGGGTAATACGGCCATAGCGGGTGACCACGTGGACCATCTTCGGGCCCTGCTCACCCATCTCCACCTGTACCTGGGATTCCTTCGGCAGCGGCACACGGATGGATCCGAGGTTCAGGGTGACGTCGGAAAAGTCCGAGAAGTCGAAGTCCTCAATGTCGACGTTGTCGCCATCGAACGGGCCGGTGGAGCCGCCAACCGGGTCGTAGTCCGTCAGTGCCTCCACACCCGCTGCGGCGGAGGCGACCGGTGCGGCAGCCGGAGCAGTTTCCTGCTTCTCGACGGGCGAAGCCTCCTCAGCGGCATCAGTCTGCGGCGCCACCTCGGCATCAGCCGCAGTGGCCTCAGCGCCGGGCTGTTCCTGCTTCGGCTCCAGTGGCGTGGACTCTACGGGTTTTTCCTGCTGCTTCTTCTTTTTCTTGCCAAACGGCCAAAATGCCATCGGTGGTCACTCCCTAAAATTGGTGGTCGCAGATGAGTGTAATTCTTGCGTTTGCGGTTATTGACTGTAGTCCGTGCTAGCGGCGCTAGTGGCTTCCGGTCGAGCCGTACCCGCCGTCGCCGCGCTGCGTCTCGTCCAGAGCGTCAACTTCGGTGAAACCCACCAACTCCACACGCTGAATCACCAGCTGCGCAATCCTCATGCCGCGGGTGATTTCGATCGGCTCGGAGCGGTCGGTGTTGAGCAGACAGACCTTTAGCTCCCCACGGTAACCCGCGTCAATGGTGCCGGGCGTGTTGACAATGCTCAGTCCGTGCTTGGCAGCCATGCCGGATCGCGGGTGGATCAAACCGACCGTGCCCACGGGCAGCGCGATCGCCACGCCTGTAGCCACGAGTGCCCGCTCCCCCGGCTGCAGCACCAGGTCTTCCGCGGAATGCAGGTCCGCGCCGGCGTCTTCTGGGTGCGCCCGCATCGGCATTGGCAGCTCTGGGTCAAGGCGCTTGACTGGGATCGGCGGGAGCGGATCGCCCGTGTGCGCGGCGTTGAGGTTGTGTGTGCTGTGCTCGCTGTTTTGCTTCTCCACCCGCCCCACACTACGTCAGGGCCAATGCGTCAGCGCCACCCCGCCAGTACGCGGCACTGATCTCCCCCGCCACTGCCCTGCGAGTATGCCCCTGCACTGGGCACGCCTATTGTGGAGTGCGTGAGTGAGACCGCTTCGACCCCTTCAAACCCCGGCCCGGAAAAGGCAGCGGCGGCTGCGACGGCACCTCAGGCGAAGGTGCTGTACACGGAGCGTCAGTGGGTGCCTTGGTATTGGTGGGCTGCCCTCGCCGGGCTCGCGTTGCTGCTCGCCGGACAGTTTGGCCTCAACCGCAACGTCTGGTGGTTCGCGGTCCCGCTGGTGCTGTTCTCGGCGCTGTTCGCGTGGTTTTTGTTCTGGCTATCGCGCACCACGGTCTCCGTGGAACAGGACCCGGACGGCACGCGCTGGCTGCTCGTCGACGACGCGAACCTGCCCAACACCGTAGTCTCGCGCTCCATGGTGGTCCCGGGTTCTGCCCGCCAAAATGCGCTCGGGCGCCAGCTGGACCCGGCGGCGTACTTGGTCTCTCGCCCGTGGGTGAGCGAACACGTCCTCATCGTTTTGGACGACCCGGAAGACCCCACCCCGTACTGGCTGATCTCCGCGAAGCACCCCGAAGAGGTCCTGGCGGCGTTTGCCCCCGGCACTGCCGCCGGATAACCGGGCAGCGGGCCAAAAGACTCAAGGGCGGCGCCACCTGGCTAGGTGGGGCCGCCCTTTATCCGTCGATAGGCAACTGCTTACTCGCAGTCGAGGCAGATCTTCGAACCGTCTTCCTCGGTGTAGGCGAGGCGCTTGTTCTTCTGCACAAGGAAGCAGGACGCGCAGGTGAATTCGTCGTCCTGGCGCGGCTTGACCTCGACGTTGAGCTCCTCGCCGGAGAGGTCCTGGGTCGGAGGCTCCACAGGCTCAACAATCTCGCCGTCGTCGTCCATGCTGCTGCCAGCTACTTCAGCAGCCTTGAGCCCTTCCAAAGAGTCGGTCTCAATTTCGTCGTCCATGCGGCGGCGCGGCGCATCGTAATCGGTGGCCATGGTGGTGTGTCCTCCAGCTCAGCGTGGTCGCCCCGGGAGGGGCCTGAATGTCGTTATTTGAGCGGAATACTAGGTCAAACACATAGCCCTGTCATCTTCCCTGCTCAGTCACCAGAAACTTCGCTCACAAGGCCGGTGTCGCGTCGCGTTTGTACACTTCCATTGCATGACGCAAAAAGCTCTGGGTTTCGGTGTGGATATCGGCGGCTCCGGCGTGAAGGGTGCCGTGGTGGATCTACACACCGGCGATTTTGTGGGCAAACGGGTAAAAATTGCCACGCCGAAGCCCGCAACACCGGACGCGGTCGCCGAGGTAGTCGCGCAAATCGTCCGCGAATGCGAGTGGGAGGGCCCGGTCGGCATCACTCTCCCATCGGTGGTGACCCAGCAGGTCGCCCGCACCGCGGCCAACATCGATGACTCGTGGGTGGGCACCAACGTGCACGACCTGTTCACCCGGGCGTTTGGCCGCGAGAGAATCTCTGTGCTCAACGACGCGGACGCGGCTGGCATTGCGGAGGTGGCTTTCGGCGACGAAGCCGCCCGCAGCGGCGCAGTCATCTTCCTCACGTTCGGCACTGGAATCGGCTCTGCGTTCTTGGTGGACGGCACCTTGTTCCCCAACACCGAACTCGGGCACATGCTTATCGACGGCACCGAAGCAGAGCACTTCGCCTCCTCCGCCGCAAAGGACCGGGAAGAACTGAGCTACAAAAAGTGGGCCAAACGCGTGGACAAAGTCCTCCACGAATACGACCGGCTGTTTAACCCGGCGGCGTTTATTGTCGGCGGCGGCATTTCCCGGCACGCGGACAAATGGGTTCCGCTGCTGACTGTAGATACCCCGGTGACTCCGGCGGCGTTGCGCAACAGGGCCGGGATCGTGGGAGCAGCGATGGCCGCCCAAGACCATGTCGCACCGTAGCTCGGCGTTGGCGGTAATGTACGGTGGTTGCCGTTCAACGGTCGGCCCGCGCGGGGCACGGAATACTCCGCGTGGACGGCTGTTAATATTGGCGTTCTGAAAATTTTTGGACGCATACGTACCCTGGATTGCCAGTGGTAAGGTCCGATTGACTCGAAAGGGCGTACGTGGTAGCCAGCGAAGCTTCAAGCAAAAATGCCGACGACGTGACTGCAGTTTCGTCCGACGGTGGCGCAGGCAGCGTTGCCAAATCCAGCGCGAAGAAAGCGGCCAAGAAGGCTGCGAAGAAAACCGCGAAAAAGACCGCCAAGAAGACGGTGAAGAAGGCAGCCAAAAAGACGGCGAAAAAGACCGCAAGGAAGGCTGCGAAGAAGACCGCGAGAAAAACGACTGCGAAAAAGGCAACGGCAAAGAAGGCAACTAAGGCAGCGAAGGATACTGCCGCAGATGCCGACGAGTTGGAGGACGAGCTCCAGGCCGGCAGTAACGATGCTGACGAGCTGAACGAGCAGGATGTCGACCGCGACGATGCAGATTTCGATCCGGAGATCGACGACGAGGACGACACCTTCGACGAAGACATCGACGACGCGCTCGGCGATGATGATGAAGACGGCGCGCGCGATGACGACGCCGAGGATGACGAGGACGAGGAAAGCGAAGACAGCTCCTCCGTCTGGGACATCGAAGAGTCCGCCGCACTGCGCCAGGCGCGCAAGGATGCGCAGCTCACGGCATCTGCCGACTCGGTGCGCGCGTACCTCAAGCAGATCGGCAAGGTCGCTCTGCTCGATGCCGAGCAGGAGGTCTCGCTTGCCAAGCGCATCGAGGCCGGGTTGTACGCGCAGTACCGTCTCGACGAAATGGCGCGCGCAGCTGCCGAAGGCGACAAAGATGCCAAGCTCACCCCCGCCGTGAAGCGCGATCTGCGGTCGGTTGCGCGCGACGGCCGCAAGGCGAAGAACCACCTGTTGGAAGCAAACCTGCGTTTGGTGGTCTCCCTGGCAAAGCGCTACACCGGCCGCGGCATGGCTTTCTTGGACCTGATCCAGGAAGGCAACCTCGGCCTGATTCGCGCCGTGGAGAAGTTCGACTACTCCAAGGGCTACAAGTTCTCCACCTACGCCACGTGGTGGATCCGCCAGGCCATCACCCGCGCCATGGCGGACCAGGCCCGCACCATCCGTATTCCGGTGCACATGGTCGAAGTCATCAACAAGCTCGGCCGCATCCAGCGCGAGTTGCTGCAGGACCTCGGCCGCGAGCCCACGCCGCTCGAGCTGGCAAAGGAAATGGATATCACCGAGGAGAAGGTCCTCGAGATCCAGCAGTACGCCCGCGAGCCGATCTCGCTTGACCAGACCATCGGCGACGAGGGCGACAGCCAGCTCGGCGACTTCATCGAGGACTCCGAGGCCGTCGTGGCTGTGGACGCGGTGTCGTTCACGCTGCTGCAGGACCAGCTGCAAGACGTGCTGCATACCCTGTCCGAGCGCGAGGCCGGTGTTGTGCGTCTGCGTTTCGGGCTAACGGACGGCATGCCGCGCACCCTCGACGAGATCGGCCAGGTCTACGGCGTGACGCGCGAGCGCATTCGACAGATCGAGTCCAAGACTATGTCGAAGCTGCGCCACCCGTCGCGCTCACAGGTGCTGCGCGACTACCTGGATTAATCCCGCAGCCTGGGTATACTCCCCACAAAGTTTAAGCGCCCCGACCGTTCGTGGTCGGGGCGCTTAAACGTGGTCAAGCAAGCGCTTAGTTGTTCAAGCTCTTGTCAACCTCATCCTCGATGCAGGACTCGTACTGCTCATTATCGCCCTGGAACTGCTCGCACGCTTCAAACACACCGTCATCGAGAAGCTGCTTCGCCACAGAAATGCCGAAGATGAGCATCAGCGCGGACAGGATCGTGGCGATGGCACCCATGACGATGCCGGAGATCGCCATGCCCTTGCGGGAGCCCGGGCCGACGATGGAGTTCGCCTTCTTCACACCGACGATGCCCAGGATCAACGCGATCACGCCGAGCACGAGGCCCGGGAAGAGGAACAGCAGGCCCAGCAGGGACAAGATGCCCACGATCATCGCGGCGAGGGCTACACCGTTATTCTGCTGCGCCGGGGCTGCCTCGTAGCCGTACGACGTCGGCGCCTGATTGTAGTTTCCGCCCGCCATACCGTAGCCGGGCTGGCCCGGTTCGCCGCGGGTGTAATCCGGCTGCAACTGCTCGTGGCCAGCGTAATCGCCGTAGTTGGAAACGCCCTCCGGGTGGCCGCCGCCAGCGGGGTTGGTGCCGTACTGGTCGCCACCGTAGGGGTTTTCACCGTAGGGATTCTGACCGTTCGGGTTCTGGCCGTTGTAAGGGGTGCTCATCACAATTCCTTTCGTTTCATTGCGGTGCACGCCACTTTACCGTTGGGGCTACCAGTCTCGCAGGAAGGCGATTCGCTCGCGTAACTGATCGGCGTTGCACAGCGCGGTAGGCGGTCCGCCGCAGGCTTTGCGCACCTCGGTGTGGATCGCGCCGTGGGGCCGGCCGCTTTTGCCAGCCGCGATGGCCACGCGGGCGTTGAGCTCCTTGCGCAGTGCGGGGATTTCGTCTGCGGCGGTTGCAGCTTCACCGGCTCCCGCTTCCGGAGCCGGGCTAGGCTTTGCCGCCGGCTCGCCAAGTACCTCGGCCCGTTCGCGCGCCTTGCGTTCTTCGGCCCTGCGCGCCCGCTCTTCAGCGTCGCGCGCGTCCAGTTGGTCGCTTTGACGCTTGGCCAGCAGGGTTCGCACCTGGTCGGCGTCGAGCAGGCCGGGTAGGCCGAGGAAGTCCTGTTCCTCTGCAGAGCCGGCTTGGGTAGGCGTGCCGTAGGTCGAGCCGTCGAAAATCAGCGAATCTAGCTCGGCGGAAGCGCCGATGGATTCGTAGGACGGCATATCGTCCGGCTCGGTTTGGGTGCGGTTGGCTTGTTCGAGCAGCTCGTCGGACCAGCCTGACTCCCGGTGGGGTTTGCCTAGGACGTGGTCGCGCGAGACCTCCATCTCCTCCGCCAGTCGCAGCAGCACCGGCACCGACGGCAGGAACACGGAAGCAGACTCGCCCGGCATACGGGAGCGCACGAAGCGGCCGATCGCCTGGGCGAAGAACAACGGAGTGGACGCGGAGGTGGCGTACACGCCCACGGACAGCCGCGGCACGTCCACGCCCTCAGAGACCATGCGCACCGCCACCATCCACTCGTCGCGCGAGGCGGAGAACTCGTCGATGCGGTCGGACGCGCCCGGTTCGTCGGAAAGCACCACAGTGACCGGAGTGTTGGACAGCTTCTTCAGAATCTTCGCGTAGGCGCGGGCGGTGGTTTTATTCGTGGCGATGACAAGGCCGCCGGCATCCGGCATGTTGGCGCGGATCTTCATCAACCTGGTGTGCGCGGCGGAAAGCACCGCGGCAATCCAGTCGCCTTTCGGGTCCAACGCGGTGCGCCAGGCGCGGGTGGTTTGCTCTGCGTTCAGCGGTTCCCCCAAGCGTGCGGAATACTCCTCACCCGCCGAGTCCTTCCACTGCGCCTCGCCCGAGTATGCGAGGAAGACAACGGGGCGCACCACGCCGTCGGCAAGCGCATGCGAATAGCCGTAGGTGTAGTCGGCCTCTGAAACCAAGTGGCCTTCACCGTCCTCGACGTAACGCACAAACGGGATCTGCGAATCGTCGGAACGAAATGGCGTGCCGGTCAGCGCCAGCCGGTGTTCGACATCGTTGTACGCCTCGTAGACGCCGTCGCCCCAGCTCTTGGAGTCGCCGGCGTGGTGGATCTCATCCAAGATCACCAGCGTGCGACGCGCGGACGCCACAGCGTGGTGCTTGAAGGGGTGCATGCCCACCTGCGCGTAGGTGACCACAATGCCGTCGTAGGAGGCGTTGACGGCAGAGGAATTCGTGAAGTTCGGGTCCAAGGACAGCCCGAAACGCTTCGCTGCGTCGGACCACTGGTGCTTCAGGTGCTCCGTGGGCACGACGACAATGATGCGTTGGACAGTCTTGCCCTCTTTTAGACGCGAGGCCAGAGTCAGCGCAAAGGTGGTTTTGCCCGCACCTGGGGTTGCCACGGCCATGAAGTCGCGCGGCTTGTCACGGAGAAACGAATCAAGGGCCTCCTGCTGCCATTTGCGCAGCTGGGGCCCAGAAGTCGCGGCGGTCACTTGCGGCGCAGCCCCTTGTAGATCCGCTCGCAGTCAGGGCAAACCGGGGACCCGGGCTTGGCCTGCTTTTTCACCGGGAAGGTCTCGCCGCACAGCGCCACCACCATTTTTCCGGAGATGGCGGAATCGACGATCTGGTCCTTCTTCACGTAGTGGAAGAACTTGGGGGTGCCGTCGTCCGTGGTCGACGAGGTGTCTTCCCTGAGGTCCGGGCGCTCGAGCGTCTTCGTCGTCGTATTCACGGCATCCATCATGCCCCAATTCGGGCGAGAGGTTAAGCCGGAGGGCTAACCTCAAGGTTCATGAGCGCCAACGAACAGCCATCCACTCAGCGCGCCTCCCGCCGCTTACGCCGGGGCAGGAAAACCCGCGCGCTGATCACGGATGCTTCCTACACCCCCGAGCAGAATAGGCAGTCGCGCGAGAAGCAGTACGCCGTCTTGCAGGGGTTGCGCTTGCCATTCATTGTCGCGGCGGTGGCTGCGGCGTGGGCTCATTGGTGGGTACTCGCCGGCATCTTCTTCGTGGTCTCTGTCCCGTTGCCGTGGATTGCTGTGGTGCGAGGAAACGCACAGGGCGAGGTACGGGATACCCGCCAGAAGAACATGTACAAGCCTGCCGTGGCACGCCAGGAGCAGCAGATGTTGGCGCAGCAGCAGCGCACGGCGCTGGATTCGGCCGAGGCAGATCGCGGCAGCTCCCCCGCTATCATCGACCACGACGAATAAGCCCCCTCGCACTGCAGGAGTTGCGCGTGATTGCACCAGAACCTCTCTCCCCTAACTTTCCCGCAGTTGCCCAGGCGCTCGCGGAGGAACTCGACGCGGCAGGTTTCAGCGCCGACGGCATCGCGGCTCATCTTGGGCCGGAGGCCACCGAGGCGCTCTACCGCCGCGAGCCGGGGGTTGTTCTGGCGGCATGTTCCGACGACGCGCGCCTGTCGCGCCTGATCCGGTTCTTCGTGCTGCGGCGCCCCGCAACAGCGGAGGCGTTGGGCGAGATGCTCACCCCGAAGCTTGCGCTTTCGCTTATCGACGACCACTTGGTACTGCCCGTGCCAGACTCATCCACCTACCGTATTGCCGTCGAGGTACGCCCCCACGTCGTGGCCGGCGCACCGAGGTTGGTGCTGTCCGACCTGGATGCCTCTATGACTGAGCACGTCCCGGGCCGCGACCACGTCCTCGGTGTCGGCTCGGCCTCGCTGTCCTTGCTGTCCGCCACACCGTGCACGCCCGTGGATTCCGTGCTGGATTTGGGGACTGGCTCCGGCGTCCAAGCACTTGCGCAAGCGGACAACGCCACCCACGTGGTGGCCACGGATGTGCACGCGCGCGCACTGGAGTTCGCCGAGGCAACACTGCGGGCGAACGGGGTGGACAACGTGGAGTTGCGCCAAGGCGAATGGTTTGAGCCGGTTCAGGGCGAGCTGTTTGACCGGATCGTGGCCAACCCTCCCTTTGTGGTGGGCCTGCCCGAAGTTGGCCATGTCTACCGCGATTCTGGCTTGGACCTCGACGGCGCGACCGAGCTGGTGCTCAGCCAAGCACCGGAGCACCTTGCCGAGGGCGGCCGCGCCTTCATTCTCGGTTCCTGGGTACATGTGCTTGACCAGCCCTGGCAGTCCCGGGTCGCGTCGTGGTTGCCTTCCCACGGCGTGAGCGCCTGGGTGCTGCAGCGCGACGTGGTCGATCCCGGCATGTATGTCTCCACATGGCTGCGCGACGAGTCCATCGACCCGCGCTCTGACGAAGGCGTCGCACGCACCGTGCAGTGGCTCGGCCACCTCGCCGACAACGACGTCCACGCAGTGGGCTTCGGCTGGATACTTTTGGAAGACATCGGCGACGCTCCGAGCGAGATCACCTGCGAGGAACTCTCCCAGCCGTTTACAGACCCGCTCGGCCCGGAAGCCGAAGAGTACTTCACCCGCACCGCGTGGCTTCGAGGGAAGGACCGCGAGAACATCCTCGACGCCAACTACGTGGTTCGGCCGACCGTGGCGCTGGAAGACATCAAGCTCGCGGACACCGAACTCGGCATGGGGTTCGCAGACGAAACACTGCGGATTACGCGCACTGACGGGCCACGGTTTTCCCACACCATCGACGCCGGCGTCCTCTCGCTGATCTCCGGACTACACCCGAACGGCTTACCGCTGCGCGACGTGGTTGGCCTGTACGCGGCTTCGCGCGGGACGGGGCAACCGGAGGACGTCGAGAAGCTTGAGGCTGAAGCCACGAAAGCTGTAGTCGACCTCGTGCGTCACGGGCTGGTTCTGCCCGCAGAGATCGCACAACTTACCCACCTCTAAACAGAACGGAGCATCAATGAAGGCTGTACTCACGCGCGTGACAAGCGCGTCGGTGACCGTGGACGGAGAAACCGTCGGAGCGATCGACTGCCCCGACACCGGCGGGATCCTCGCCCTCGTAGGTGCGGGCCGCGAGGACGCGGACGATGCATGGGCGACGGTGGCGCGCAAAATCGCAGAGCTGCGCATCCTCGACGGCGAGCGGTCGGTGGAAGACGCTGGCGCACCGGTATTGCTGGTCAGCCAATTCACGTTGATGGGCCGCACGGCGAAAGGCCGGCGTCCGTCTTGGAGCGACGCGGCACCCGGAGATGCGGCGGAACCGATGATCGGCGCTATCGCCGAAGCACTCCGCTCGCGCGGAATCCACGTGGAAGAGGGACGGTTTGGCGCGCACATGCAGGTCGCGAGCGTCAACGACGGGCCCTTTACTGTCATTGTGGAAGCGTGACCTGAATATATTTCCAGCGGACGGGAACACTACAGGACAGCCAAGCGTTTCCCATCTAGACTGCCCAGCTGTCCCCCAGCTTTTCCACCTAGTCCGAGGAGGCGTTGCCACATGACCCAACCGGATCACGCTGCACAGGGAACTCAAGAATCCGGGGAGACCGTCGACCGCGGTAGCCGGCGGAACCAGACCAACGACAACCCTTCTGCGGACCTCGTCCGCGTCTACCTCAACGGCATCGGCAAGACTGCCCTGCTCAACGCTGAGGAAGAGGTTGAACTCGCTCAACAAATCGAGGTCGGCCTGTACGCGCAGCGCCTTTTGGACGATCCGGAGGTGAAGCTGACTCGCGCGAAGAAGCGCGACTTGAAGATTCTAGCCAAGGAAGGCCGCAAGGCCCGCGCCCATCTGCTCGAGGCTAACCTGCGCCTCGTGGTGTCCTTGGCCAAGCGCTACACCGGCCGCGGCATGCCGCTTTTGGACCTGATCCAGGAGGGCAACCTGGGCCTGATCCGCGCGATGGAGAAGTTCGACTACTCCAAGGGCTTCAAGTTCTCCACCTACGCCACATGGTGGATCCGCCAGGCGATTACGCGCGGCATGGCGGACCAGTCCCGCACAATCCGCCTCCCAGTCCATCTGGTGGAGCAGGTGAACAAACTCTCCCGCATCCGCCGCGAGATGTACCAGTCCCTGGGCCGCGAGCCTACGAACGAGGAGCTTGCGGAAGAATCCGGCATCGAGGAGTCCAAGATTGAGATGCTGCTGCGCCAGTCGCGGGATCCGGTGAGCTTGGACATGCCGGTCGGCGCGGATGAGGAGGCGCCGTTGGGCGACTTCATCGAGGACGCCGAGGCCACCGACGCCGAGGACGCGGTGGTGACCACGCTGCGCCACGACGATATCGAGGACATCATCAACGGCCTCGAGCAGCGCGAGCAGGACGTCATCCGCATGCGCTATGGCCTGACCGACGGTGTGCCGCGCACGTTGGACCAGATCGGCCGCCAGTTCGGGCTGTCGCGCGAGCGCGTCCGACAGATCGAGCGTGAAGTGATGGCGAAGCTGCGCGCTGGCGAACGCGCCGACCGCCTGCGCGATTACGCGCTCTAGGTGGCACTGCGCTCCGCAGTTTTCAGCCCAGCACCCTGTTTCAGGTTTACCGGTACAGCCACAGGTGCTGGGCTAAAGTATTGCCACATGGTTTTCGGACCTCTAACCAGTACCGCGATTGGAAGGGAGCATCACAGTGCGTGATCTCGTTGACACCACAGAGATGTATCTGCGCACCGTCTACGAACTGGAAGAGGAAGGCATTACGCCGCTGCGCGCGCGAATCGCGGAGCGCCTCCAGCAGTCTGGGCCGACCGTCTCGCAGACGGTGGCGCGCATGGAGCGCGACGGTCTGATGGTGGTTGAACACGACCGCTCCCTGTCGTTGACTGAGGAGGGGCGCCGACGCGCGACCGCCGTGATGCGCAAGCACCGTCTCGCGGAGCGTCTGCTTACCGACGTACTGAAGATGGACCTCGCTCAGGTTCACGAGGAGGCGTGCCGGTGGGAGCACGTGATGAGCGAAGAGGTGGAGCGCCGAGTCGTCGCGGTGCTTGACAACGCTGACCGCTCCCCCTTCGGCAACCCGATCCCCGCCCTCGCCGAGCTCGGCGAGGGCGCCGGCACCGCTGAGCAAGTGGGCACGCGGGCCAGCGATCTGCGTCTGAAAGAACCGGCGCGCGCGAGGGTGGTGCAGATCAGCGAGATCCTGCAGGACGGGGCGTTGCCGAAATCCGCAGGCCAGCTTGTGGGACAAACGGTGGATCTGCACCCACTGGAGGGCGGCGCGCTGGAGGTCTCCACCGATGAGGGTGAGACTTTCGTGCTCACCGCAGATGTCTCGCACGCCCTGCGCGTGGAGCTTCAGGGCTAACAAGACTGAGAGACTCACCAGCACGGAAAGGACTTCCATGAAGCTTGTTGTCACCGGCGGCGCCGGCTATGTGGGCAGTGCGTGCGCTGCCATCCTGCTTGAGGCGGGACACGAGGTGATCGTCGTGGACGATCTGTCTACCGGCAACCGCTACGCCGTTCCGGAGGCTGCCACGTTTGTCGAAGGCAAGATTCAAGACGTCATCGACGATGTGCTCGCCACAGACGGCGGCGCCCCGGTGGACGGTGTGTTGCACTTTGCGGCGAAGTCTCTTGTCGGCGAGTCCATGGAAGACCCCGCCAAGTATTGGCACGGCAACCTCGACGTGTCGTTGGCGCTGCTTGATTCCATGCGCCGCCACGACGTGAAGTCGTTGGTTTTCTCTTCCACCGCGGCCACGTACGGCGAGCCGGATGTCGTGCCGATTGCCGAAGACGCACCGACCCGGCCGACAAACCCGTACGGTGCCACGAAGTTGGCTATCGACTACGCCATTACGTCTTATTGCAACGCCTACGGCCTGGGCGCTACCAGCCTGCGCTACTTCAACGTCGCCGGCGCTTACGAAGGTATCGGTGAAAACCACATCACCGAGACGCACCTGATCCCCATCGTGCTGCAGGTGGCGATGGGCTACCGCGACAAGATCATGATGTACGGCGACGACTGGCCGACGAAGGACGGCACGTGCGTGCGCGATTACATCCACATCCGGGATCTCGCGGACGCGCACGTGCTCGCACTTCAAGCCAATTCCCCCGGCACGCACCAGATCTATAACTTGGGCTCCGGCGACGGGTACTCCGTGCGCGAGGTTGTCGAGGTCTGCCGCGAGGTCACCGGCCACCCGATCCCGGCGGAGGTTGCTCCGCGCCGAGCCGGCGACCCGGCAACGCTGATCGCATCCTCGGAGAAGATACGCAAGTCGCTTGGTTGGGAACCGTCGCGGACGGATCTGCGCACCATTGTCGAGGATGCCTGGGAGTTCACCCGCCAGCTCGGCGACCGGTCGCACTCCGCGCGCTAGGCGCGTATCACCGTTCGAGCTCGCTCCAGGTGTCCGCACACCCCTGGCGGCACAGTTCGAGCACGGCGTGGCCCTGCCCGACGTCCATCACGCTTCCCAGCAATCCGGACAAGTTGTGCCCCGGCAGTTCTCCCTCGGCGCAAGATAGCGCCGCGCTGGCCCAACCGACGAGTCCCTGAGACAGGGCGACCATGGCCCACAGACACAGGGCGTTCGCCCTAATCTCCCCTCGGAAGTTGCGGGCGATGGTCAACAGCACCGCCCCAGCCGCGCGCGGGCGTTCCAGCGCGTCGACGATGAGAAAGTCGCGCAGTCTGCTTCCAGAAAGCATCGCGGCGAACAGCTCGATATCGTCTGGGGTATTGAATACGTCGTCGATGATGATGCCGCCTTCGATGTCTATGAGCCCCACGTTCGGTGCTGCAGCAATCACCCCGCATGCTTTGTCGATGTGGGCGTGCGCTACTGCCGGGGCATGCTTCAGATCGCAGAATAGTTCGGTGCCGCGTTTATGGGCGCCGGGTGTGAGAGCCTCCCCCGTTTCCGCATCAGGCTCAAACACCGGAGCAAAGTGGGAGAACACTTCGCTTTTGTGCAGCTCCGGCAGGACTCCGTGGTCGATGAGCGGGCCCATCGGCTCTGCGGCAGCTACCGACGTCACGGTGCCCTGCGCGTATCCTTCGCTCCACTCCCACACTGCGCTCGCAGTATCCGGATCGGGCCCAAATATCAGCTGGTAAGGCGTTCCGTCGGCGATTTCAGAGACAGTCCAGCAGGCTTCAACGATCTCCCCGAAGGCGTCCGCCGCCATTCGCAACCCTTCCGCAGCTACCGAAACCATCCGCGATTCCGGCACCCGAGTCACAATCACTGCGAAGGTGGCCACATGACGTGGTAGCGGGATACGTTGCAGCGCGCGCTGGATGCTTTCAGTGTTGCCCACATCGGCGTCGAGGTAGGCCCCAATCTCCAACGTTGGAGAGGCACCTGGCGGGCTGTACGCGTTAATGAGCACTACTGACTCGTTGGGAAAGTAGCCCAGTGCGGCGGGGATGGACGCGATGAGTTGTGCCGGCGAACGGAGAAGTTCCGCGCTCGGATACGGCGTGATTGGGGTGGTCGGACGGTTTGTTTCGTGCGGTTGTGGCTGAATATCCATAACTGTTAGACGCTCGCTGGGCGGTCTCGGTTCCATGGGGCGTGAAGTATTCTCAACGCCACTTCGTACGCATCCTTTTCGGCCGCGGTGCCACCTTGCGGTTGCTGGTCGGGCAGAATGGAATATTCTGCGACACCAACCGTTGTGTGGGTGGAGCACTAAAGCCGGTAAGGCGAGCGATTTCAGGAGGCCGAAGACCATGACGCAGGAACGTCCTATGTACGAACTTGAGTACC
>ERZ1031113.237-NODE-237-length-16065-cov-15.104809_pt1 | contig 16065 bp, 20 predicted proteins | sample MGYA00518225_ERZ1031113 | MGnify/ENA primary metagenome ERZ1031113 (study PRJEB33718, sample SAMN03159751) | human skin metagenome | collected 2014-05-20 | study: EMG produced TPA metagenomics assembly of the PRJNA266117 data set (Human skin bacterial metagenome...
CTACACTATCCTCTTCGTCGGCAGCGTCAGATGTGTATAAGAGACAGGTGGTGGGTTGGTATGAATATAATTCGTGAATATAATTCGTTTTGGGGTGGGGGTTTTGTATTTATGCTGGTCAGAAGTTTTCAATTTTTAAAAAGAGAGCATGTTTTTGATGGTTTGTCTCGGTGCTTATTTTGGCTGATTTTGGGGCCTGTAGGGGTTGTGGAGGGGTGTATGTAGGGCGTGTGGAGGGGAGTGTGTGGGCCTGCTGTGGGGTGTTTGTGTGGGCGTATAGGGTGGTATTGTTGGGGCATGTAGATAGTGGAGAAAACTCCTCAACCAAAGGAATAAACAATGACAGTGTTAAAATCACTTATGCTCATTGGCATAACAATCACCACAATGTGCATCGCAGGATTTAACGGACTACTCGGCATCGCCATCATTCTCACCGCAATAGAAATACAACGACAAACACCCCAAGAAAAAATAACACTGCCAAACCCCTACACATAAAATCACAAACCCCCTAACATAAGTTCAAAGACTCACACACCTGAGTCTCTTACACACCTCTCTCCAAGAAAGGCACAACTTATGTCACGCTTCGACAAGCCCCGGCGCGAAGAAAGTACTCACTCCCCACGACACTGAAGCCACACGGTATTTACGTGACGATCACAACACTGAACAACATGATCGCAGCGACCGCAACAACAGCGTAAACCCACGACGTAATGAACCCTCGTACTACAGTCCTTACGCCGCACAACAACATGGCACAGACAGTGGCGTTCATTCTTACGAAGAAGGTTCTGCCCCACGCATCGAGGACGATAGCTACAACGCACAGCCGTGAGAAGAAAACCCACAAACACACAACGCCACCTACGGCAACCAACAGCCACAGGACGGTGGCTACAACAACCAACAACCACAAGGAACTGGTTTCAACAACCAACAACCACAAAGCGGATACAACAACCAAACACCCTGCCCACAACCCCAATACCCACAACACAACCAACAACCCAAAAAGAAATTCCCCGCCTGGGCAAAAATCTTCATCCTACTCGCCATCCTCTTCACCCTCATCCCACTCGTCATATTCGGATGCGTCGCAGTAGTCGCAGACAACGCCATCGAAGACTCCAAAGGCGGCAAAGCAGAAGTCAGCAACAGCGACAACGAAAACAAAGACGACAACGGCACACCCATCCTAAACCTAGGAGAAACCGCCACCGTCAAAGACGTCGACATCACCGTTGACCGAGAGCTTGGCTTGCGTAATCCCCGTCTGTTAGGGCGGGGTTATCAAGGCAAGCATTTTCCTAAATGCTAGTTATTGTGTATTATAGACCACGTGAGTATAAAACAGCGTCTTTACCCTGAACCACACCAAGAACAAGAGCTTGTGGTTCATTGTGGTCAAGCACGTTTTGTCTACAATCTGGGATTGTCTCAGCGTAAAGCACTCACACAAACTCATCGCCGACACGGAGTGAAAGTTACTTACAATACACAGTGTAAAGAATTAGCTCAGCTGCGATCTACAGTAGAGTGGCTTCGTAAAGGATCTTCTGACATACAGCAATCTGCACTTCGAGACCTTGACAGGGCGTTTGTAAATTTCTTCAAAGGACGAACCAAGTACCCTGTTTTCAAAAAACGGAACAGCAAACAATCATTCTGTATCAAGAATGTATCCGTACGTCGCTACAACAAAAGAAACGCCGGAGTACATGTCCCTAAAATAGGGTGGGTAAAGTTCCGCATCTCAATGAAGTGGTGGCAAATAGAAAAAGCAACAAGTGCTCGTGTTTCGTATGTTAACGGAAAATGGTTTGTTTCTTTTACAACACCCCCTCCTGACAAGAAACACTCAGGAACAGGTGTTGTAGGTATTGATCGTGGAGTGAAAATCACTGCCATGACCAGTGACGGCGACGAGTTAACTATCCCTGAAGGTGTGTCTAGTTCGCAAAGATACATTAACCTACAAAGGGCTCTGTCTAGAAAAGACAAGGGCTCTGCGGGTCGAGAGAAGATTCTTCGTAAGATGGCAGCTTGTCGTTTCAAGGTTGCTAATCGGAGAAAAGAGTGGTTAGAAACCACTACTACAGATCTTGCTCAGCGCTACGCGTGTGCTGTGATTGAGGATCTGAAAACGTCGTCTATGACTAAACGCGTTCCAGCTAAGAAGTTTTCTACGGGTAAGTCTCTACCTAATGGTCAGGCTGCGAAGAGAGGACTTAATCGTTCTATTTCTTCGTCTTCTTGGAACAAGTTTGAAACTCGTCTAAGCGACAAGATGGATGTTGTGAAATGTCCTTCTTTTTATACGTCGCAGCGGTGTTTTCGTTGTGGTTACATTAGTGCAGAAAACCGCAAAAGCCAAGCTGTTTTCTGTTGCATGAAATGTGGTCACACTGATAATGCGGATCGTAATGCTGCGCTTAATATTAGGGAAAATGGTTTGCCCCTTATTAATAATCATACACCGCGTGAGGGCTTCGCGTTGTGTTTAAACGATGGGGAAGACCCCTCTGGGGAAATCCTTACCTCCGACTTAGCCGGAAATCCTCGTCCGTAAGGCCGAGGAGGAAGTCAACAACCCACAGTCTGCGCAGACATCACTTACGTCAACAACTCCAAAGAAGAATTCAAGTACGACTCCTTCAACGTCAAACTCAAACAACCCTCCGGAGTCATCGACACCCCCAACGCCATCGTCGACGGAGTGAACGAACTCCACTCCGCAGCACTCGCGCCGGGTGGTAACGCTTCCGGAACTTATTGCTGGGAGGTACAAGACACCCAAGGTGAGATGGAGATTCCTTTCTTCTACAATTGGATGACCAGCGACGAGCCGAACGCTTTGTGGAAATTTGACCTCAATACACAACAGGCGTAGTATCGTTTGTGAGCAGAACAGAGCCGTACCACACTTACGGCACTGATTCTGCTCAGACTGAGTTAGGGAAAAGACCTCCGAAGGTGCAGATCGGGGGTCTTTTCTGATGCTTGACACAAAAACAGCACTGCGGTAAAGTTCTTCCTTGGGAGTCGTTCCCCCAACTAGTATTCGGCAGCTCCTCTTTTAAGATCGTTTCTCGGTACCTTCTTAAAAGAGGAGCTGTTTTCCATTTTCGCCAAACACTACCCACCCCGCGTGATAGAATCCAAAGACCGTGAAAAAACCTGACCAAAAAACACCTACCCGCAGACGACTCCCGTGGCCTGTTGAACTACTCACCACCCTCGTCTGCATACTCGTGCTGTCAGGACTATTCCAAACATTCGTAGGACGCGTCTACATGATCCCATCAGGATCTATGGAACCCACACTGCACGGATGCACAAACTGCGTAAACGACAAAATCTACGTCAACAAACTCGCCACAGAACTATCCAACCCCAAACAAGGCGATGTCATCGTATTCGCTGGTGTGGACTCATGGAACACAGGATACCGTGAGCCCCGGTCAGATAACCGCCTTATAGCAGGCATGCAAGACGTCGGCGCGTTCTTCGGATTCGTTATCCCACGAGAAAACACACTCGTTAAACGAGTCATCGCTACCGAAGGACAAACTGTGCGCTGTCTACCACAAGATCCTGGAATAATGGTAGACGGGAAACTAACAAACCAGGACTTTATCCAAAATCCGCCTGATCGGAAAATTTATAACGGCTCCGACGCATGTGGCGGAAAATACTTCGGCCCGTTGACTGTTGAGGACAATAGTGTCTTCGTCATGGGTGACAATCGCACAAACTCCATGGACTCGCGCTACCATATGCACGACCACTACACCGGGTCTATTCCGTTGGATCATGTGATTGGAAAGGCGTCGTTTATTGTGTCTCCCTTTGACCGTTTCTCACCCGTGAAATCAGAAAACATTTAAAGGAGTAATTCTTCATGTCGTATGGAATTTTCGACAATGACAAAAACACAGACTTTGTTGAGTTCTGCGGTGACAAACTTTTGCTGTGCAGTATGTCGAAACAGTCAGGATACAAAGGACTTGCGTTTTCGGCTATCACAAACACCGACAAGCAACCACCTGTAACCACACTCACCATGCACGTTACCGCACAGGCCGGAACCGCCGTATGCGACCAACTCAACCGACTACTTACCGAAGCAGGCGCAGACACTGGATTCGGATACCTAGGATCAGTACTAAGCTCCTACAACTACATGGGTGACTTCGGCCCCTACACGTCACCCACGGAATTTTCCGCGCAAGTAGGCTCCCCGCTTCGTGTTCAACTATTACTCAATATCCACCACAAAAAGAGCCTCGGCACCACAGCCGAAGTGTATGATTCTTTTATACGACCTGTTGCGAAAGCATTTGAACTTACAGAGGTGTAGATCGTGAAAGCACTCCCCGAAGCATACTTTAGTACTGTTGAAGCTCTTTTCAGTCTTGCACTTGATCGTGATATTGATACTATGCGGGTAAGGACCGTCAAGGTGGATTTGCAGGATGTGAGCCTGTGTAAAGTGTGGATTCTGCGCGGCGGTGGGCAGCTTGTTCATATTGCGGAGGCAACAGTGGTGGGCAATGGGGACAGGTGCTTTGCGGTAGCGTATTCAAACACGCCACTCTCAGAGGCGGAGTGTGTGTCTTTGGTGAAGGTCGCCAATAAATCAGAAGATGTTGAGGGCACATTTAGTGACGGTATCGTAGCGGAGTGTACTTTCACACTGGAGAAAACAGTCGCATATCTGCAATCAGTGTTGCCCGTGTGCCACCGCGGCCATACGGGACAACTTACTCCGCTACCCATTGTGGGCTACTCGGTAGACGCGATGTACTACTACCTTGATTCAGTCAGTTTCAGCGACGACGGGGTAAAGCTGGTGTTTGCAGACGGTCGCGTCGTCATGGTGGGCAACGGCTACTATAACCCAACGTTGGTGACACGTGTGGGGTTTGATTTTAAGATGTGGGATGTGGATAAGTCCTTAAAATATGACTTGTTTTTGTCACCATCGGAGGTTTTTGATTTCCTTAATCAGTCTGCGGCGTACTCTCCACTCGCCTAGAATAGTAGGTGCCAGGTAGGCAAAATGCGGATCAGATGCTAAACTGTGCCGTATTAGCAAAAACCTAACCCTTCTACACTTCTAGGATACTTCACTATGGGACGACACCGACTACCGAAAAATCATGCTGACTTCTCCCCCGCATTCACCCTGCCCCACCCGGCGTATATCATCGCTCCTGTTGCAGTAGTGACTGTGCTTGGTGGCGTGTCTGGGTTTGTGTTTAACACGTCCGGGCAGCCGGATTCTGTGCAGGCGCAAGCGTCTAACGGACCGGAGAAGCAGGAGCCTAATTCTCCTCGCGTGGAGCATTCTGATAAGTATTCTGACGATCAGGTTGTCACTTCTGTTGTTGACCTGTACAACAATGTATGCCCACCGTTGGGTGATTTAAGTACTGTTGCCAACGATATGGCTGTAACAGTGGAGGAGTCTATTGGTAAGGAGGGTGATGACCTCTCCGGGTTCTGGAAGCAGAGCCTGGGTGATAAGGCCGGGAAACTGTACGCCGCGGCGGATGTTTTAGATAAGAATTCCGGATCGGATAACATCAGTCGTGATGCTGTAAATAAGACTACGGCGAAGACTCGTGAGGTTGCGGATGCGTTCCGCGGCTATGGGGATGCAATCAATAAGGACAATGTGGGTGATACTGCGGGCCAGGCTCGTATGGTGGCTGCAAACCAGGGGGACGAGTTGGCGGATCTTGTGCAGGAGTTAGTGGACTCTGCTCCGTTCCCGACGACTGCTACGGCTGATACGGTGCATGGTTTGGAAGTGTGCAAGGGTGTGTTTACTACTGGGCCGCAGTTGGCTGAGGGTCAGACTGTTGATGCTGCGTTGGATTTCCATAAGCGTGTAAAGCAGGGCAAGGACGAGGTAGATAAGACTCGTGGTTTGTTGGATCAGATTGAGGTTAATGAGGGTGCTGAGCCTGTAGAGATTGCGAATAAGGTTGCTGATGTGTGGGCTAAGCGTGCGGAGGCTGCTGAGGCTGCTGAGCGTCGTATGAATGAGTGGGTGTTTCCGGAGGCGTTGACTCCTGCTGAGTTGTCTGCGATGTCGGGGTATGAGGATTCGAAGCGTGATGCTGCGTTTGTGTGGCATGAGTTGGCGAAGTCTGCGCGTGAGCAGGAGGGGTTGTTGCGTGGGTCTGGTGATGGTGATGCGTTGGATGAGAATTTGACGGTTGCTGCGGATCGTACGTGGGAGCAGGATGTGGCTGAGGAGAAGATGTTGGTGCGTGTGGATCGTGTGGCGTCGGGTGGCCGCGGGTAGGTGTGGGTTTCGGGGGGGTAGTGGTTTAGGAAACGGGTCTAAATTTGTGCGAATGCTTCCAGGTAGGTAGTATTCATTTGTGAAAGCACTTCACAATTCCAGACCGAAAGGAACCACTACCATGACCACCCTCACCTCCGCAGTTCATTTCTTTCAAGCCCTCGACCGTTCTCTCCTCTCGATCGGATACAGCGCAGAAATCACTTCTGTTGACTCCTCCGGCGACGGTGTTCGCTTTGCCGTGGAAGTCACCGGCGACATCGACGCTGACGACGACGTCTATGCTACCGCTGATCTAACCATCAAGCCCGCAGACGTTCCTAACAAGGCATGGGTATATGACGTGTACGTGGACTACTACCCATACACCAAGGATGAGCTTGTCCGCGATATTAATGCCGCGATTCCGGGCAAGATTGGTGATAAGCTGGTTCGCCCGCTCGATGTGGCGCGCGTATTGGCAAGCCAGTTCAAGGCACTGGGCCTTGATCCTGCGGCAACCATTGAGCAGGTGCTCTAAGCCCGCCACGGCGTGTAGGTGCCAGTTGCGTTGTTTGCGGCTGGAACCTATACCTAGCTTCTGTATTTCCTACGCCCTCACCCCAGCCTAGAAAGGCCACGAACCGTGCTCATTCTCTTCACCACCGTCGTAGGCGTCGGCATTATCGTACTGCTTGCTGCTGTAGCTAAATACATAAACACGCACTCTAAATACCGACTCGGACAAGCAAGCGAGATGGAGTTGCGCGAATTCCGAGGTGGTGTTGTCACGACCATCGTGACCATGGTGATTGTCATGGCAGCGATGACGCTCGTCCTGTGGACCACTTCCGATTTCTTTAGCTCCAACAGCTTAGCGGGCGAGTCCGAAGAAGCAACCACAGCACCCGCTACTTCCGAACCGGCGCAGACCGAAGAATAGAAAGGGGTGAGTCACATGAGTATTGGAATCGTCATTGTTATTGCACTCTCCCTCCTTGCTTGCCTGGTTGCTATCGGCGTGTTGAATGTAGCAGTGGTGCGATCTTCGCAGACTGCAAGCAGGCACGCACTCGGCCAAGCCAGCGACATTGAGCGAGCACAGGCAGATCACACGGCCATTTTGGTTGCCGTAGGTACGGCTATACTCTTTGCGTTCTTACTGTTCGGTATGCCGCTGGCTAAGACTCTTGGAGACGGCATGGTTGCAGATCCCGCGGAGGAGACACCAACTTCAACCACTGTAGACGCGCACTAGGCACGGATGGGAGAACTGTGGTACACACCCTGTTTTACATCGCTCTAGCAATTTCTGCAGTCTTCCTTCTGATAGTAGGTTCTCTGGCTGCTCGAACAACACGCAGGACGCGAACTCAGGCAGACGAAATCCGCGACGACGCGTTTGCTTTAATTGACGAAGTAGACGACGTGCTTAACAAGGACAGTGTACTGACAGGCCTAATCCGCGCCGGGCATGGTCCGCGGGTAGAGAGTGTTCTTTTCCGCATGCGGTATGTTCTTGTGCGGGAAGCAGAAACAGTTGGGCACGAGCACAGTCTTAGCGAGCGTGAGATAGAAGAACTACGCCGGGACGTGAACGAAGCTCGCAGCGAATGGTTTGACCTCTATGATACGGCGTACTTGTGTGGTTTAGTTCCGATGCGTGTTATAAACAGCCAGAGCTGAGTCACACCAATTGCGTTAGTCCTTTAAAAGCGGTACTTTATATACAGAAAAGCCAACACACTACTTCCAAGGACACTTTTATGACTGACTACATCGCTGAACTCACCGACAGTGCCACCACATCGGCTTACGCTCTTGCAGCAACACTCACAGTAGGCCTACTTGTCATTGCCCTGCTTGCTTTTACTGCGTCACGCAACTGGAAGATTGTAAGCACACTCCTCATCCTCGTAGCAAGTGCATGCTTTGCTCTCGTGCTTGTCTTTTCAGACCCTGTGGTAGACGCTATGATCTATCACATCAAGTAGTATGTAGCGTAGAGACAAAGGAGCAAGAAGTGTCTATCATTAATATCCTCGACTGGGACGACATTAAGGAAACCTATATCCAGGCCACGGAGAAGAACAACGCAGCGGGCATTATTGTTCACCCGAATGGGGCGCGCGAAGAAACAAACGAGTTTCCTGCCCCTGTAGATGTAAGTCTGTTTTGCCGTGATGGTCAAGGCTCGTGGTTCTATGACGCGCATGAAATCGATGACGAGGAGTTTTGTGACATCGATGGTGCGATGTGTCGTATTGTTTCCAACGGTGTTAACGTCGGTAAGTATGGGCTCAAGCAGGCCGCGCACACCGTGGGTCTTGATGAAGGAAGCCCTGTGTTCCTAGGACTGCATCGTGTTGAGGACGACGAGGCTAGGGCCCAGTTTTTCATTTTTCTCGCAGTATAAGACGCTGTGCCGGGCCTTCCGTGTGTAAGGATCAGCGCATGCTACTATGTATGCAAAGCCTGTCGCACAATTTGAAGGAGACAACCCAATGAGCATCAACTGGGACAACGTACTCGAAGAATACAACAAAGCCACAGAAACCCTCTCCGGCTACGGCATCATCGTTCACTCCGACGGCACCATCGAACACTCTGATGAGCCCTTGGGAGAACTAGAATCCGGCTGTCTTTATGAAGAAACAGACGGCACCTGGTCCTATGACGGCCAGCCACTATCTGACGGATACTTCGCCTACAACGGCGTCACTTTCCTTGTCATGCACGCCTCCGAGGTCCCTACCGCAGGGTTCTTGCAGGCACAATACAATGACCTCGATAGCCCATCAGTGTTCTTCGGCGCAAGCATGATCATGGACGACGAGGACTCTGTAAGCGAATGGTTCTTCGCTCGTAAGGCGCTGTAAAGTGGACGCTTCTTTTGTCCTAGACTCCGTACGGCGCAAGTATCCCACCGCGGCGATTGTTCCGGAACTTACCATCGATGATCTTTATGCGCGCGAGCAGCCCGGCGCGGATAAGGTGTTTCGTCGTCGTATTGACGGTTTGATGTTTGATGGTGGTCAGCGTACTGCTCTTGAGGTGAAGGTTGATCGTCAGGATTTGTTGCGGAATGAAACGTGGCATAAGACTGCTCCGTGGCGTGCTGTGACGCATAGGTTTGTGTATGTTATGCCTGCGGGGTTGGCGGATTTTTCGGAGTTTGATGGGCACTGGTATGCGGGTGTGTGGTGGGTGCATGAGGATGGGCGTGTGGAGGTGGTGCGGAAGGCTCGGGTGAATAAGTATCCGGAGCCTTTGCCGAATAGTGTGGTGACTCGGTTGGCGTATCGTGCTGCTGGGGTGCCTGTCGCGCCGGGTGGGTGGCGTGAGTGGGTGGAGGAGTAGTTACTTTTTATACAGGTTTTGTGTATTATTGGTGTGGAAACCTGCCTTGAGAGAAGGAAGCGTTGCACTCCGCCTGCTTTGTTTTCTTTGCTGATGCCAAAGAGCTCATTATATGTGGATTTGATGTCTATTTTGGTGGACCGTGTAGTGGCACTGACAACTTGGCAGAAAAGTTTTGAATATATTTTTGTAATGGAGACGGGTTAAATGGCTGAAAACAAAGAGGTCAGCGCAGACACTACGATTGAATTGTTTCGTACCACTATCGACGCCGTAGGGCTAGATAGTAGGTTTACCGAGGATAGTACCGCGTCCATGGGGTTTATGTTGGGCGTGTTGCCGATTTTAATTCTTCTGGCATGCGTCATCGGAGTTCTGGTGGGTTTGGTGTCTGAAAGGAGGGAGGATGTTCGCGGCTATGGGAAATTGGGGGCCATATGTATTGTGGCTGCAGTTTTGATCTATTGCCCGATGGTGATTGACGATTCTTCGTCTTATAACGAGAATCCGTTGCGGCGCACAATTTCTATGCCTGTCCACGCGGATGAAGATAACCCAGGGCCGGGTAACAACACGATCGTTGCGAAGATTCATGAGCAGTTCATGGAGGAGCTAGATCAACGCAGCGATGGGTTAGATGAGCTGAGTCTGGACAAGGAGTGTCGTACGCAGTCCTCGTTGGCGGGTGGTTCGGACGATGCGTTGTCTGTGCTTTGTGGGGGATATAGCCTGGATTCGGTGACTACGGAAAAAGCGACGATCACGCCGGTCGTTGAGACGAGTGCGGATAAAGTGTGGTGGCCGTGGTCTATTGACCCTCGTGCGGTGGAAGTTGTGGCTCGTATTGATATTGAGTATAGGTAAGGGTTTGTTTTTGCGTGTGTGCCCTCCCCGCTGTAACATTGTTTGCGTATAGATTGTATCGACCTCACTAAGAAAGAAAAACTCTTATGGCACCTATTGCAAACGCAACCCCAATCGTCGAATTCGCCTATAATCTTGGCGACGAACTCTACACCCGTGGCTACACTGCCCGCATCAACTCGCTCTACCAGTACCGCCCCGTCGACGAACCGTGGACGCTAGGACTGCTGATTTCTCCCCAACGCTACTCAGGTCGAAGTGCGGATCTGCAGGTAGAGATGGAAGAAACCTCCGCGGACGGGTGTGTGAGCTGGATTAGGCTTGAAAAGCTCCGTCTGTCCCCTGTAGACGACGCGGAAGCACAACAGGCATTAGCCGAGCAGATTGAAAACTCAAGCAACGACGGGTCACAACCAGTTTCCTACGGTATTGTGGCGCGCATTGTTGCTGATGTTCTCGATTCCTTTGGTGTGGCCGCAAGGGACAAGGGCTAGAAGAATTGTGCTGAAAAGACCCCCGCAATAATGCTAGTCAGTCAAATCCCGCAACGCATACGCCACATCCCGAAGATCCACCGAACCATACTCACCCTCAATCGCAGCAAACTCCTCCGTAGGAGCCTGAAAAGACGTAGCACGGTCAATACGCTTTGCGACACGCTGTCTAACAAGATCCTTATTTACTGTACTAGGCGGCTGATTAAGTGACTGAATAAACTCAGTTTCCTGTTTGATGAAACTAGTAGACGTGTAATTAGTACCATAGCGGGATTCTAAAAGCTGACCAATCTTAGTAGTGTTAGCCTTCCACTTCTTTTGCGAAAATACACTCAAGTGCGGGCAAATAAGCAGTGCAAGTAGCAGTGCTGTAGCAATAAGAACCGGGGCAATTGTGTGGGTGAGGGTGGAGATGGACGCGCCTAGGATAAACGCCAAGATCCCTATTTCAGCGAGGACAAAAATAGTGGGCCTGCTGATGGCGCTGTGTTGAGTGTAGTTGTTGTCGTTGGTGAGGTGCTTGGTGATGTCGTCGATGAGTTTATCGCGGTGGGTGGCAAGGATAGTGTGTTGGGTGGTGTTGTCGCGGTTGAGTGGCATGGGAAAGTCTTTCTAGCACAAAAGTGAGAGTTTGTCGATGCTCTATGGTACTAGAGGGGATCGTGTTGTGTGTGGGTTTGTGCTAGGCGTATAGGCCACGAAGTTGAAGTTACTTGGTTTTGCGGCGTACTAGCTCGGCAATAAGCAGGAAAACCACCAGGCCAATGATCAAAAACGGCGCGTCGTTTTCGTCCAGGAACTGGTCGTCTGAACTATTGTGATCGTCTGGGTCACCGGAATTAGGGTTATGGTCCTTGTTGAAGTTAGGGGTGCCTTCTTTATTGTTAGCATACGACAAGGTGGTGGGGTGAGTATCACCGTTAAGAGTATAAGTTACCTCGTAGCCAGAAGGAGTGAGTGTGGTGGCGTCAGGATAGTAGATGGTCATGGTGAAATCGTGCGCGCCGCCTGCGTTCCTGATGTCGCGTTCCATGTGGGATTGTTGGCCGTGGCGGTTGAGGTAGCTATCTTGCGGGGTGATGTTGTAGGCGTTGGAGACTCCGCCGAGTGAGTCTGCAATAACGTGGCCTTCGTCGAAGTTGGGGTTGTCGGTGCCGGGTACTTTGGCTTCGTCGTTGCAGTAGCGGTTTTTGCTGGTAATGTCTTCAGTTTCGTCGTTTTGGAGGATGATTTCTTCGGCGGTGACGGTGACGAGTTGGCCGGTGCTGTTGGTGGTGGCGGTGTAGTTGCGTTGAGGGCCGTAGCCGATGTCAGTGGTGGCGTTGGGTTCGCGGAGTCCGGCTTTGTTGCAGACCCAGGCTTTGTCGGTGTCTAAGCCGTGTGCGGGGGCTGTGGTGGTGTTGGAGGCTGCGTGTGCGGTAAGTGGGGTGAGGGTGATGAGGGTGGCGGTGGTGAGTGCGGTGAGTAGTTTTTTCATGGTGGTGTGGTGTTGGTTGGTTTTTGTTTGCTGGGTTTAGTGTAGTGGGTTGGTGGGTGTGGGGCAAATTGTTGTGTTTTTGCTGGGGGCGTGGGTCTAGTATGTTTTTGTTGAAGAGAATTTCCTCATGTGCCTCGTGGAAGGGGCGAGAAATCTGTGACTGTGGCCCGACTCCTTATTACTGGTTCGCGGTATTTTAACGATGCTGGACTGATGCATGCTGCAATTAGTGATGCAGTATCGACACTTCGAGGCTTCGGCTTTGCCCACATTGTGCTTGTTCATGGTGGGGCCCGCGGTGCTGACACACTTGCCGCACATATAGGCAGGAGTATGGGTCTCGAAATAGAAGCACACCCGGCGCGGTGGGACGTGTATGGAAGGGCGGCAGGGCCTGTGCGGAATAGTGAGATGGTGGAGTTGGGTGCTGATTTGGTGCTGGCGTTCCCGGAGGGTGAGTCTCAGGGTACGCGTGGGTGTATGCGGCTTGCGGTGGAAAAGGGCTGCGCAGTTATCAATGTTACAGAGGGTGCAGCGCCGCGGCGGGTTTTCTGATAGTATTTTAAATACACAATTTCTATCCCGTATTTGAAAGGATCTGCATGTTCACCGCCTCCGACAAGGTACTCGCTCTCACCCGAATGGTACTCGATATGGAAATCGACGCTTCCTGCGGCGCATATCTCAACCGTGTTCCTGTGGTCACCACTTTGTGCCACGAAGTGAATGAGGACGCGGACGTTTTCCGAATCGACGCGTTTGTTGGAAAAGAAAACGGGATGACTTCTCTAACGGCAAACATTGCTCTTGATACTGAAGAAGGAACCGTGTCTTTCACCAAGGCCGGAATTGTGGCATTCACGGAGTTTGCGGAGGCTTTGGGCGATTCTGTTCTTGTTTTTGTCACCTGCGGTGAAGATGAGGGGGATACGCTTCGCACTGGTATGTTCCGAATTAGTGATAAGGGCATTGAGGGCTTTGACGGTGGGGAGGCGGGTCAGCGTTTTGTTGATTTGATGGAGGTGGATGATCCGGAGGAGGTTGAGTTTTGGGATACGGCGGGTGTTCCTGCTCATGTGGCGAATCCGGGGCTGGTGGCTGAGATGCGTAAGGATTTGTTGCGTCAGGAGGAGATTGTTGATGAGGCGGTGTCTACTTTTGCTGATTTGCCGCTAGGTAGTGTGATGTTGTTGGATCAGTCGATTACGGTGATGAAGTGTTGTCATAGTGCGTCGGAGGAGAAGTTTTTTGAGTATGAGGGGTATGAGTCGGCGAGTGAGTATTGTAATCAGGTGGGGTTGTCGTTGGAGGAGTATGCGCAGTTGCGTGATGAGGCGCAGGTGGGTAGGTGGGTTGCTGTTGATGGGGAGTTTTTGACGAATAATGAGGTGGTTTTGTTGGCGGAGGATAATTTTATGGTGGTGTTTGGTCCTTCTCTTGACAAGTAACGCTTGTTGCGTTATAGTGGTTGGTGTTCAACACCCTTGTAGCCCAAATGGCAGAGGCACTAGATTTAGGTTCTAGACAGTGTGGGTTCGAGTCCCACCAAGGGTATGGGAATGTCGTATAGTGGCTAATACGTCAGCCTTCCAAGCTGAAGACACGGGTTCGATTCCCGTCATTCCCTCTCACAGGCCCCACCTGTTTGGCTTAAAAATTGGGGCTTGTGTTTTGCCTCCGTGGCGCAATTGGTAGCGCAACGCACTTGTAATGCGTAGGTTGCGGGTTCGAGTCCCACCGGAGGCTCCAGATACTTGCGAGTATGGGAAACTTGATTGATAGTTCCCATGCTCGCTTTTTCAATAAGATGGTTAGCGCTGCTGTGACACCACCGCAGGGTGTGGTTGTTTGTCACTTTTCTCTTTTCACCAGGGCGGGTGCTGGGTCCTTGTACTAGGTGCAGTTATTGTTGTTGGCCCTGCAGTATCAACGTGGGGTGCTATGAGCATTTTACATAAGTAAGTTACGCGCCTTTATAAGAATTTTTTAGGTCCGAACCGAACACGAGTTTTAGTATCCACCGCGCCACACATATTCCTCGCAAGGATGTGCCACAAGTCTCTCACATACACTTATAGTGTTTTCCTTCTTAGTCCTCCAGTGTGCCAAGCCACATCACTGTGGCCCACTATGCCGCATATCTCCACCCCACATTCAGGAAAACATGTGTTTCCGTTACACAAAATCTAAGAACCATAGTATGCTGACAGTGTCTACACGACCGTAAGCGAATAAAAATCACTCTTCCACAGCAAACACAGCTCTGTGGGAAACCAACACGAAAGGCACAAACACGTGAAAAACACGCGCCACGCACGGCCACTTGCGCGAATCGCCGCAACCACAGCCGCCACAGCCCCCGCCACTACAGGACTTGCAATGCCTGCAGCAACCGCGGATGGGGCAAAGGATCTCCTGACTGATAACGCACACAATATCGCGGGTGGTGGTGCCAATATTCATGCTGACGACACATGTGTGGAAAAGGTTGGCGACACAGCACACGTCAAATTCATGGCACAACACCAACCCCTTGTATACTCTTCGAATCACGACCAGACTTCGGCTTCGGGAACACTAGCTATTCCCGCAAACATGGAAAACGTTAAAATTCGTATCAAAGCCGTCGGACACACGGGCGAAACAGACTTTCAAAACGCTCCTATCACTACAGATATTTTCGACACTCCTATTGAAGTTCCTGTAGAAGAAGGGGATAACACAGGAACCGCAAAGGGTGTAGCTAACTTCACACCGCTGTACGAAGAGGGTGAGTTCATCGGCGGTAAGGAAAGTGTTGAAAAGAATATTGCAGACGGTGCTAAATTAGTTCGCCATCACCAGGCAGACCTTAAAGATGAGAGCGGGAATTTTAACAACGAGAGCTTTCCATTCAGTTCCTATGGGGATTCGGACTTGCCTTGGTACGGACATCATGACGAAGAATATGACTTTTATGAATTCGGGAACCTTTATGTTCCTTTGACCTTTGAGATTGAAGGTGACATCTCTACCGTAGGCGAAGATACGTTCGCTACCGCGGCGGTTTCTAATATCGGATGGAAGACGAGCTCTGAAGATAATTCAGGAGCTTATGAGCTAGGGGGGCAGTCACTCACGGAGTATACTCAATTCCGCCCTGGTGGCCTGCCCCCTGCCATGCCTGAAGACGAAGAAATGATCCAGGTGTATAAGGATAAATTGTCGGATGCTGGTTTGGATATTTCTTCGAATATTGCTCCCACTTCGGAAATTCCAGGTAATGCTAAGTATGCCCGTATTGGCAGTGATATTCGACCGTCTGCTCGTGGAGATGTGGGCAGGACTTATGTTGATCTGTTTTCTTTGAACGAAAATCGGGCTGTGACGTATCTTGGACAGGTTCCGGCGTCTGCTGAGGATGGTGCAGATGTGACTGCTGCTCATGTGACATTGTGTCCTGCTTCTGATACTCCGGAGACTGACGTACCAGAAACCGAGACCCCAGAAACGGAGACCCCAGAGACTGAGACACCGGAAACTGAGACTCCAGAGACGGAGACACCGGAAACTGAGACTCCAGA
>ERZ1031113.239-NODE-239-length-15908-cov-6.958431_pt1 | contig 15908 bp, 12 predicted proteins | sample MGYA00518225_ERZ1031113 | MGnify/ENA primary metagenome ERZ1031113 (study PRJEB33718, sample SAMN03159751) | human skin metagenome | collected 2014-05-20 | study: EMG produced TPA metagenomics assembly of the PRJNA266117 data set (Human skin bacterial metagenome...
GGCGATGACGTCGGTGGGCAGGGCGGGGGCGACGTACCAGTCGCCGCGCTCGATCTCCTCGTCAAGCTGGCCCGGGGCCCACTCGGCGTAGCCGGAGAAGACGCGCATGCCCTCGAGGAGACCTTCGACAGACTCGGGCTCGGCCTGCAGGTTCACGTGGACAAGGCGATTAGCCAGTCGGGTGAACTCGGGGTGGTCCTCAATGACGGTGCCGGAGGACGTCATGCCGACGGCAATAGCAGCCTGGGGGCGCAGGGGTCCGCCGACATAAAGAGCCTGCGGCTTTGCCACGTGGGGGAGCCAATCGGGCAAAACGGAGTGGACGGCCAATTCGGAGCGGCGGTTGAGGACGACGCCGAAGGTGGCGGAAGGGGAGACGTCGATAAGCAAAATGACGGTGCGGGAGAAGTCATCCGCGAGCATGCCTGGGGCAGCGACCAGCAGCATTCCGGGCGCTGGCGTTTCGCGCTCGAGCGCGGTGAATAAGCGGTCCGCGTAAAAGAACTCAGCCATTTTCCTTCTCCCACCAAGCCTTGAGCTCCGCGACGGCCTCGTCGTGATCGAGCTCGCCGCGTTCGAGGCGCAGGTCCTTCATATACTTCCAGGCTTTGCCGACCTCGGGGCCCGGTTTGAGGTCCAGAATCTTCATGATCTCGTTGCCGTCGAGGTCGGGGCGCACGCGGGCGAGGTCCTCCTTGGCGGAGATCTCCGCGATGCGTTCCTCCAGCTCATCGTACGTGCGGCGCAGGCGGGCGGCCTTCTTCGGATTGCGGGTGGTGCAGTCGGCGCGCACGAGCTTGTGCAGGCGCGGAAGGAGATCGCCGGCATCCGTGACGTAACGGCGAACCGCGGAATCGGTCCACTGGCCCTCGCCGAAACCGTGGAAGCGCATGTGCAGGTAGACGAGCTGGCCGACGTCCTCGATGACGTGCTTCGGATACTTGAGCTTGCGCATACGCTTGCGGGTCATCTTCGCGCCCACGACCTCGTGGTGATGGAAGGAAACGCCGCCGCCGGGCTTGAGCTCGCGCGTGTCCGGCTTGCCGATGTCGTGCATGAGCGCTGCCCACCGCAACTTCAGATCCGGGCCCTCGTCCTCGAGCTCCGTGGCCTGGCGCAGGACGGTGAGCGAGTGGGCGTAGACGTCCTTGTGCTGCATGTGCTCATCGCGCTCGAGCTGGAGCGCGGGAATCTCGGGGAGAATATGATCGGCCAAGCCGGTCTCGACCAGCAGATCGATGCCCTCCCACGGCTGGAGACCCAGCATGAGTTTGTCGAGCTCAGCCTGAACGCGCTCAACCGTGATGCGGCCGATCTCTTCTGCCATATCCGTCATCGCACGCTTGACGCGCGGGCTGACGGTGAAGCCGAGCTGGGAGACGAACCGGGCGGCACGCAGCATGCGCAGCGGATCGTCGCGGAAACTCACCTCGGGTTCTTGCGGGGTGTCCAAGGTACGACCCAGCAGATCCTTCAGGCCATCGACGGGGTCGTGGAAGTCCAGCGACAACGTGCCGTCGGCGGCGGGAATGAGCTCGATCGCCATCGCATTCGCGCGGAAATCGCGCCGGACGAGATCGCCCTCGATCGTGTCGCCGAAGGTGACCTCCGGATTGCGTGTCACACCGTCATAGAGGTCCGCGCGGAATGTGGTCACCTCCACCTGCTGGTCGTGCTTCACGGTGGACACGGTGCCGAATTCAATTCCGGTGTCCCACACGGCCTCACCCCACTCGGTCAGGATCGCCTTGATCGTCTCCGGGCGGGCAGACGTGGTGAAGTCCAAGTCATGGCCCAAGCGTCCCAGCATCGCATCGCGCACCGGGCCGCCAACGAGAAACAGCGACTCGCCCTCGGCGGCAAAGGCGGCAGCAAGGGGTCCGAGCAGGCCAGCGAGCTCGCCAACGGCACTTTCCGCGCGGGCGAGCAGGGCAATGAACGCTGTCGGATCCCCCTTCTCCGGCAGATTGAACAGCTCCGCCGGATCGGTGGACGTCGTCTGACTGCTGTTCTGGGTGGTCACCCGCACAACCTTACAGCCCCACGCAAACCACCCTGAAGCACCTCACAGAACACCACCTTGGAGCAACTCAAGTACCACATGGTCACCACGGGCGGATACCATTCAATAGATGGCTCAAGAAACCCCCGGCGATTCGAATTCGCCGCAGCACAACACGCGCAGGCGCAAACGCCGCCGGCGCGCGTCGAGCCGCGCCCACGATAACCAGAGCCAGAACAAAGGCCAGAACAAGAGCCAAGGCAAGAATCAGGGCCAAAATCAGGGCGATAAACACGGCGACAAGCAGGGTGACAAGAATCGCCGCCGCAAGCGTCGCGGGGGAAGCAACAACCGGGGCAATAACCAACGGGGCAACCAACGCGGTAATCAGCGCGGCCGGAATCGCGGCGGCGGGGGCAATAGGTACCGCAAGCCTTCGCACAAGAACGCGCAGTACGCGTCGCAAAACATGGAAACGCGCGACGAAACGAGTGCGGGCGGCCTCGTCGTTTCGGGCATGGCGGAGGCAGTTGCGCCGGACGGTTCCGTGGACATGTCGCAGATCTACGTCGCGCTCATCGGGCGGCTCGACAGGCGCGGGCGTTTGCTGTGGTCCATGCCGAAAGGGCACGTCGAGCCGGACGAGCACCAGTGGGACACCGCGCGCCGCGAGGTATGGGAAGAAACGGGTATCTCGGGGGAGCCGTTCGCTGAGCTGGGCGTGATCGATTACTGGTTCGTCTCGGAGGGAGTGCGCATCCACAAGACGGTCCACCACAATCTGTTGCGCTATGTCGACGGGGTGCTCAATGACGAGGACCCGGAGGTCACGGAAGTCGCGTGGGTGCCGGTCAGCGAGTTGATCGAGCATTTGGCGTATGCGGACGAGCGGAAGCTGGCACGCATCGCATTCGACAAGATGCCGGAGCTCGCTCGCGCGGAAAAAGAAGCGGGAAGGACTACCCCACGGTGATGAGTCGGCGCACGCATCGGGCGGCTGCGGTGCTCACCGCGGCGGTGCTCTCATGCGCGGCCCAGCCCGTCCCCGTCGATCCGAACGATCCCGCAGTCGCACACGAGTGGGTCAACGACCAGATCCGTCCCGACGACGGGGAGCAAGGACTGAAGCTTTCGCTTATCGACGCCCCGGCCACCGTCCCTTCCGGCAACCCCCTGTCCGTCACTGTTCGTGTCAGGAATGAATCTGACGCGGACGTCTCCGGACTGACCGTGGCACCACTGCGCGGACCCGCCTCCGGCTCGGTGTCGGACGCGCGGGCGGCGAGCGTGGCATCGGTCTCGGAGTATCACGGAGCTGGCGACGAAGTGAAGGTCCCGGAGTTAGCACGAGGCGAGGAGACCGAAATCAAGGTCACCATCCCCACCCAGAAACAGCCGTACAACAGCAGTTTTCCGATGATGCTGGTGCTGGGCCAAGACGGCGCGACGTTGGATACGGAGCGCTGGCACATGGCGGTCATGGGGGAAACGCCTGAGAATGAAGCAGCAGCAGAAGCAGAAGCAACCAAGCCCGCAGGAATGAGCGTGCTGTTCCCGATTTCTGCGCCGGTGGACATCGTGCCGGGGGAGACGGGAGAGGCACCGAACAGGCCACCGCTGATTCTGCGCTCGGAGGAACTTGCCGCTCAGGTCGCGCCCGGGGGGCGCTTGGACGAACTGGTGAACACGTACGAGGAAGCGACGGAGAACGAGGGCGTACGCAGCTCGACGTGTCTCGCGGTCGACCCGGCCCTGCTCGACACCGTGGAACGCATGGCCCAGGGCTACATGGTGGATGACGACCGGCCCTCGCCAGGACTGAACCGGAAGCGGCTGCGCGATTCTTGGGGCGGTGACGAAGCTAGCGCAGGTGCGGAACAAGGCACAGGTGCCGAAAATGCCGCGGCGTGGCTAGACAAGCTCCGTGAGGCAGCGAAAAACAATTGCGCGGTCGCACTGCCGTGGGCGAATACCGACCTGAACGCAGTGGCGCGCACCGGCGACACGTGGCTCATGCGAGAGGCAGTCGAGCGCGGACCCTTCACAGCAGAACGCATCCTTGGAACCCCGGTGGTACGCAACCTGGTGGTGCCCGGCGCGGGCTACCTCACCTCCGAATCCGCGCCGGGCATGGGCTGGGCTGACCTGAGCAAGTCGGACCTGCCCGTCACCGGGATGCACACCCAGTGGGAGCTCGACCAGCAGGCGCAGGCGAAGAATGCCGAGGCCCCCGGCGGGCGCATCGAGGGGGAGCAGGGCGTTGCCTTGGACAACCTGAATAACCCGGCACTGCCGAGCGTGGCCGACATCGCGGCACCGGAACCGGCTGAGACCGTGCGGGTGCTGGTGGCGGACAACACTGTGGACACTGTCGAGAGGTTCGCCACTCTCACGCCTGGGGTCACGGCGGTGACATTCGATAGTTCCCTGGCGGCCACTTTGGCTGCGACGGGACCAGCGCCGGAAACAACGGGGTATTCCGACGAGCACCTGCGCTACGACTACACGCTCGACTCGGTGAAAGCGCGGGATCTCACTGCGGCGACGGCAGTGCGGACCGCGGCGGAACGGGCAGAACGGTCGGAAGAGCTCGATCCGACGCTGGTGAACCCACCGGCGGCATGGGAGGCCTCGACGGCGCAAGCAGTCATGGCGACGGTGACGGAGCTCTTCGGGGAGCGCACTGCCGCTCCGATGACGCTCGAAAATTATGTGGGGGCGCCGGGACAAGTGGGGCAGGGGGACGTCGATAAGCTCGGCGTCCCGGAGAGCGACCCGGCTGAACTCACGGACACCGAGGTGCTCAATTCTGGGCAGCAAGCGCGCTTCATCAACGACCTGACGGCGCTGCTGGCCAACGACAACGCGATCGCGCTGACCCGGTACGGGTACACGCTGCCGCTGCGCACAAACCTGCTCACCGCGATGACGGTGACCGGGCGGCGGGCGTACACGGGCTACGCGGAGGCGGAAAAGCGCACCCGAGAGCGCCTCAACGGAGGCCGGGACACGCTGGCGGCGCTGAGGTCGTCGATCGCGCTCATCCCGCCGGGAAACGTGTACACGCGCACGTCTGCGTCGTCGCCGCTTTTGATCGTCGCGCAGAACGGCCTGCCGTTGCCCGTCGACGCGACGATTCTCTACCGCGGACCTAAGGGGGCAAAATTGAACACCCCGACGGAATTCCGCATCCCGGCGCGTGGCTCGATCACGCTGCAGATGACAGCGGACCTGCCGTCGAATAACGAACGCACCGACCTGCAGTTATTCCTTGCCACACCACAAAACCAAGCGATTTCTCAACCGGTGGGCATCGGGGTGCAGACGGCGGGGACGTCGATAAGCAACTGGGTGCTCATCTCGCTGCTGGCGGGACTGTTCGTGCTCGCTGTTCTCGCGCAATTGGGGAAACGCCGACGAGATAGAGATTCGCGGCAGGCCGACTAACATACCCTTGACCCAGAATTCCCGAACCCGGGATTCTCAAGACTTGGAGTGTGTATGGCGGAAACGACGACGGAGGAGCAAAAGACAACGAGCGATAAATCCGTTGTCCGCTCCACCGGCTCCATGGCTGTCGCGACACTGATGTCGCGCATCACCGGCTTCATCCGCACGGTGATGATCACCTCCGCACTCGGCGGCGCAGTGGCTTCGGCATTCAACACGGCGAACACGCTGCCGAACATGATCACGGAGATCGTGCTCGGGTCGGTGCTCACCGCGCTGGTCGTGCCAGTGCTCGTGCGCGCGGAAAAGGAAGACCCGGACCGTGGCGCCGCATTCATCAGGCGGCTATTCACACTGACGATCACGCTGCTGACCGCAGTCACGCTGATCACCGTGATCGGTGCGCCGCTGCTCACCGAGGTGATGCTGAAAGAGGGCGGGCACGTCAACCTGGTGCAGGCGACGTCTTTCGCCTATCTGCTGCTGCCACAGATCATGTTCTACGGCCTGTTCTCGCTGTTCATGGCCATATTGAATACCAAGGAAGTGTTCCGGCCCGGGGCGTGGGCGCCGGTGGCGAACAACCTGGTCTCCATCGGCGTGATGATGCTGTACATGATCCTCCCGGGCCAGCTCGACCCGAAGGAGCACACCGGGGTCACCGACCCGCACATTCTGCTGCTGGGTCTGGGCACCACGCTCGGCGTGGCGGTGCAGTGCCTGATCATGCTGCCGGCGCTGCGCCGACTGAAGATCGATCTGCGGCCGCTGTGGGGCATCGACGAACGCCTCAAACAATTCGGGGGAATGGCCCTGGCGATCGTGACGTATGTGGCGATCTCGCAGGCGGGATACATCATCAACAACCGCATCGCGTCGGGCGTGGATAGTTCCGCGCCGGTGATCTACATGCAGCACTGGCAGCTGCTCCAGGTCCCGTACGGCATCGTCGGCGTGACCCTGCTGACGGCGATCATGCCGCGCCTGTCGCGCAATGCTGCCGACGGCGACGACGAGGCCGTGGTCCGCGATCTGACGTTGGGCACGAAGCTGACGTTCATTGCGCTGATCCCGATCATCATCTTCATGACGGCACTGGGCCCCGACATCGGCAACGCCCTGTTCGGCTACGGCAACTTCACCAACGAAGAGGCTCGCACGCTCGGCCTGACTTTGAGCTTCGCCGCGTTCACGCTCATCCCGTACGCGCTCGTGATGCTCCACCTGCGCGTGTTCTACGCCCGCGAAGAAGCGTGGACGCCGACCTTCATCATCGCCGGCATCACGCTGACCAAGGTGGTTCTGGCCACCTTGGCACCGACTGTGGCATCGCGGCCAGACCAGGTCGTGGTTCTGCTCGGCGCAGCCAACGGCTTCGGCTTCATTGCCGGCGCAGTGATCGGCGCATTCCTGCTGCACCGCAAGCTGGGCTCCCTGCGCTTTGCTTCGGTGCTGCACACCTCCGTGTGGGCGGCCGCCGCAGGCCTGGTGGGTGTTGCCGCGACCATGCTCGTGCGTTTCCTGCTGCGCCTGATCCCCGGCGGCATGCCCGGGCTGGCCGCGGCTTTGGGCCGCCGCGATTCCTTCGGCCTCCTGCTGGAAATCCTGATCCTCGGCATCGTCTTCGTCATCGCCACGGGCATCGCACTGTCGTTCTCCAAGCTCCCTGAGGTTAAAAGCCTGGGCGCGGTGCTCGCACGCGTGCCTGGCCTGCGCCGCATCGTGCGCACGAGCCCCTCCGACGACATCGCAGAAGGCACCGGCGTAGACCCGCAGTTCCTCGGTACTGACACCTTCAACACCTCCCCGGTCCCGCCGCCGATGTCTGCCGGCGTGGTCCGAGGCCCGCGGCTCGTGCCCGGCGCGGCAGTCTCCGACGGCCGCTTCCGCCTCCTGCGCGATTGCGGCGCGTCCAATTCCGCCCGCTTCTGGCAGGCGCGCGAGCAGGCCACCGGCCGCATCGTGGCGCTGACATTCGTGGACACGTGCGGCGCGGCACCCATGGCACCCGTCACCCCGCGCCAAGCGGCGATCGACGCCGCCGGCATCTGCCACCGCACGAATCAGCTGAAAGAGCTAGGCCTGCCCGCGGTCGCACCGGTTCTTGAGACAATCAGCTACCGCACCGGCGCGGTCGTTGTCGCCGACTGGATCCCAGGCTCCGACCTGAAGACAGTCACCGACTCGGGTGCAACGCTTCTCGACGAAGCCGTCGCCGCCGCCATGATCCCCCTGACCGATGCCATGGCACAGTCCCGCGATCGGGGCGTGCCACTGGGTCTGGACAACCGCAACCGCATGCGAGTCAGCGACGACGGCACGGTCGTCCTCGCTTTCCCAGCGATCCTGCCCGACGCCGACGTGGAGGCCGATGCTTCCGCCTACGCATTCGCCCTTGAGTTGCTGGCCGGTTCCGCGGAGACGGATGCGCTCGCGCCTCCCACCGCCGCCGCGCGCGAAGAGGTGCCCGACTACCGCGCCATCGAGCAATCGCTCGCCGAGACTGCGCACACGCACGTCGCTCCGGCACCGCTCGTGGAGGGCGCTGCTCCGGAGGAAGCGAATTACGACGCGACCTACGAAACACACGAGCACACCGCGCGCAGAGGCGGCTTCGGCGAACGCGGCGTCGGCGCGCTGGGCACGGCAGGACTGGTTGCCGTCGCCATCACGGCGGTCGTGCTCGTCGCGGCGCTGACTGTCTACCTCGTGGGTATGTTCAGCCACCGCGCCGATTCGCCGATCACCAGTGAATCCGCGCGCGACGGAGCCGACCAGGTCTCCGAAGGCATAGAAAACGGTCCGCTCGGAACACTGCCCGTGATCATCGCACCGCTCACCGCTACCGCATGGGGCGAGGATGCCGACAGTGACAGGAATATCGACTTCGCCGCGCTTGTCGACGGCGAGGACTCCACCGCTGCCTCCGCCAAGGCGGGGGAGAAGGTCCTGCTCACCGCCGATAACGGTGCCCCGTTCATCCCCGAGGAGCTCAATATCGACTCCGCCAGCGGCGCGGGCATGGACTACGTCGTTTATGCCACGACCGAGCAGACCGCGGACGCCATAAACGTCAACCACCTGCGCATTTTGACGAACGGCACGTTGAAAGACGGCCGCACGAGCATCGAGATCGACGGCAGCAAGGAGGCGGTTACCGGTCTCGTCATTGCATTCAACAGCGAGAACGACGCTGCAGCGATCATCCGCGGCATTTCCGTCGTCGGCACGCGCATGAGGTAGAAAGCCCGATACAAAGCGTTGCGCACTATAGTGCGCACTTTTGGCGAGCGCGTCCCCCACGCATCAGGGCAAAATGGGTTCCACAGCACACATACAGCTGGAAACAGGGGAGACTTGTTCGGGGGGACAAGGTGAATACGCATAGTCACGGCCGCTTGGCGCGCACATACCGGATCAACGCGCAGCGGAAGCAGCAACAGCTAAAGAAGACCGATAATGCACTGGTCACGGAGTACGTCGCGGGGGACAACCGGGCCTTTCAGATCATTGTGGAAAGGCACCGGCAGCGGATGATGGCCGTGGCCAAGCAGTACGCACGCAATGAGCACGACGCGCAGGACATCGTTCAGGACGCGTTGTTCAAGGCCTCGCGCAATATGCACACGTTCCGCGCTGAATCCGCGCTGACCACGTGGCTCTACCGCCTCGTGAAGAATGCGGGCTACGATCACGCGAAACGCGCGGAGAACAAAAGGCAGCACACGAGCCTGGATGATTCGGAGAAGCTCAGCCCTGACGCGAACCGCTACCTCGCGCATGACCCGCTGGGCAATCTCGACCGCCTGCTCACGCTCCGCCAGGCCCTTTTCAAACTTCCGGCCGCGCAACGACGGGCTTTAATGCTTATCGACGTCGCCGGTTATTCCATCAACTCCGCCGCCTCCCATCTGGGCGTACGCCCCGGCACCGTGAAGTCGCGCCGAAATCGGGCACGCCAGGCGTTATCTGACGGCTTACGCAGTTAACTACACTGGCAGCCATGACTGAATCCAACGGGTCCACCGGCTCCAACAACATTCCGAAATTTCCCTCCGTCAATGCTCTGGGCGGATTCAAATCCGCACCGGAGACTGCTCCCACCGAGCAGATGAAGGAATCCGCCGAACGCACCGGCGCGGACGCCGACAGCAACACCATTTACGACGTCATCGTGGTCGGCTCCGGACCTGCCGGCTACACCGCCGCGCTGTACACCGCGCGCGCCGACTTGAAGCCGCTCGTGTTCGAGGGCTACGAGTTCGGCGGCGAGCTGATGAACACCACCGAGGTGGAGAATTTCCCCGGTTTCCAAAATGGCATCCAGGGCCCGGACCTGATGACGGAGATGCGCGCCCAAGCCGAGCGTTTCGGTGCCGACCTCCGCGCTGACCAGGTCGATAGCGTCGAGCTGGACGGCGACATCAAGAAGGTTCACGTCGGCGACGAGGTGTTCCACGCCCGCGCGGTCATCCTGGCCACCGGTGCAGCGCCGCGCCACCTGGGCATTCCGGGCGAGCAGGAGCTCACCGGCCGCGGCGTGTCCACCTGCGCGACGTGCGACGGCTTCTTCTTCAAGGACCAGCACATCGCTGTCGTCGGGGGCGGCGATTCCGCGATGGAGGAAGCCACCTTCCTGACCCGTTTCGGCTCCAAGGTGACAATCATTCACCGCCGCGAGGAATTCCGCGCCTCCCAGATCATGCTGGACCGCGCGAAGGAGAACGACAAGATCGAATTCCTCACCAACGCCGTCGTGGAAGAGGTCCTCGAGGACGGCGGCAGGGTCGCCGGTCTTCGCATCAAGGACACCCAGACGGGGCAGGAATCCACCCTGGACGCCACGGCGATGTTCGTCGCCATCGGCCACGACCCGCGTTCCGGCTTCCTTGACGGCCAAGTAGCCACCGACGCAGAAGGCTATGTCACCGTCGAGCACCCCACCACGAAGACGTCGGTGCCGGGAGTTTTCGCCGCGGGCGATTTGGTGGACAACTACTACCGCCAGGCCATCACCGCCGCCGGTTCCGGATGCCGCGCCGCCATCGACGCGGAGCACTACCTGGAAGCGCTGTAGGGAAACGGAAATCTAAAAGAAAGCGGAAACCGCAGCAAAAACAGCAGCAGAACAGCAGCGGTAAAAGAAAATCGCAAGTATTTTGGACAAAAATAAAGCAGAATAGGAGCGCAGCGACCATGAGCAAGCCCATCGACATCACGCAGAACACCTTCAAATCGGAGGTCGTCGAATCCGATATCCCCGTCCTCGTCGACTTCTGGGCGGAATGGTGCGGCCCGTGCAAGAAGCTCTCGCCGATCCTCGACGAGATCGCAGAAGAACTGGACGGCAAGGTCAAGGTAACGAAGGTCAACATGGACGAAGAACGCACACTCGGTTCGCTGTTCCAGGTCTTGACCATCCCGCACGTGTTGATTTTCAAGGACGGAAAGAAAGTCGACGAGTTCAGCAGCGTGCGCCCCAAGGCCGAGATCCTCTCCCGCCTGGAACCGCACCTGTCTTAAGCAAAAACGGCGACACGCAAGGTGTTCGGCTTACCCAACGCAGGGGACAGTAAGATGAAACCGTTCCTCAATGCTCATAGGAAGGTGAGTTGTGTTCGGTCCGTATCGAGTGGGAGACTCCAGCGCACGCGTCGCTGAAGTCCGCTCGACCCTTGCGCGTCTGGGGTTGGTGGACGACTTCGAGGGCGATGTGGGGGAGTGGAACCGCCGGCGTTTCTCCCAGTCGGAAATGTATTTCGACGAGGAATTGTGCACCACGCTCAAGGCGTTCCAGCAGTCCCGCGGCATTCTGCCCTCGGGCGAGATCGACGAGCTCACTCTGCGCGAATTGCGCCACGCTTCCTACACCCTCGGTGCGCGTGCTTTGTCGTACCAGCCGAACCAGGTCCTCGTCGGCGACGACGTGGGCCAGCTGCAGAAGCAACTGCAAGAACTCGGCTTCTACTCCGGGCGTATCGACGGGCACTTCGGTCCCGACACCCACGCCGCACTGTCTAATTACCAGCTGAATTACGGCATCCAGGACGATGGTGTCTGTGGCCCGGAGACCCTGCACGCGCTGAGCTTGCTGGGCCGGCGCATTACCGGCGGTTCCACCCAGGCGATCCGCGAACGCGAAGTCGTCCGCATGGCGGGACCGCGCCTGACGGGCAAGCGCGTGGTCATCGATCCGAGTATCGACGTCGAGAATATGGCACGCATCAAGGGGCCGTACGGCGAGATCACCGAGGCAGAAATCCTCTGGGACCTGGCCGCCCGCGTCGAGGCACGCATGATCGCCGCCGGCATGGAGACGATCATGTCGCGTCCGCACGGCGACAACCCTTCGGCGAAATCGCGGGCAGATCTGGCGAATAGCTTCGAAGCAGACCTGCTGATCTCCCTGCAGCTGGACCGCTACCAGAATGAGAAAGCTAACGGCGTAGCCACCTTCTATTTCGGGTCCGAATTGGGCGCGTCGTCCATGACGGGCGAGATGCTTTCGGGCTTCATTCAGCGCGAAATCGTCGCGCGCACGCAGCTGGGCAACTGCTACAACCACGGCCGGACGTGGGAGCTGCTGCGCATGACGCAGATGCCGTCGGTCGAGGTCGTGCTCGGATACGTGACTAACCCGCACGATATGTCCATCATCACCGATCCGACTCAACGAGACGCGATCGCCGAAGCCATCGTCGTCGCCGTCAAGCGCCTCTACCTGCTCGAGCAGGACAACCAGCCGACAGGCACCTTCTCCTTCACAGAGCTGTTGCGCCAGGAACGCGCTTAGCGTCCACCAACGGAAACAGCGGCGAGCAGATCTGCGATCTCACGTTCAGTGAGCAGATCGTGCACCGGCGGCAATTCCAAACGCAGACGCGGAATCGCCGGGTGATCGGCGACAATCTGAAAGCCCGCTGACTCCAACACATCCACAGGCATCAAGCCGATGGTGGAGCGGTTGGCCACCAACTGGCGGCACATCCGGGTCAGGTCCTCGGGCAAATCAGAACGCAACCCGAACGCTTCCACCGCGGGAAGGGAACGTTGGGTAAGGGCGGCAACGGCGGCGTCGACAAGCACTGCTTCCCAACCGATGCCCTCGACCGCCGCATCAATATGCAAGCTGGTCAGGCAAAATGCGTCGGCGGAGAAGGGCGCGGTGGGCATCCGAACGGCGCCGGGCGCTGCCGACGGCGGGCACATGAGCAGACTCGCGTGCGCGCCGATGGTGGTAGCCGGGTCGACAATGGAAAAGCCCACGGCGGGCTGCTCGTAGGCGAGGCTTAGGAGCCAGGCCGCCTTGTCCACGTCGGAATCGGTGCCGCTAAACGCGTCACCCAGCGGATCGAGCTCCCAGAACACGCTACGCGCAGTCGTGCGGTGAATGCGGTCCAAGGTGGCCGCCTCCAGCGGAATCACCCGGACGTGTCGCAGCGCCATGGCCCCAGGGCTAGTCCGTGCCCTCGATGAGCGACATGATGCGCTCGAAATCGTCGCGGTCGCCGAATTCGACGACGATCTTTCCCTTGCGCTTGCCCATAGTCACCGAGACCTTAGTGTCCCACTCATCGGCCAAGCGGTCGGCTGCCTGGGTGAGGAATTCCGGCTGCGGACTCGGCTCGCGCTTCGGCTTGTCCGGCAAGGCGCCCTGGCGGTTGAGCAGGGTCACGGCCTCCTCCGTCGCGCGGACGGACAGGCCCTCGGCGACGATGCGGTCCGCGAGCTGCTCTTGGGCCTCCGGGCCCACCTTAACGCCGAGGAGCGCGCGGGCGTGCCCCGCACTGAGAACACCGGCGGCAACGCGGCGCTGCACCGGCACAGGCAGGTTCAGCAGGCGGATCGAATTGGTGATCACCGGGCGGGAGCGGCCGAGACGGTCGGCGAGCTGCTCTTGGGTGACGCCGAATTCGTCGAGCAGCTGCTGATACGCAGCGGCCTCTTCCAGCGGATTGAGCTGCACTCGGTGGATATTCTCCAGCAGAGCGTCGCGGAGCATATCCTCGTCGGATGTCTCGCGCACGATCGCCGGAATGCGCTTCAGGCCAGCCTTCGAGGACGCGCGCCAGCGGCGCTCACCCATGATCAGCTCATAGCCGTCCTTCGCCGGGCGGACCACGATCGGCTGGAGCAGACCGAATTCCTTGACGGAGTGAACCAGCTCAGCCAGCTCGTCTTCGTCGAATTGAGTACGCGGCTGCTTCGCGTTCGGGAAAATATCCCCGATCGGGATCTCCTGGTAGGAGGCGCCGAAGGAATCGTTCTTCTCCGTCACCATCGCCGCCGGCACAGAAGAAGGTCGGCTCATCGTCGGCGCACCCGGAATCGTCGGTGCGCCCTTGACCTGTTTCTTCTTCTTGGGATTGGTGTTTTCGTCCCGCGCGCCCTTATTCCCGCCGATGATCACATCAGCCGCGCCATCACCAAGCGGGCCCGTCTTCTGGTGGTGGTCCGGATTCGACGGGATCAGCGCCGCCAACCCGCGGCCCAGGCCGCCCTTGCGTTGCTCTGCCATTGCTCTACTCGTCCTCCTCGCCCAACTGGGCGAAAATCTCGGGGCTCACACCGATCGGCCCCGTCGTCTCATGCGGCTGATAGTCGCCGCGGGTAGCCAATTCACGCGCAGCATCGAAATATGCCAGCGCACCGCGCGAGCCCGGGTCGTACTCGATCACGGTCTGGCCGTAACCCGGCGCCTCCGATACCTTCACCGATCGCGGAATCATATTGCGCATCACCACGTCGCCGAACTGGCCGCGGACCTCTTCGGCGACCTGCTCGGAGAGCTTCGTGCGGGCGTCATACATCGTCAACAGCACAGCGGAGATGTGCAGATTCGGGTTCAAAGCACCGCGGATCATCGTGATGTTATTCAGCAGCTGGCCCACACCCTCCAGGGCGTAGTACTCGCACTGGATCGGGATGAGCACCTCATCCACAGCATTCATCGCGTTGATGGTGAGCAGACCGAGCGACGGCGGGCAGTCCACAAAGACATAGTCGAAGCCGTGCTCCTCAAGGAATCCACCGCGCAACGCATCTGCCAAGCGGTACTCGCGCCGGACCAGACTGACCAGCTCAATCTCAGCACCAGCCAAGTCGATGGTCGCGGGAATGCACCACAAATTGTCGTTGTCCCCGGAGCGCTGCAGAGCCTCTGCCGGACCCGCAGCACCGATGAGGAGCTCATAACTCGATGTCTCGCCGTCACGGTGGCCGGCACCCAGCGCGGTGGACGCATTGCCCTGGGGGTCCAAATCCACCACGAGCACCTTGCAGCCCAGCTTGGCCAGCGACGCCGCGAGGTTCACAGACGTGGTGGTCTTGCCCACGCCGCCCTTCTGGTTTGCCACAGTGATCAGGCGGGGCTGCTCCGGCTTCGGCACCGTCGAGCGCCCAGTATTCATCTGCGCCGCACGGCGAGCCGCCGCAGCAATCGGGGTGTCATCCCACTGCTCGTCGTCCACGTGGCCTCCCGTCACTCTCAATATCAGTCAGTGTCAGATTAGTAGAGCGACCGAACATCCGTTACCCCGCCCGCTTAATGCGGATCAAGGTGGTGGGTTGTTCCAGCAAGCCCTCACCGACAGTGAGGATCTCCGCATCCGTACCGCGAGCCTTGGTGATCATGGCGGCATCGCGCTCCAATTCCTCTGCCACGCTCGCACCCTTCATCGCGGTCATAGAACCGCCGGGGCGCACGAGGGGAAGGGACCAACCAGCCAGCTTGCCCAAGGGGGCGACGGCGCGGGAAGTGGTGACGTCGAAAAGCATCTTTTTCTGCTCCTCCGCACGCCCGCGGACAACCGTGACGTTATCGAGTCCGAGTTCTGCAGTGATCTCGCTGAGGTACGTCGAGCGCTTCAGCAACGGCTCGATGAGCGTGATCTGCAAATCCGGGCGGGCGATGGCCAAGGGAATGCCCGGTAGGCCCGCGCCGGAACCGATGTCCGCAACGCTTTGGCCCTCGTCGAAGGCCTCGGCGATGACCGCGCAATTGAGCACGTGGCGGCTCCACAGGCGGGAGACTTCCTTCGGGCCGATGAAACCGCGCTCCGCCGCGGTGGTGGCCAGGGAATCGTGGTAGGCCTGCGCGAGCGGCAGCCGGTCGCCGAAGATCTCGGCAGCTGCGGCGGGCGCGGTCTCCCACTCAGGCGTGTGCTCAGGCATATGCCTTATTTCCCCTTCTTCTTTTTCTTCTTGCCCTTCTTCGGGTTATTCGGCTTAGCTCCCGGCTTGGGCTTGAGGCCGACATTGGAATCCCCATCCGGATCTGCCTTGTCCGACGGCTTGCTCTCCGGCTCATTCGCCGCGGGCTTTTCCGTGTCGTTTTCCGGGTGATTATTGTTCGCGCGCTGCTTCGCGGCATCGCGCTGACGCTGTTTCTTGGAACGGTTGTCCACCTGTCTCTTATACACATCTCCGAGCCCACGAGACTCCTGAGCATCTCGTA
>ERZ1031113.241-NODE-241-length-15887-cov-7.212734_pt1 | contig 15887 bp, 13 predicted proteins | sample MGYA00518225_ERZ1031113 | MGnify/ENA primary metagenome ERZ1031113 (study PRJEB33718, sample SAMN03159751) | human skin metagenome | collected 2014-05-20 | study: EMG produced TPA metagenomics assembly of the PRJNA266117 data set (Human skin bacterial metagenome...
CTATCCTCTTCGTCGGCAGCGTCAGATGTGTATAAGAGACAGGTTGTCCACCGTACGGGCGCCGGCGACCGGTGCGGAAGCACGCTTTGCCTCGCGCTTGGCCTCTTCCTCTTCCGCCTCTTCCTTGTCCATCTTGGCGTAGACAATCTTGGTCTGGAAGAAGGTCCAGATGTTGTTGGACAACATGTAGGTGAGCAGACCGATGTGCCAAAAAGCACCAGTGACCAGCAGGGTTGCCGGGAGGAACCACAGCATCATGCCGTTCATGGTCTTCATCTGCATTTCCATCATTTCCGGCGAGTTCATGCCGCTTTCCGGCTGCTTCTTGCCGGCGGCTGCCTGCTCCGCCTTGCGCTTCGCCATGCGTTCGCGCTGGCGGCTCATGGACATGCGCGCGTTGAAGTGAGTCAGCAGCACACAGGCGATGACCATCGGAAGTGCAACCAGGATGATGTCGGTGCGGGAGAAGTCCGCCGGGGCGAACGCGGCGAACTGCTCTTCCGGCATGGACATGTAGGACGACAGCGGAATGCCGAAGACACGTGCATCCAGGAAGGACTGGACGTCCTCAGGGGAGAAGATGTAGTTCGCGGTGTTGCGGTTCTCCTCCACGGTCATGCCCAATCCGCCGCCGGAGGTGCCCGTGCGGTTGAAGGAGCGCAGGACGTGCAGGAGGCCGATGAACACCGGCATCTGCACCAGCGGCACGATGCAGCTTGCCAACGGGTTCATGTTGGCTTCCTTGTACAGGCGCCGCATCTCCTCCGCCTGCTTTTGCTGGTCCTTGCCGTATTTGGCGCGGATCTCCTGCATCTTCGGCTGGAGTTCCTGCATCTTTCGGCCGGCGCGCAGCTGGTTCACCATCGGTTTGACCAGGAAGACACGGATGGTGAAGGTCAGGAACATGATTGCCAGCAGCCATGCGGCGCCGGAATCCGGCGAGAGCAGGTAGCCGAAGATCTTGTGCCAGAACCACAGCACCGCTGAGATGGGCCAGTAGATGATATTCAGCACTGGTTGTCTAACTCCTGTTCATAGGTACGGGGTCGTAACCGCCGGGGTGCCATGGTCCGCACTTGGCTAGACGCGCAAGGGCGAGAAGGCCACCGCGGGCCGCTCCATGCCTGGACACTGCTTCAAGCGCATACGCGCTGCAGGTCGGCTCAAAGCGGCACGTCGATCCCATCTTAAGGGGTGAGAAAAGTTTTTGGTAAAGCCGCACGCACCGCACCATCGCACGGCCGACAGGCCCGGATGGTGCAGGAATGCGCTCACCGTCAGTATTGAAATGCTCGAAATCGGTCATGAGCGCGCGGCTGCTTTCTTGCGTGCCCGGACGAGACCTGATTCCAGGTCCCCCAGCAGTTCCGCACTCGTGGCGCCGGCACTCGCAGGAAGGGCACGGATGACAATATCCACTTCCCGGTCGAGCGACTCGGCGACCTCCATGCACAGGTGTCGCAGTTGCCGCGACAGACGGTGACGGGCAACGGCGTTGCCCACCTGCTTAGACACAATTAACCCGAACCGCGGGCCGCCGGAGATGACGGTGTCGGTTCGGGTGTAATAGTGCACCACGAGGGTGCGGTTGCCTGCGCGCCCGCCCTTAGAGATCACCCGGCGGAATTCCGCGGACGAGGTGAGCTTGTGGGCACGGGGCAGCACAGCGCGCTCGAGACGAGCCTAGAAGAACTAGGCAGTGAGCTTGGAACGGCCCTTGCGGCGACGCGCGGAAACGATGGCGCGGCCGGCACGGGTGTTCATGCGGGTACGGAAGCCGTGCTTACGTGCACGACGGCGGTTATTCGGCTGGAAAGTCCGCTTAGACATGGCGGTTACTCCTTGCAATCTATGCGGCGGCCAGCGGCGCACACCGAATGTTGCGGTGCGTGCGCCTTCCCGGGAAGAGGCAGCCATTTTCAAAACATGTAAGTGAGATGCTCTTACAGCGAATTCGCTGGTGGCATGCATTATCTGCGCTGACTCGCCAACATGGGCGGCCCGGTGCTCGGCGCTGATGATGCTCTCACGCACACCCCGACATCCGCGGAACCGCAGAGGTCACAGAGTGCGACAGACCATGCCAGGATACGTGATCGTCGTCGCACCGGCCAAATCGACGCGCGGGGGTAGTTGACCCGAAATTCGTTCACCCCCGAAATTACAACAATGTGTTTTTCCGCAGGTCAAACCGCGACACGCCGACGTAGCCTGCACGGGACCGGTGGGGGTGTCGAACGTGCTTTCTCATCCGCCGCGGACGAGGCCCCGGCCATGAATCGGTCGCCTAGACAGTCGGCGGCGGAGCAGGGTAAGAAAGCTTTATCACCACAACTTCACAGGAAAATTTCCACCACCGCTGTGGATAAACCTCAATCAGACCTTGAGGCTTAATCGAAAGATGCGGTAAAAGACAAGGTCAAGGGCGGTAATTTGGCTCCAGGGGTTTATCCACAGCAAGATGGACGTCTTGTGGATAAACTTCGAGTCACCCTGTGGATAACATTGTGAATTCACATGTTCAGGGCGATGTTCACACTCCTGTGAGTTGTGAATAGCCCGCGGCATGCACGGGCCCGGAACCGAGAGATCCCGTGCGCGCCGCGGGTTGATTGTTGGGATTTGTATGAGGGAAAGCAGGCTTTCATGGCACACGACCAGCAGAGTTTGAATGCTCTGTGGCAAGACATTGTCGCCGAACTGCTCAACCTGTCCGAACGCCCGAATTCCCACGTTCCCACGTTCAGCCCGGGCGACCGCGCATACCTGCAGCTGGTCACACCCGTCATGCTCGTCGACGGATACTGCATTCTTTCCGCGCCCCACGCGGCCGCGAAGAATGTCGTGGAGAATAATTTGGGCCCCTACATCGTGGAACTGCTCAGCCACCACATGGGCCAGCCCTGCAACCTCGCCGTCTCAGTGAACGCGCCAGCACCCGAACCGCAACCAGCGCCGCAGGAACAGCCAGCCCCGCAGCCCACACAGCACACCGACAGCTCCGCCGATGACTGGTACAGCACCTATTCGGAGCCGGCTTTTCCGATGACGCCGCAGCAAGCACCGACGCGGCCGGCGAATCCGTCGCCGTTGGCGGGGGAGCAGTTGCCGATGGGGCTTGACGAGCTCGCCCGCATTCATGCGCAGCAACAGGAAAACCCGGTCGAGGAATCCTCCCGCCAGCAATCGAGCCACCCAATCGTCGCGGCGCCGCAGCGCATTCCGCGCGAGAAACCGGCGCATGATCCCGACCGGGAGATGAGCCTGAACCCGAAGTACACCTTCGAGAATTTCGTCATCGGCTCTTCCAACCGCTTCGCTAACGGCGCCGCCGTCGCTGTCGCAGAGAATCCTGCCCGCGCCTACAACCCGCTGTTCATCTGGGGCGGATCAGGCTTAGGCAAGACGCACTTGCTGCACGCCGCAGGCAATTACGCCCAGGTGCTGCAGCCGAATTTGCGCATCAAGTACGTCTCCTCGGAAGAGTTCACCAACGATTACATCAACTCCGTGCGCGACGACCGGCAGGAATCCTTTAAGCGCCGCTACCGCGACCTAGACATCCTCATGGTCGACGACATCCAGTTCTTGGAAGGCAAGGAAGGTACGCAGGAAGAGTTCTTCCACACGTTCAATGCCCTGCACCAGTCAAATAAGCAGATCATTTTGTCGTCCGACCGTCCGCCGAAGCAGCTGACCACGCTGGAGGATCGCCTTCGCACGCGCTTTGAGGGCGGGTTGATCACGGATATTCAACCGCCGGATCTGGAGACGCGCATTGCGATTTTGATGAAGAAGGCCGCAGCAGACGGCACGCGAGTGAGCGAGGACGTCCTCGAGCTCATCGCGTCGCAATTCGAGTCCTCCATCCGCGAGCTCGAGGGCGCTTTGATCAGGGTGTCGGCGTATTCATCGCTGATCAACGAGCCGATTACGCTCGACGTCGCCCAAGTCGCGCTCCGCGACATCCTCCCGGACGAAGGGGATGTGACGATCACGGCGGAGACAATCAAGGAAGCCGCAGCGGAATTCTTCCGCGTCCCGATGGACAAGCTCACCGGCGCCGGCAAAACGCGCGTTGTCGCGCACGCCCGCCAGTTGGCCATGTATCTGTGCCGTGAGCTCACAGATCTGTCTCTGCCGAAGATCGGCCAGGAATTCGGCGGCAAGGACCACACGACGGTGATGTACGCTGACCGCAAGATCCGCAAGGAAATGACGGAAAACCGCGAGACATACGATGAGATCCAGGAGCTCACCCAGATCATCAAGAATCGCGTTCGCGCGCGCTAGTCACAAACGGTAATCACGATCAAGCACGGCGCTTATCGACGTCGCACTCACGCCATTGAGGGACACACCCCCTCAATGGCGCTTTTTTGTTGCCCATGAATTGCAGGTTTTTGCAGCGATCGAGTTATCCACAGAGTTATACACACCTGTGTAATTCCACGGTTGTAATTAAGTGGAGTTGGTCACTTCTGGCTTCTCCACAGCCGAAATCCGCTGTCCACAGACGCGGGAGAAGGTTGTGATTTGGCGGTGGAATTTCACGCGTCCGCTGTGGGAAACAAAGACCCGGAGGAAGTTATCCACAACATCGCCGAGTTATCCACAGAAATTGCACACCCGTGCCCCACAAGCGACACGCCGATCCGACATGCGCCAATGAGGTGAGATCCACAGACTGCACAACGCTTACTGTTACTCCCAATCTTTTTCCTAGTATTGAAACCAAGAGAAAGAGAGCGTGGGGACAACTCCGCCGGGCTGCCGCCGCCGAAGCGAATGACAATTAGCGACTATGGGCAGCCTTCCGTTGAGGCGAAACCGCGCACCGCTTAAGGTGAGTTGGACATGAGCTCACCTGACGATGACCGGCAGCGCTAGCAAGGAGCAACGAGGACCATGGACGACAACAACGTGTCATTCCGCGTGCACAAAGACGATCTTTCGGATGCCGTCGCATGGGTGGCACGGAACTTGCCGACGAAGAACACCCAGCCTGTGCTCCGCGCCGTGGTGATCACGGCAGATGACACCGGTCTGGAGCTGGCGGGCTTCGATTACGAAGTCTCCACTCGTGTGCGCATCAGCGCTGAAGTCGCAGAGCCTGGCCGTGTGGCTGTTGCCGGCAAGCTCATGGCGGACATCGTCTCGAATATGCCGGCCAAGCCGGTCGAGGTATCCGTGGACAATTCGCGTCTGCTGCTGCAGGGCGGCTCCGCACGATTCGAGCTGCCGCTCATGCCGCTCGACGATTACCCGGTGCTGCCTGAACTGCCGGAGGTGACCGGCACGCTGGACACCTCGACTTTCGTCAACGCTGTCACCCAGGTCGCATCTGCTGCCGGCCGCGATGACACGCTGCCGATGCTCACGGGCGTGCACATGGAAATTGCAGGCAACCAGGTCAAGCTCGCCGCCACCGACCGTTTCCGTCTGGCGCTGCGCTCCCTGGAATGGGATCCGGTAGCAAACGACGTGCAGGCGAAGCTGCTGGTCCCGGCGAAGACGCTGCTGGACAACGCTCGTACCCTGGATTCCCACCTGCAGGATCCGGTGGAGATCGCTGTGGGCACCGGAGAGAATGTCGGCGGCGACGGCCTGTTCGGCCTGCACTCGCAGAACCGCGAGACCACGACTCGCATGTTGGACGCTGAATTCCCGAATATTCAGCCGCTGCTGCCGAAGACGCACACATCGATGGCCTCAGTAGAGATCGCTCCGCTGGTGGAAGCGATCCGCCGCGTGAGCCTGGTCGCGGACCGCAACGCGCAGCTGCGCATGCACTTCAAGCCGGGAGAGGTCTCGCTGTACGCCTCCGGCGCTGATTCCGGTGAGGCGACCGAGTCGCTGCAGTGCGCTTTCACCGGCGCCGATGAACTGCTCATCGCCTTCAACTCCGGCTACCTGCGCGACGGTTTGAGCGTCATCCCGACTAAGCGCGTCGTTTTCGGATTCACCGAGGCATCCCGCCCGGCGATCATGATTCCCGAGCCGGAGGAAATGCCGGAAGCAGGAGCGGACGGCACGTTTGAGACCCCGGCGACGGACTTCACCTACCTGCTCATGCCGGTGCGCCTGCCGGGATAGCACGTGTTTATCCGTGAACTCGATCTGCGTGATTTTCGCTCCTGGCCGGAGCTGAATCTCGCGCTGGATAAAGGAGTCACAGTCTTCTCCGGCCGCAACGGCCACGGCAAGACGAATATCGTCGAGGCGGTCATCTACTCGGCGACGCTGTCCAGCCACCGCGTCTCTCAGGACCAGCCGCTGGTGCGAGCGGGCGCGCAGAATGCCCGGGTGTCGGTGACAACAGTCAACGAGGGCCGCGAGCTGACGACGCACCTGCTGATCAAGCCGAAGGAAGCCAACCAGGCGCAGATCAACCGCACGCGGCTGAAATCGCCGCGGGAGATTCTCGGCGTCCTGCGCACAGTGGTCTTCGCACCGGAGGACTTGGCGCTCGTCGTGGGCGAGCCCGGGGAGCGGCGTCGCTTCTTAGACCGGCTGGCGAGTATCCGCACTCCTCGCTTCGGCGGGGCTAAAGCCGATTACGACAAGGTCCTGCGCCAGCGCAATGCTCTGCTGCGTTCGCAGAATATGCTGCTGCGCCGAGGCTACAACGACGACCAGGGCGCGAGCGCGCTGTCCACCCTCGACGCCTGGGATATGCAGTTGGCCTCCCTCGGGGCGCAGGTGATTGCGGGACGCAAAAAGCTGGTGGGGGAGCTCGCCCAGCCAGTCCACGACGCATATGCGTCGGTGGCGCCGGAGTCGCGGCCGGCGAGCATTAACTATGTGTCGACGGTGGATGGGGGCGTCGATAAGCTCGCTGGCATTGATAGTGATGACCCGGAGATTCTTGAGGCCGCTTTTCTCACTGAGCTGTCGCGGCGGCGCAAGGAGGAGATCGACCGGGGTACGACGCTGGTCGGCCCGCACCGCGACGACCTCGTGCTGATGTTGGGTGACCAGCCGGCGAAGGGGTACGCGAGTCACGGCGAGACTTGGTCGTTTGCGCTGTCGCTGCACCTGGCGGAGTACGCGCTGTTGGCATCCGACGGCGCGGAACCCGTGCTGATCTTGGACGATGTCTTCGCTGAGCTCGACGCCAAGCGCCGTCAGCGACTTGTGTCTGTGGCGGAGAAAGCTGAACAAGTGCTCATCACTGCCGCTGTCGGCGACGACCTACCTGGGAATCTCGACGACCATGTCTCCGCGCGCTACGGCGTCGTCATGGAAGACAGCGACGACGGGCGGCGTGTGTCGCGGATCGAGGAAGCCCCGTGACGCGACCGGAAGAACCAGACCTGGTCCGCGCAACGTTCGAGAATCTCCGCGCTACCGCGAAACGCCGCGGCGGGAAGGTTCCGCGGCTGTCGGGGCAGGGAAAGAATGTCGTGCCGCGCCGCTCGGTGGGCAAGCTTGCCGCGGCGATGGGCGCGGACGAACCCGCAACGCCGGAGATCTCTGTGCCAGGCTTGGATCTCACGCCTGAGCCGGCAAAGAAAAGAAGGTTTCAACGCGGACGCCCGACCGGCCCCGACGGGCGTCCGCTGCAGCGGGAGTACACCGTCGCCGGCTTCGGATCGCTGTTGAAAAAGGAGATTTCCCAGCGTGAATGGACCGAACCGATCGCCCATGGCTGGGTGATGGGCAACTGGGAAGCGCTCGTGGGGGAGAAGATCGCGCAGCACACAGAAGTCAGCATGATCAAAGACGGCGAACTGTTTATCTCCTGCGACCAGACCGCCTGGGCGACGAACCTCAAGTACATGCAGTCCACGGTGCTGTCCCAGATCGCGGAGAAGATCGGGCCCGGCGTGATCACCAAGCTGCACGTCTACCCGCCGAAGACCAAGAATTGGCGGTACGGGCCCCTGCATGTCAAGGGCCGCGGGCCGCGGGATACGTATGGATAGATTGCATTTCAGGTCATGAAATCGTTGCGAAAAAGGTTATAAAACGGTTGCAGATCAGGTCATAAAACCGCTGCGATTCGGGCAGCGGTAGTCCTGAGCAGTATCCCTCCCCAATTTTGTAGGCGTCGGTCCACTAAGAAGGCCATTCGTATTCGAATTGCAAAAAGCGATCCACAATCTCGCAAATACTTTTGATCTGGGATCGTGCCCATGGGTTGTTGGCAGGTCTGGAAAAACGTGACTGCATGTAGAAATAGGTGCAGATGTCCACTGCCTGTAGGAGTCGACTGTAATCAGATGGCCCGAAATAGACAGTGTCAAAGATGTGGTTCAGAGGAACTCTCAGTTTCCCTTGAACTGGGGCTGATTTCGCACGCCGTAAATTTGCTCGTGCATCCGGAGCTGAGTGGTGTTCGTCAGCAAACAGAATCGTCAATTCATCGTTGAAGAACTTAGCCATTTGGAGTTCTACTTGTTCCAGAATCTGCTCCATGGCTAGTTGGTGGACTGGAAAAGTATCCGCTCCATATCTGGACTTATACGCTGGAATATTGATGGATTGGGCGACAAACTGTGGGCTGGCGCGTTCTACGGCACGTACCACCTCACGAAGCACGGCGAACCGGTCTGCCATTTTTACTTGGCGCCAGAAGCCCTTGCCGTGTCTTATCTCAACCGCATGAAGTTCCGTTGAAGGGAAGATCTCTCTGGGGTACTTGCGTGATATCGATGCACCAATTTGATCCAGTTCCGTCTCAATCGACTTAGCCTGAGTTATGTCGCAAAGCAGCGCACCGAAAATATAGTGAAATCCATCGGAGCTACCGGATTCGTCAAGATAAGTCAATCGCATGCACTCAGGCTACTTCCTGGATCTTTGATTGTGATGGGGCGTGATACCCAGTTTGGGTCTGCACACTGGGTGAATGATCGTACATGGAAAGCTTCAGGCCCGGTTCTGGAAATTTCTTCGCTTCTAAGACTCTTGATTTAGAAATCGTGGCAGGGTAATTTCAAAGACATGCAGGAGTCGGCCCCGACGGGGTCGGCTCCGGCCCATTTTGAGGGTGATGATAGCAACTGAAGGCGCTTGGGGGTCCGTCTTCACCTTTGGTTCTAGCCGAGCGAAGACACGGATCCCCCAAAACGCGCGTGAAACACCCTGTCGCTGAAGCTGGCGCTGCAGCTGTGGGGGACCACAACCGTGTAAGATGACATGGGTTAAAGACGTATTCACGCCGTGACAGGAGAGTTTCGGGAAAGTGGCCGAACAACAACCGCATTATGACGCGTCATCGATCACCATCCTCGAGGGGTTGGAGGCCGTGCGCAAGCGCCCCGGCATGTACATCGGCTCCACCGGTGTGCGCGGCCTGCACCACTTGGTGTGGGAGGTCGTTGACAACTCCGTTGACGAAGCCATGGCAGGCTACGCGGACAAGGTCGAGGTGACGCTGCTGGCAGACGGCGGCGTCCAGGTCGTGGACAACGGCCGCGGCATTCCGGTGGAGATGCACCCTTCGGGCGCGCCGACCGTTCAGGTCGTCATGACCCAGCTGCACGCCGGCGGCAAGTTCGACTCCGAGTCCTACGCGGTCTCGGGCGGCCTGCACGGCGTGGGTATTTCCGTGGTGAACGCGCTGTCCACTCGCGTCGAGGCGGACATCAAGCGCGACGGGAAGCACTGGTACCAGAACTTCACCAACGCCATCCCGGATGATCTGGTGGAGGGCGACAACGCCCGCGGCACCGGCACCAGTATCCGGTTCTGGCCGGACCCGGAGATCTTCGAGACGGTCGACTTCGACTACGACACGATCGCCCGCCGCCTGCAGGAGATGGCCTTCCTGAACAAGGGCCTGACGATCGTCCTGAAGGATGAGCGCGTCTCCGAGGAAGAGCTGGAGCTCGAGGCCATCGCCGAAGAGGGCGACACCGCCCAGGTGGTCGAGGGCGATTCTTTCGACGACGAGACAGCAGAAGGCGACGCTGACACGGAGAAGACCGAGGACAGCGACGACGAGACCGGTGTCGCGCCGGACACGAAGAAGAAGCGCGAGAAGAAGGTCACGTACCACTACCCGAACGGCCTGATCGATTACGTCGATTACCTGAACCGCAACAAGACGGCGATCCACCCGACGACCGTCGGCTTCGAGGCGAAGGGCGAGGAGCACGAGCTCGAGATCGCCATGCAGTGGAACGGCGGCTTCAAGGAGTCAGTGCACACCTTCGCCAACACCATCAACACGCACGAAGGCGGCACCCACGAGGAGGGCTTCCGCGCGGCGCTGACCACGTTGATGAACCGTTACGCGCGCGAGCACAAGCTGATCAAGGACAAGGACCCGAACCTCACGGGCGACGACTGCCGCGAGGGCCTCGCCGCAGTCGTGTCCGTTCGCGTGGGTGACCCGCAGTTCGAGGGCCAGACGAAGACGAAGCTGGGCAACTCGGAGATCAAGGGCTTCGTCCAACGCGCGGTGAACGAGCACCTCAACGACTGGTTCGACGCGAACCCGGCTGAGGCCAAGGTCATCATTAAAAAGGCCGTGTCCTCCTCCCAGGCACGTGAGGCCGCGCGCAAGGCCCGCGAGTCCGTGCGCCGCAAGTCCGCGACGGATCTCGGTGGCCTGCCGGGCAAGCTCGCGGATTGCCGTTCGAAGGATCCGAAGGTCTCCGAGCTGTTCATCGTGGAGGGCGACTCCGCTGGCGGTTCCGCGAAGCAGGGCCGTGACTCGATGTACCAGGCGATTCTTCCGCTGCGCGGCAAGATCCTGAACGTGGAGAAGGCCCGCCTCGACCGCGTGCTGAACAACAACGAGGTCCAGGCAATCATCACCGCGCTGGGCACGGGCATCAACGACGAGTTCGACATCTCGAAGCTGCGCTACCACAAGATCGTCCTCATGGCGGATGCGGATGTCGACGGCCAGCACATTGCAACACTGCTGCTCACGCTGTTGTACCGCCTGATGCCGGATCTGATCGCGAACGGCCACGTGTACTTGGCTAACCCACCGCTGTACAAGCTGAAGTGGGCCAAGGGCGAACCTGGCTACGCATTCTCCGACGCTGAGCGGGACGCTGAGCTCGAGGCCGGCCTGAATGCGGGCCGCAAGATCAACACCGATGACGGCATCCAGCGCTACAAGGGTCTGGGTGAGATGAACGCAGGTGAGCTCTGGGAGACCACGCTGGACAAGGAGCACCGCGTGCTGCGTCGCGTGGACTTGGAGGACGCCCAGCGCGCCGACGAGCTCTTCTCCATCCTCATGGGCGACGACGTCGCCGCCCGCCGCTCGTTCATCACGCGCAAGGCAAAGGACGTCCGCTTCCTCGATATTTAGCGCATTTTCGCTTATCGACGAATAATTGGTGCCCCCTGATGCATGTCATCCGGGGGCATCTTGCTTTGTGTGAGCACGTGTTGAAAATCACAAACCCTAAGACTGATCTTTAGATCACATTTCGGCCCGTTTCCCTGCACAGCAGGACCGTGGTTCTTCCCGCCGGGAAGGCAGCTCCGGTAACTCCGAGAACTCCTCCAGCAACGAAGGTTCGGGTTCTAAGAACTAAAGAGACCCTTTCCCGCTCCTCCTCGTGAGGAGCATGGAGAAAGTGGCTGGCGGCCGTTCGAGCATGAGCTCGGGCGGCCGTTTCCGCTTATCTAGGTCTGTGATCTGGCACACTATCTTCATGAGCGAAAACAGTCATTCACGCGACTACACATTCGTCAACGCAGATGTGACCTTGCCGGACGGGACCACCTCGCCGGTGTTCGTGTTTCCGGCAACGGGGGGAGCGGGGAACGTCGATAAGCCGTTGGTGGCCATTTGGCCCGGCTTCGGTATGGGCGCGCGGTACTTCCGGCCCACGGCGCAGGAACTGGCGGACCGCGGCTACCCGGTGGTGATCGGTGAGCTCCGCGGGCAGGGGAGGAGCAAGGCCAAAGCGTCGCGCAAGGCGCGCTGGGGCTACCATGACACCGCCTCGGAGGATTACCCCAGGACGATCCGCGCGGCGAAGGAGGAGCTGGGCCTTCCGGTAGACCACCCGACGGTGCTGCTGACGCACTCGATGGGCGGGCAGGTGGCGTCGCTGTTCCTTGCGCGCCCGGAAGCGAAGGAGCTCAATGTGGTGGGCATGATGGGCGTCGGCACCGGCAGCCCGTACAAGGAGAGCTTCGTGGGGGCGGACCGGCGTCGTGTAGCGCTGGGAAGCCTGTTCATGACGGCGGTGTCGAAGGTGTTCGGCTACTGGCCGGCGGGAAAGGTGGACCTGGCCGGGTACGGCCGGCAGTCTGGCGTGCACGTGCAGGAGTGGACTCGGTTCGCGCACACGAATTCGCTGGCGAATCTGAAGGGCCAGGACATCGATTACGAGGCGGGAATGAAGAAGGTCACCGTCCCGATCTTGCTGACGCGCTTCACTGATGACGACGACTGCACGCTGGCGTCGGCGGCGTATCTGGCGGACAAATTCGATCCGGATGAGGTCCGCGTTGAGCAGCTGATCGGGGACTGGGGCACACGAAGTGGGCGCGTAAGCCGGAGCGGGTCGCCGACCGGCTGGAGAAATTCGTGGCGTCGCTCTGAGTTTGGGTGGGTCTGGCTCAGAACTTAGCGTTCCAGCCACTCCGAGCGGAGAATCCCGTGGCGTGAGCAGATAGCTTCCCAAGCCACAGGGTTCATTTTCACGACCATCCGGCGCTCGCACAGCGGGCAAATCCGAGGTGCGTCATAGGGTCGCGCCGGGTCAAAAGGTAATTGGAGCTCGCCGCTCAACACTGCGTCGGCCAGTTCCGTCGAATCGGGGATTCTCACTAGAGCGACTTCAACGTGCTGTACAGGACGCCGTGGTCGGTGCGTTGTTTCTGGCCGACAGGCGTGATGGGAAGGTTCCGCGGAGATTCCATGGCGCGGTCGACCGCATCACGGTCTTTTTCGATCGGCCGGCCGAATGTGGTCAGGTAGTTGCCGCCGATGATGGCGTTAGCCCCGCCAAGGAGGCCAGTTTCCGTGCCGTCATCCCCGAGCGCAAGCTCAGTACCGCCGGCGAACCGTAGCTGTGTCGAGGGCATGGCCAGTCGGAGAGCGGCGACCGCGCGCAGGGCCTCGCCTTGGGGAACCAAGGGCCGGTCGGCGAACGGGGTTCCGGGGCGGGGGTCGAGGAAGTTGATCGGTGTTTCGTGCGGGTTGATTTCAGCGAGTTGAGCGGCGAACTCGGCGCGCTGCTCAAGAGTCTCGCCGAGACCGATGATCCCGCCGGAGCAGGTCTCCATTCCCTCCGCCAAGACATTGTCCAAGGTGTCCCTACGCTCCTGCCACGTGTGCGTGGTGACGACGTTGGGGAAGAACGACTTCGCAGTCTCCAGGTTGTGGTTGTAGCGCATGACACCCATCTGCGAGAGCCGGTGGGCATCCTCGCGGGTCAGTGTGCCGAGGGAGGCGGAGATAGAAATGTCCACCTCGTTGTTGATTGCGACGATCGCCTGGGCGACCTGGTCGAGCAGGGACTCAGTCGGGCTCTTCACAGCGGCAACGATGCAGAACTCGCTCGCGCCCATCTTCTCGGATTGCTTCGCGGCCTCGACTAGTTCTGCTGTGTCGAGTGTGACAGAGCGGACTGGGGATTCGAACAGCCCGGACTGGGAGCAGAAGCTACAGTCCTCCGGGCACCCGCCGGTTTTCAGGGAAATGATGCCTTCGAGAGAGATCTCGACACCGCAGTGCTTGATCCGGACCTGGTGGGCGAGATCGAGTAGTTCCTGCAACCGATCATCCTCGATGGTGAGAGCTCGGTAGATCTCACCTTCGGAGAGTCCTTCGCCGTTTTCCAGGCATTTCTCTCGCGCGATGTCGAGGATGTCGGGTTCGTTCACTGAAGCGGGTGTAGCCATAGCGATAAATGTAGACCACTCACCGCCAAATAGCAGTATGCAGCAGGTTTTGAACGGTGTTCAGCAGGTGTTTGGCAGGGAGGTTGCGTTAGCTGTCGAGCGCCTGCTGCCAGAAGTCGGCTTCCAGGCGAGTCGCCGTACGGAAAATATCCAGTAGGCGCTCGAAGCGCTTCGTGCCCTTGATCTCCTCGGCGGGCACCCCCAGTAGGTCGTCGAGAAGCTTCGTCATGGCTACCGCCTGGTTCTGGAAATCGTCGCCGGCGTACTCCTGGATCCACTCGGTATACGGGTGGTCGGCATTCTCCTTGAGCTTCGGCTCCAGGTAGGTGCCGATCTCGGCGTAACCGATCTGGCACGGGGCGAGCGCGATCTGCAGCTCCAGCAGTTCGCCGGCCATGCCCGTGTCGAGCACGTAGCGGGTGTAGGCGACCGTGGCCTGCTTCTCCGGCGCGCACTCGAGCTCCTCGGTGGAGATGCCCCAGCGCTCGGTCAGGCGGCGGTGGAGATTCGTCTCGTGGATGGTAGCGGACAGGCCCTTCGCCGCGGATTCGACCTCGGCGAGCGTGCGGGACTTGTACGCGGCGAGCGCATTCGCGCGGGCGTACTGCACGAGGAAGAGGTAATCCTGCACCAGGTAGTCCTGGAAAACCGGGAGAGGCAGCGTGCCCTCGCCGAGATCCTCGACGAACGTGTGATGGATGTACGCGTCCCACTCGGGGGAGTCCTGCTTGAGAAGCTCCAGAAGACTCATGTTCTTACACCTCCAGCGGCTGCTCGTAGGAATTGTTGAAGAAGTCCAGCTCGAGGGCCACGGCGCTGCCGAAGTACTCCTCGACGACCTCACGGTTGTCCGGGCCGACGCGGTCGACCTCGCTGCGGAGGAACTCCACCAGGTCGTGGAACTCCGGGTAGTCGTGCAGCTCGATCCACTCGTTGTGGACGAAGCTCTCCGGACGCTTCTCCGGGGCGTTGGTGGCCCAGTCGAGGTACAGCCACTCCGCGACGACGAGCACGCCGAGGGCGGCGGCGTAGGAGCGGGTCTCGGCCGCCTCGCGCATGAGGCCCGTGAAGCCGGTGCAGGCCGCGGTGTCCGGGGTGTTGTCGCGCTGCTCGTCGGTCACGCCGAGCTCCTTAAAGGAGCGGAGGAAATACGTGTTCTCATCGCCCGCGACCTCGCCGATGAACTGGGAGAGACGCAGACGCGGGGCGAGCTCGTCCGCGGTGGACATTGCCGCGCCGAGGAGCTGCAGGAAGCTGTCCAGGAAGCGGTAGTCCTGCACGAGGTAGCCGGCCATGACACCGTCGTCGATCGTGCCGTCGAAAAGCTCCTGCACGAAACGGTGACCCACTGCGGCGTCCCACTTCTCGCGGTGGGCGTCGCGCAGCTCGTCGCTGAATCTAGTCAATGTTGTGTCCTTCCAGTTGACGTGGAACTAGCGGACACGGGGGCCGTTGCAAGACAATCCCTCCGCGAAGATGGCTTCGATCAGGTTCGGCGGGTGTGATCTCAGCCCTGCTTGAGCAGGGCACCCCGTGTCTTGCCCGCCCACGCTACCAATTTCTGTGAACGGCGGCCCGGGGCGGGGTGTAGTGCGCGTGTGCTACTTCGCGTGGCGCTCGATGATGTCGCCGAATTCCGGCAGTGCCGGTGCGATGATCTTGCCCACCTTGCCGCGCATGGAGGAGTAGACCTTCTGCACCGGGCCCGGCGCGCGGTCGGCGAAGTTATCGCCGATCTTGAGCACAGACTCGGTGACGCTGTCCTCGTTGTCGGCGAGGTGCGCGCCGAAGCTGTCCGTGCCGGAACCCTCGTACGCCTCCCAGTGGGGCGTGAGCTCCTCGACGATGCTCGGCATAAGCTGGTTGATGCCCTTGGTTAGCGCATCCGCATCCGCCTTCTTCGCGGCGCCGACGGCGGACTTAAGGGCCATGCCGGTCAGGCCGGACTGGTTAGCGATGGTGGTGTCCGCCAGCTTTGTCAGGTCGGCGACGACCTCGGTGCGGGTGCTGTCTCTTATACACATCTCCGAGCCCACGAGACTCCTGAGCATCTCGTA
>ERZ1031113.243-NODE-243-length-15714-cov-18.364902_pt1 | contig 15714 bp, 14 predicted proteins | sample MGYA00518225_ERZ1031113 | MGnify/ENA primary metagenome ERZ1031113 (study PRJEB33718, sample SAMN03159751) | human skin metagenome | collected 2014-05-20 | study: EMG produced TPA metagenomics assembly of the PRJNA266117 data set (Human skin bacterial metagenome...
CCCTGGCCATCGCCATCTCCCGCACCCAGGTCGAGGACGAGGCCGGCAACAAGGTTGACCCGAACGAGTACTTCGGCGAGATCGAGGAGGACGAGGCTGAGGAGTCCGAGGAGAACTAAGCCGTTCTCTTAGCGGCCGGGGCGCGTTGGTGCCCCGGCCGCTTTTGTCATTCCTGCAGGATTGTTCACTCGGCCGGGCCGGTTTCGTGAACTTGTAGGCACTGGACGGGCAAATAGTTCACTTGGCCCAGGTCGCGCGTGACCCCGATGCAAGATGGTTCATCCGCCGGTGAACTATCCCGCACAACCACCCGCGCCAAGACGCTTCGCGGCAGAATCTGTCAGGCTGCCCCGATCGCCCCAGGTCGCCGCAAACGCCCGCCGTAATCTGTCAGGAACCCGCCCCAAACACCGACCCGTACGCCGGTAGCGAACAGGCTCGGAGTTACAGAATCACCCGAGTAGGGTAGTGGCGTTACCGGATGAACTAGCAAAGGAGCGTCTGTTATGACTTCCCCGACCCAAGGCATGAACCTGGGAGACTCCGTTTATGAGCGTCTCCTCCGGGAGCGCATTATTTTCCTGGGCCAGCAGGTGGACGACGAGATCGCCAATAAGCTCTGCGCCCAGATTCTGCTGCTGTCGGCGGAGGATCCGACGCGCGACATCAACCTCTACATCAACTCGCCAGGCGGCTCCGTCACCGCCGGTATGGCGATTTACGACACGATGAAGTACTCCCCGTGCGACATCGCCACCTACGGCATGGGCCTGGCGGCGTCGATGGGCCAGTTCCTGCTCTCGGGCGGCACGAAGGGCAAGCGTTACGCCCTGCCGCACGCGCGGATTATGATGCACCAGCCGTCCGCGGGCGTCGGCGGCACGGCAGCCGACATCGCTATTCAGGCGGAGCAGTTCGCGGAGACGAAGCGCGAGATGGCGCAGCTCATCGCGGAGCACACGGGCCAGACCTTTGAGCAGATCACGAAGGATTCGGACCGCGACCGCTGGTTCAACGCTATGCAGGCGAAGGAGTACGGCATTGTGGACCACGTCATTGAGAATGCGGCCCAGGCCGGCGAGCACTCCATCGGCGAGAACTAAGGCACACGAGGAACTAAGGAGACACCCACTATGACTTTCCAGATGCCCAACTCCCGCTACGTGCTGCCGCAGTTCCTGGAGGAAACGAGCTTCGGCACGAAGCAGATCGACCCGTACGGCAAGCTGTTCGAGGAGCGCATTGTCTTCCTGGGCACCCAGGTGGATGACACGTCGGCGAACGACATCATGGCGCAGCTTCTGGTGCTGGAGTCCCAGGACCCGGACCGCGACATCACCATGTACATCAACTCCCCGGGCGGCTCGTTCACCGCGCTGATGGCTATCTACGACACGATGCAGTACGTCCGCCCGGACGTGCAGACTGTCTGCCTGGGCCAGGCTGCCTCCGCCGCCGCGGTGATCCTCGCCGCTGGTGCGCCGGGCAAGCGCGCCGCGCTGCCGAACTCGCGCGTGCTGATCCACCAGCCGGCGACCCAGGGCACCCAGGGCCAGGTGTCCGACCTGGAGATTCAGGCCGCGGAGATCGGGCGGATGCGCCGCCTCATGGAGGACACGCTCGCGCACCACACGGGCCGCACGTCGGAGCAGGTCCGCATTGACACGGACCGCGACAAGATCCTCACCGCCTCCGAGGCTGTGGATTACGGGATCATCGACCAGGTCTTCGACTACCGCAAGCTCAACGGCTAAGCGCCCACAAAAATGCGCCCGGTTCACTTCCGGGCGCATTTTGCTTTGCGACGAAACCTCCGGCTACTCATCAGCCTCCCCGGACGCCGGGTCGCAGAATACCACGGCGTTGCGGATGGCCTCCGGCGCGGTTTCGAAGTCCTCGCGAGCCCAGCAGATGCCGCCCTCGTCCGTGGTGACTGGGTCGACGGAGACCCAGCCCTGACCCTTGGCGGCCCAGTAGTAGTCCTGGCCGTCGGAGGTGACGGTGCGGGCCCATTCGCGGTCGCAGAAGGTGCTGTACTCCTGGTTGCCGGAAGACGCGCCCTGGGTCGGCCAGGCGCAGGTGGCGCCGGGGCGGTCGTCCACGATGGTCTCGCGCACCGGCTCCGGCTCGCGCGCTGCGTTGTCGGAGCCTGAGTTGCTGGAGCTGCGGGACTCCGAGCGCTTCGAGCTTGACTTTGTGGAAGTGCGCGTGGACGACTTGGACGACGAGCTCGACGAGGACTTCGTCGTGGTGGACGAGGAGGTGGTGGTCTCCTCTTCATCGTCGGCCTCAGTGGTCGTCGGGGTCGGGGTGGCGGTGGTGCTGGTCTGCGGGAAGTCCAGCATGGGTTCCGCCAGGGGCTCTACGTCCGCGCCGGAGTCCGAGCAACCGGCCAGCAGCGACGCGGCGAGGGCGGCTGCGGCGAAGGCAGAAAGTGTGCGGCTGCGATTCACGGATCGGTTCCTTTCGGGGCGCGGTGCTTTAACGTGTACAGGCTAGCGGATTAGTTTCCGAGGAACCGCGTTAGTGCGGAGTTGAATTCTTCCGGGTTCTCAATGGCTACTTGGTGGGCAGCCGGGTCCACCACCACTGACTGGGACGGGCCCGCCACACCCGCGGCGATCTCGGCCAGCTTTTCCGGCGGGCAGGTCGGGTCGGAGGCACCCGCGATGGTGAGCACCGGGCAGGTGATCTGGCCCAGCTCGTCGGCGAAATCCCAGGTGGCAAGCGCGGCGCCGTTGTGGGCGTAGCCCTCGTCGTCGACGGAGTCGATCATGTCTGCCACGCGCTGCACCACCTCCGGGTGCTCCGCGCGGAAAGATTCTGTGAACCAGTTGCCCATCAGTGTGGGGGTCAGGCCGGAGGTGCCGTCGTGAAGCGCGGTGTTTATCTTTTGCTCCCATGCCTCCTCACCGCCGAGGAAGGTGGCGGTGGCGGCGAAGACGGCCTTGTCCACGCAGCCGCTGTTCGCGGCGAGCCACTGCGCGATCGCGCCGCCGAGGGAGACGCCGACGACGCTGAAGCGCTCCACGCCGAGCTCGTCGAGTGCGGCGAGGACGTCGCGGCCGAGCGTGCCCACCTCCGTGGGGCGCTCGGAGGGCACGCCGGAGCCGCCGTGGCCGCGGTGGTCGACGGTGATCACGCGGTAGCCGGAAAGCGCGGGGATGACCTCGGACCACGCGTCAGAGGTGGTGGCGATGGAGCTGAGCAGCACCACCGCTTCGCCGTTGGGGGTGCCGAATTCTTGCGTGTGAAGAAACGTCATGGGCCCCATTTTCGCACGCGCGCGACAGTTGTGTCGGCGCGGCGGGTACGGTTTGACGCAAGCATTACACTCGGTGGGGATTGACCGAAGACGGGAGTAGATAGGCGCATATGGCAACTACGCACGACAGCGCGAACCTGCTCAAGTGCTCTTTCTGTGGGAAGAGCCAGCAGCAGGTGCGCAAGCTCATCGCCGGCGGCGGCGTCTACATCTGCGACGAGTGCATCGAGCTGTGCAACGAGATCATCGAGGAAGAGCTCGCCGGTGCGCAGAACACGAAGGACGCGGACGACCCGGACCGCCTGCCGCGCCCGAGCGAGATCACGGCGTTTTTGGACGAGTACGTCATCGGACAGGACACCGCGAAGAAGACCCTGGCTGTGGCGGTGTACAACCACTACAAGCGCATCAAGGCCGAGACATCCAACGTGTCCAGCCGCAAGCGCGACGAGGACGTGGAGATCGCCAAGTCCAACATCCTCCTGCTCGGCCCCACCGGCTCCGGCAAGACCTACCTGGCGCAGACGCTGGCGCGCATGCTCAACGTCCCGTTCGCCATCGCGGACGCGACCAGCCTCACCGAGGCTGGCTACGTCGGCGAGGACGTGGAGAACATCCTGCTGAAGCTGCTGCAGGCGGCGGATTTCGACGTCAACCGCGCCCAGCACGGCATCATCTACGTCGACGAGGTGGACAAGATCTCGCGCAAGTCCGAGAACCCGTCCATTACGCGCGATGTCTCCGGCGAGGGTGTGCAGCAGGCGTTGCTGAAGATTTTGGAGGGCACCACCGCGTCGGTGCCGCCGCAGGGCGGGCGCAAGCACCCGAACCAGGAGTTCATCCAGGTGGACACCACGAACATCCTGTTCATCGTCGCCGGCGCGTTCGCGGGCCTGGACAAGGTGGTCGCGGAGCGCGTGGGCAAGAAGGGCATCGGCTTCGGCGCGGAGATCGACTCGAAGGAGCAGCGCGACGAGGCGGACCTGCTCGCCCAGGTGCAGCCGGGCGATTTGGTCAAGTTCGGCCTGATCCCCGAGTTCATCGGCCGCCTGCCCATCCTCGCGCACGTGAACGACCTGGACCGTGATTCGATGAAGCGCGTGCTTACGGAGCCGAAGAACTCGCTGGTCAAGCAGTACCAGCGCCTGTTCGCCATGGACGGCGCGGAGCTGACCGTCACCGACGGGGCGCTCGGCGTGATCGCCGATAAGGCGGCGGAGCGCAAGACGGGCGCGCGCGGTCTGCGCGCGATTATGGAGGAGCTGCTCGTTCCCATCATGTACGAGCTTCCGGACCGTGAGAACGTCGCGGAGGTTGTCGTCGATGAGGCTGCGGCCCGCGGCGAGGGGGAGCCGAAGTACATCGAGGCCGAAGAAAAGCAGTCTGCTTAGCGACGGGCCGTCACACGATCCAGCCCTCGTCGCCGTAGATGTCGAACAGTTCGTCCGGGTCCGCATCCTCGGTAGGTGCCGGGGTGGCTTCGAGGTAGGACTCGTAGCCGGAGTACGAGATGTTTGAGGTCAGAAACGCCAGCACGGTGTCGATGACCATGCGGCGCATGCCGTCGACGTTGCGGCGGCTTTCTGTGTCTACACCGAAGACGTGCTTGGCGGTGGCGGCGTTGCCCACGCGGTAGAGGCACAGCGACGAGATCAGGGTGAGCAGGTCCACCGCGGTTATGCCGGGGCGGAACGCGCCGGCGTCCTGGCCGGCGAGCAGGAGACGCTCGGCGTGCAGGGTCACGTCGCGCACGCCGGCGAGCGCCGAGGCGTCTTCGGCTTCGATCGCCGGGTCTAAGTTTTCGCGCAGCACCAGGCGCACGGCGTCGGGGTTATGCAAAAAGGCGTGGTAGAGCGCGTCGACGAAGCGGCGCATCCCTTCTACCGGGACGGCGTGCGAGCGGTTGAGGATGTTCTCGGGCGGGGCCAGCTGCTCCAGCGCGAGGCGCAGCGACGCGGCGTAGAGGCCGCGCTTGTCGCCGAAGTGGTAGTGGATCATCCGCTTGGTCATGCCGGTTTTCTTGGCCAGGGATTCCATCTTCGCGCCCGAGTAGCCTTTGCGGGCGAACGCGGCGAGGGCGGCGTGGACGACGGCGTCGGGGGATGGCGCGCCGGAGGTCGCGTCGGCACCGTCGGTCACGTCCGTCCCCTTTCACTCGAAATACCTCTCAATCGTGCACCAGATGTCCGCTCCCGGACGCATAGCGCTGAAATTTCGCCCCGGCCGGGGGTAAGTTACTGTGAGGCAACACACAAGCAGTTTGAGTGAAGGAGCAAGACACATGGCAAAGATCGTGGTCACCGGCGCCGCCGGCAACATCGCGTACTCCCTACTGTGGCGCATCGCCGCTGGCGACGTCTACGGCGACGAGCCGGTGGATCTGACCCTGTTAGAAATCCCAGACGCGGTCCGCGCCGCTGAGGGCACCGCGATGGAGCTTTCGGATTCCGCGCTGCCGCTGGTGAACTCCATCGAGGTCACCGACGACGCAGCCAAGGCCTTCGACGGGGCGGAGGCCGCCTTCCTGGTGGGCGCGAAGCCGCGCGGCAAGGGCGAGTCCCGCTCGGACATGCTCGTCGCCAACGGCCAGATATTTAAACGCCAGGGCGAAGCCATCAACAACGGCGCCGCCGACGGCATCCGCGTGCTCGTGGTGGGCAACCCGGCCAACACCAACGCCTACATCGCCTCGAAGGCGGCACCTGACGTGCCGAAAGACCGCTTCAACGCGTTGATGCGCCTGGACCACAACCGGGCGCAGTCGATGTTGGCGGACCGGCTACGGGTGCCGTCGAGAAGCATTGAGCGCCTCGTGGTGTGGGGCAACCACTCGGACACGCAGTTCCCGGACGTCACCTACGCCAGCGCCGACGGCGCTCCGGTGGAGGTGGAGCGCGACTGGTACACCGAAGAGTTCATCCCGCGCGTGGCCAAGCGCGGCGCGGAGATCATCGAGGTGCGCGGCAAGTCCTCCGCGGCTTCCGCCGCCTCGGCGTCGGTGGACCACATGCGCGACTGGGTCCAGGGCACCGATGGGCGGTGGGCGACGGTCGCGTTGCCGTCGACAGGCGAGTACGGCGTGGACGAGGGCCTCATGTTCGGTTTCCCGGCCACCAGCGACGGCGCCTGGCATGTGGTCGAGGGGCTTTCGCTTAACGACGACCAAAGGGCCCGCCTCGACAGCAACATCGCCGCCCTGCGCACAGAAGCTGCCATCGCCGACAAGCTGTTCTAGCGCGCTGGTTAAGATAGGGCGCGTGACTGAGACGAACGATCTGAACCGCGCGAACGACCTGCCCAAGTCGTGGGAACCCAGCGCCCACGAACGCGACCTGTACGAAGGTTGGGTAGACGCCGGTTATTTCACGGCGGACCCGGCCTCGGACAAGCCCGCGTACTCGATCGTGCTGCCGCCGCCGAACGTGACCGGCCAGCTGCACATGGGCCACGCCCTCGACCACACGCTGATGGATTCCCTGGTGCGCCGCAAGCGCATGCAGGGCTACGAGGTGCTGTGGCTGCCGGGCATGGACCACGCTGGCATCGCCACCCAAACCAAGGTGGAAGCCAAGCTCAAGGCGGAAGAGGGCAAGGACCGCTACGACTACGGGCGCGAGGAGTTCATCGAGCGCGTGTGGGAGTGGAAGGAGCAGTACGGCGGCACGATCACCACGCAGATGCGCGCCATCGGCGACTCGGTGGACTGGTCGCGGGAGCGCTTCACGCTTGACGACGGCCTGTCGCGCGCCGTGCAGACCATCTTCAAGCAGCTCTACGATCGCGGCTTGGTCTACCGCGACTACCGCCTGGTCAACTGGTCGCCGGTGCTGGAAACCGCCGTCTCCGACATCGAGGTGGTGTATAAGGACGTCGAGGGCGAGTTCGTCTCCATCCGCTACGGCTCGCTCAGCGACGACGAGCCGCACCTCGTTGTGGCCACCACCCGTGTGGAAACAATGCTTGGCGACGTCGCGATCGCCGTCCACCCCGACGACGAGCGCTACGCCGACCTGATCGGCCAGGTCTTCCCGCACCCGCTGCGCGAGGACCTGCAAATTGAGGTCATCGCGGACGACTACGTGGACATGGATCTGGGCACCGGTGCGGTGAAGATCACCCCGGCGCACGACCCGAACGACTACGAGATGGGCCTGCGCCACAACCTGGACATGCCGATCATCATGGACGAGAAGGGCCGCATCGCCGATACCGGCACCCGCTTCGACGGCATGACGCGCGAGGACGCCCGCGTGGCCGTGCGCGAGGCGCTGGCGGAGCAGGGCCGCATTGTCAAGGAGGTGCGCCCGTACGTGCACTCCGTGGGCCACTCGGAGCGCTCCGGCGAGCCGATTGAGCCGCGGTTGTCCCTGCAGTGGTTTGTCAAGGTCGACGAGTTGGCGAAGATGTCCGGCGACGCGGTGCGCGAAGGCGACACCAAGATCCACCCGGAATCCATGGAGAAGCGCTACTTCGACTGGGTGGACAACATGCACGACTGGACGATCTCGCGCCAGCTGTGGTGGGGCCACCGCATCCCGATCTGGTACGGCCCGGAGGACGAAAACGGCAATCGCGACGTGGTCTGTGTCGGCCCGGACGAGGAGCCGCCGGCAGGCTACGAGCAGGACCCGGACGTGCTGGACACCTGGTTCTCGTCTGCCCTGTGGCCGTTTTCCACCATGGGCTGGCCGGAGAAGACCCCGGAGCTGGAGAAGTTCTTCCCCACCACCGTGCTGGTCACCGCCTACGACATCCTGTTCTTCTGGGTGGCGCGCATGATGATGTTCGGCACCTTCGCCGCCCAGGAGACCCCTGAAGTCCTTGGGAAGGGCGCCGACGGCCGCCCGCAGATTCCGTTCGAGCACCTTTACCTGCACGGCCTGGTGCGCGACGAAAAGGGCCGCAAGATGTCCAAGTCCCTGGGCAACGGCATCGACCCGATGGACTGGGTGGAGCAGTACGGCGCGGACGCGCTGCGCTTCGCCCTGGCCCGCGGTGCGAACCCTGGCGTGGACCTGCCGATCGGCGACGACCACGCCACCGCCGCCCGCAACTTCGCTACCAAGCTGTTCAACGCCACCAAGTTCGCGCTGATGAACGGCGCGCACGTCGGCGAGTTGCCGGCCCGCGAGACGCTCACGGACGCGGACCGCTGGATCCTGGACCGCGCTGAGGAAGTCCGCGCCAAGGTGGACGCCTACCTGGATGACTACCAGTTTGCCAAGGCCAACGAGCTGCTCTACCACTTCGCGTGGGACGAGTTGTGCGACTGGTACCTGGAGATCGCCAAGACCCAGATTCCACGGGACGGCGAGAGCGAGCAGGGGGAAACCACCAAGGTCGTGCTCGGCCGCGTCCTCGACGTCGTGCTGCGCCTTTTGCACCCCACCATGCCGTTTGTCACCGAGGTGCTGTGGAAGGCGCTCACCGGCGAGGAGACCGTCACCATCGCGCCGTGGCCGACTGCGGACGACACCAACAGCGGCGCCGAGACCGACACGAAGGCCCGCACCCGCGTCGAGGACGCGATCAAGCTCATCACCGAGCTGCGCCGCTTCCGCTCCGACCAGGGCGTCAAGCCCTCGCAGAAGGTGCCGGCGCGCGTGGACTTCGCGTCCGCGGACCTGGCGGAGCTCGAAGACGTGGTCCGCCAGATTGCCAGGGTGGAGGAGCCGGGGGAGGACTTTAGTGCGTCGGCAAGCATTGAAATGCGCCTGAGCCAAGCCAACCTCGACGTCGCGCTGGACACCTCCGGCACCGTGGACGTCGCCGCGGAGCGCAAGCGCCTCGAAAAGGAGCTCGCCGCGGCGCAGAAGGAGCTGGACACCACCGGCGGCAAGCTCGCCAACGAGCAGTTCCTGGCCAACGCGCCGGAGCAGGTCGTGGAGAAGATCAAGGTCCGCCAGCAGGTCGCGCAGGAAGAGTTCGAGCGCGTCACCGCACGCCTGGAACAGCTGCCGGAGGCCTAAGTGGCAGACAACGATTTCGAGCTGCCCGAACTTCCGGAGCAGTACGACATCCAGCAGACCGACACTGGCCTGACGCTCAACCTCGGCGCGCCGGGGGAGGGCAACGACACCGACGCGCTCGCCCCGCGCGGCGTGAGCGAGGAAGACCTCGTCGCGCTCGCGCAGGTGGAAGCGGAGCTCACCGCCCGCTGGCCGGAGACGGACATCGACCCGTCGCTGGAGCGCATCGAGCTGCTCATGGACTTTCTCGGCGAGCCGCAGAAGTCCTTCAAGGTCATCCACGTCGCCGGCACCAACGGCAAGACGTCCACGGTGCGGATGGTGGAGTCGCTGCTGCGCTCGTTTGGCAACCGGGTGGGCCGCACGACGAGTCCGCACCTGCAGTCCGTCACCGAGCGCATCGGCATCGACGGCGAGCCGATCCACCCGGCGGATTTCGTGCGCATCTACCGCGAGATCGAGCCGTACATCCAGATGGTGGACGAGCGCACCGGTGTGCCCATGAGCTACTTCGAGGTCATGGTGGGCCTCGCGTTCGCCGCGTTTGCGGATGCGCCTGTCGACGTCGCCGTGGTCGAAGTCGGCATGGGCGGCACCTGGGACGCCACAAACGTGGTCGACGCGGACGTGGACGTGATCATGCCCGTCGGCCTGGACCACACCGCCTACCTGGGCGACACGATCGGGGAGATCGCCGGCGAGAAGGCCGGGATTATCCGCAGCGCGGATGCCGTGGCCGTGATCGGCCAGCAGGACCCGGACGCGATGCGCGTGATCCTGGAGCGCACCGTGGAAATCGGCGCGCCGGTGGCCCGCTTCGGCCAGGAGTTCGGCGTGGCCGCCTCCGAGGTGGCCGTGGGCGGGCAGACGCTCACGCTGAAGGGCCTGTCCGGCGAGTACCCGGAGGTGTTCCTCCCGCTGTCCGGCCCGCACCAGGCCCACAACGCTTCGGTGGCGCTGGCGGCGGTGGAGGCGTTCCTCGGCGCGTCGTCGGAACGCACGCTCGACGCGGACACCGTGCGCGAGGGCTTCGCCGCCACCACCTCGCCGGGCCGGCTGGAGCGCGTGCGCGCCACCCCGACCACCTTCATCGACGCCACCCACAACCCGCACGGCGCCCAGGCGCTCGCGGCGGCGCTGGAGCGCGACTTCGACTTCACGCGCCTGATCGGCGTGCTGGGCATCTTGGGCGACAAGGACGCCCGGGGCATCATGGAGGCGCTCGAGCCCGTGCTCACCGAGGTCGTGATCACGCAGAACAGCTCCCCGCGCGCCACGGACGCCTACGAACTGGCCGAAACCGCCCGCGAGGTTTTCGGCGACGAGCGCGTGCACGTCGAGGAGCACCTGCCGTCCGCCTACGAGCTCGCCGTGGAGCTGGCCGAAGAAGCGCTCGCTGAGGTGGGCGTGCAGTCCGGCTCCGGCGTGATTATCACCGGCTCGGTGGTCACCGCCGGCGAGGCCCGCGCCATGTTTGGAAAGGACCCGCAATGACACCCAAAAAGCAGCAGATGGGCCCGCTCGGCCCCGGCAAGGCGCCCGTCAAGGACCCGATGTCGGGGCTGACCGGCGTGCTCGCCGGCACGCTGATCATGGAGGCCATCACGGTCCTGCTCATCCTCACCGTCATCCTGAAAGTCGACGGCGGCGAGCACTGGACCACCTTCAACTGGGTCTACGTCACCGTCATCGGACTGGCGCATGTGGTGATGGCGTTCTTCCAGAAGAAGCCGGCCGCGCTGTGGATCGACCTGGCGCTGCAGATCCCGCTGATCTTCGGCTTCTTCATCCACTGGTCCGTCACGGCCGTGGGCATCATCTTCGGCATCGTCTGGTACTTCGTCATCCGCATGCGCTCCGAGATTGTCCAGCGCATGCGCGGCGGCTACCTCACCACCCAGCACTTGGGCACTTAAAGGTCCTTGCGCAAAGTTTTGCCGGCGGCGTTGCGGGGGATCGCCTCCACGAACGCCACGGCGCGCACCTTTTTGTAGGCGGTCACGCGCGCCGCAACCCACTCCATCAATTGCGCCTCATCTAAAAGCCCTTGCTTTACGACGAAAGCCTTCGGCACGCCGCCGCGCTCGGCCACAGCCACATCATCGATCTGCGGGTGCGTGAGCATGAGCGCCTCGAGCTCGGCCGGGGCGATCTGGAACCCGTGGTACTTGAACACGTCTTTGGCGCGGTCCACGACCGTGACCGTGGCGTCCGGGTTCACCCGCGCGATGTCGCCGGTGCGCAGCCAGCCGCCGACGATGGCGTTGCGGGTGGCCTCTGGGTTGTGCAGGTAGCCGCGCATGACCTGGGGGCCGCGGACGTGCAGCTCGCCGTCGTGGCCGTCGGGAAGTTCAGCGCCGGTGCCTAAGTCCACCACGCGGAATTCGGTGTTGGGGATGGCGAAGCCGATGGTGCCCGGGTTGGATCTGCCGGCGATGCCGACATGGGTCACCGGCGAGGACTCGGTGGTGCCGTAGCCCTGCAGCATGACCGTGCCGAGGCGGTCCTCCACGCGGCGCGCCAGCGCCTCGTCCAAGGGGGCGGCGCCGCAGACCATGTGGGCGCAGGCGGCGAAATCGGCCGGGTCGATGGCAGGCGAGTTCGCCAGCGCCAGCGCGATCGGCGGAGCGATGAAGCTCAGCTCGATGGCGTACTCGCGGTGGGCGCGCGCGAACTCGGCGAGGTCGAAGCGCGCGGCGGTGAACACGTGCCGGCCCGCGGCCAGCGACGACAGCAGCAGCGTGTTCAGCCCGTAGATGTGGGAAAACGGCAGGGGAGCGGCCACGCGGGTGCCCGCGCCGATGCCGCTGGCGGCCAGCGCCGCGTTGAATTGCACCGCGTTGGCGGTAATCGAGTGATGCGTCAGCTCCACTCCCTTGGGCAGGCCGGTGGTGCCGGAGGAAAACGGGATGGCGGCCACCGAGTCCGGGTCCGCCGGCGCGAACGCGTCGGCGGGCCCGGGGGCGAGATCGTCCGGCTCGATTCGGTGGGTGGTACCGGCGAGGGCGGAATGGCGGGACGCTTCGGCGTCGATAAGCGAATGCCCCACAAGGCACGCCGCCGCGCCCGTGCGCGCGACGGCGAGCAGGGCGACAGCGAAGTCGATCGAGTTGGGCAGGCGCAGCTCAACGACGCTGCCCGGGCCCACGCCGCGGCTGCGCAGGCGGGTGGCGGCGGCGTCCGCGAGCGCGCCCAGCTCGGCGTAGGTGACGGTGCGACCGGTGTCGTACTCGGTGACGGCGGGCAGGCCGCTGCGCGGGACCAGGCGGTCGAGCGGAACATCAGGTAGCGCGACATCCGGCAGGGGAGAGCTGTGCACCATGGGCAACAAGGCTACGGTATGGCCCATGCGCATCGTGAGTTTTGCCCTGGCCGCCGTGTTCTCCATCGTCGCGGTGGTCGCCGTCTACACCACCCTGCCCGGGTGGGTGGGCACAGTGTCGATCATCGCCGCCGGACTGTTTTTAGTGCTCGGGTTCTACGAGCAATACACGCGCCGCGAGGAGATTGCGCCCGAGCTTGACGACGAACAACGTGCCACCGTCAACCGCATGAAGGCGGAGGGCAACTTCCAGCTGGCGGTGCAGCAGGTGCAGCTGTGGTTCCGCAACACCACGCCGGAAGACGCGGCGCGCATCGTGCGCGAGGCTTAACCACGACTTTGGGGTAAGATTTTGGGCTATGACTGAACGTACTCTGATCCTGATCAAGCCCGACGGTGTCGCCAACGGCCACGTCGGCGACATCATTTCCCGCATCGAGCGCAAGGGCCTGAAGCTGGTGGAGCTGGACCTGCGCACCGCAGACCGCGAGACCGCTGAGAAGCACTACGCAGAGCACAAGGACAAGCCGTTCTTCGGCGAGTTGGTGGACTTCATCACCTCCGCTCCGCTGGTCGCCGGCATCGTCGAGGGCGAGCGTGCCATCGAGGCGTGGCGCCAGCTGGCCGGCGGCACCGACCCGGTTGCCAAGGCCACCCCGGGCACCATCCGCGGCGACTTCGCGCTGTCCGTGGCGGAGAACGTCGTCCACGGTTCCGACTCGCCGGAGTCCGCCGAGCGCGAGATCGGCATTTGGTTCCCGAACCTCTAAGTGCACGTAGCCAACACCGCAGCCACCCGGCTGCGGTGTTTTTCACGCCTTGGGCGGGGGGAATTAGAATCACGCGGGATCAGTTGTTGTATAAATAGAGTCGCATGTAATCCGCATAGTGAGAAAGGGAGATGGTGGTGGCATCTCGCAGCGAACAGGCACGAGCGGTGGAGAAGCGCTCTGCGATCCTGGATGCGGCGATCGGTCTGCTGCTTTCGGAGGGACTCAAAGGGGTGACGCACCGCCAGGTCGCTGCGGCGGCGTCGGTGCCGGTGGGATCCATCGGCTACTACTACTCCACGCGTGACAAACTTGTGGCTACCTGCTTCGAACGGCTGGAGCAGGGCCGGCGTGACGCGTTCGAACGCGCAACCGCCGCGGGTGAGGCGTTGACAGACCCGGTGAACCTGGCGGAGGCGGCCGTCGCGGTGGTGACGTGCGGCCAGCCGGAGCGGGCGCGCGCCGTGATCTCCGCGTTTGTGGAGGCGCAGCGCGAAACCGGCGAGGTCGGCGACTTTGTCGGCCGCACCCTCAGCGAACTGAAGGAGCTCATCTCCCAGCTGCTGCAGCGCGCCGGCGTGGATTTCAACGCCGCGCGGGTGCTGCAGATCGTGGTGGGCACCGCGCTGACTGAATCCCACGAGAACGCCCCCGTGGCCGCGGTGGCCGACCTTCTGCGACTGGCCGAGAAGTAAACACTGCCCCGCTGTGCCACAATGGGGAGCGCAAGCGTCGCCACGCGACGCTAGGAAACTTTCACATGTACCGCACCGTGGGGTTCGCCGCGCGGCCGCTTCGGCACCGTTTTGCCAGCGCCCGGCCCACCCCGGCGGGTTGCGGCTGAGCAAAATTGGAGAGTGACGCACATTGGCTGGTCACAAGAATATTTATGCCGAATTCGACCGCTCCCAGCTCGCGGAGAAAACCCGCGTGTTCACCCTGGCCAAGGCCCTCGGCGTGCCGTCGAAAGAGCTTGTGGTGGCGCTGTCGGAGCTCGGGGTGGTCAAGGTTGCGCAGTCCACGCTGACGCGCGCTGAGAGCGAGCAGCTTCTCGACGCGCTCGCCGACGCCGCCGCCACCGACACCACCGGCGACGAGACCGCCGACGACGCCGCGGACGAGAAGATCCGCCTGCGCGTGCGCAAGGACGTGGAAAACGAGATCCACCAGATCGAGGAAAAGGTCGAGGCGGACCTGCGCGAGGGCCCGCTGACCGACGTTGAGCCGGAGGTCACCCCCGTGCCGGAGGAGACCACCAACCGCGCACCCGTCTTCAAGGCCCCGGAGCGCAAGCGCCGCCGCGCCACCCGCCAGGCTGCCCCGAGCGAGGAGAAGGAGCCTAAGACTGACGAGGAGGCTTCGCCAGAGGACGTCGATACGCAAGAGCCCGAAGTCATCGAAGAGCCGAAGGCGATCAAGGGCTCCTCGCGCCTGGAGGCGCAGCGCCGCCGCCGCACCGAGAAGCGCGAAGAGCAGCGCAAACGCTCCCGCATTGTCAGCCAGGCCGAGTTTTTGGCGCGCCGCGAGTCCGTGGAGCGCCACATGGTGGTGCGCGAGCGCGACCGCCACGACGGCCACGGCAAGATCACCCAGGTCGGCGTGCTCGAGGACGGGCTGCTGGTGGAGCACTTCGTCACCGCCGAAAGCCAGTCCTCCATGATCGGAAACATCTACCTCGGCCGCGTGCAGAACGTGCTGTCCAGCATGGAGGCCGCGTTCATCGACATCGGGCAGGGCCGCAACGGCGTGCTCTACGCCTCCGAGGTGGACTGGAAAGCCGCCGGGCTGGGCGGGCGTTCGCGCCGCATCGAGCAGGCGCTGAAATCCGGCGACCAGGTGCTGGTGCAGGTGACCAAGGACCCCGTCGGCCACAAGGGCGCGCGCCTGACCACACAGATCTCGCTGGCTGGCCGCTACCTGGTGTACGTGCCGGGCGGCCGCAGCGCGGGCATCTCCCGCAAGCTGCCGGCGCCGGAGCGCAAGCGACTGAAGGAGATCCTGAACAACGTCGTGCCCGGCAAGGGCGGGGCGATCATCCGCACCGCAGCCGAGAACGTGCCGGAAGATGCCATCGCGGCCGACGTGAACCGCCTGCACAACCAGTGGACCGCCATCCAGAACCAGGCGGAGAAGGAGAAAAACTCCAAGGGCGCGAAGCCGGTCACCCTCTACGAGGAGCCGAACATCCTGGTCAAGGTCGTGCGCGACCTGTTCAACGAGGATTTCACCTCGCTCATCGTCGACGGGCGCAAGCCGTGGAACACCGTCCACGCGTACGTGCAGTCCGTCGCCCCGGACCTTTTGGACCGCCTGGAGAAGTTCGACCGCAAGGCACACGACGGCAAGGACGCCTTCGAGGTCCACCGCATCGACGAGCAGCTGCAGAAG
>ERZ1031113.244-NODE-244-length-15678-cov-16.538885_pt1 | contig 15678 bp, 15 predicted proteins | sample MGYA00518225_ERZ1031113 | MGnify/ENA primary metagenome ERZ1031113 (study PRJEB33718, sample SAMN03159751) | human skin metagenome | collected 2014-05-20 | study: EMG produced TPA metagenomics assembly of the PRJNA266117 data set (Human skin bacterial metagenome...
CCACGCACGAAGTTCTTGGTTCCGTCGATAGGATCGATGACCCACTGGCGGCCCTCATAGCAGGCTTCGCCGCCGAACTCTTCGCCTAAGACTTCATCGCGCGGGCGGGAACGCTTGAGCGCATCACGGATGGCCTTTTCGCAGGCTAAGTCCGCATCCGAAACCGGAGTCATGTCCGGCTTGTCCTTCACGGATAGGTCAGCAGCCTCAAAACGGTGCATGGTGACGGCATCCGCATGGCCCGCCATTTCCAAGGCTAAGCCGAGGTCTTCTTTGTACTTACCCACGGAGCCATTCCTCCATCTGATCGACTACCTGTTTATTACCCGCGATACACCATTCCACACCGCCGGCGTTAACCTTGCGCGCCGCGCCGCCGGCAGCGATGACCAGCGCTTGGCCCGGATACCAATCCCAGTCTTTGACGGAATGCTGCATCCATGCGCCCCACGTGCCATCGGCCACGGAGGAAAGATCCACAGACCCAGCGCCGAGCATGCGCACGGTGGCGAAGTGTGGGGCGACCTTTTCCCACGCTGCGGAAATCTTGGGATCGGTGATGCAGGAAGGATGGAGGTAGGTCGACAGGCACAGGTCCTCCGCGGGGGCATCGGCCAGCGGGGTGACTTCTTTGCTATCCAGGGTGGTGGGGAAGTCACGGCCACCAAACCAGGTGTAGCCCATGGCGGGGCGGTGGACGGCGCCAAGGATGACCCCGTTGGCGTCGATAAGCGCAAGTGCGGAGCACCAGTAGTCGAAACCGGAGGCAAAGTTGAAGGTGCCGTCGACGGGATCGATAACCCAGGTGCGGCCGGACTTCGATTCGCGGTTGGCGCCTTCTTCGCCCACGATGCCGTCCTCGCCGCGCAGGGCCTCGAGGACGCCGGCGACGAAGCGCTCGGCAGCGAAGTCAGCGTCGGTGACAACATCCGAACGGTCGGTCTTCTGGGATACGTCTACGCCCTGCTCACGCAGGCGCCAGGCTAGGCGGCCGGCGTTGTAGACAAGCGCCTGGGCAAGGTGGGCATCGGTATCGTCCGCATGGGCGACGATGAAGGTCTTGATGATGGCATCGATCATCTCGGTGAGGCTTGGCTGGTCACTCATGCCGCCTATTGTCGCGCTAAATGCGGCCGATGGCTAATCAGGGAGTGAGAATAAGTAGAGTAGGGGGCTATGCGTCCGGAACAATCAGCACGACTTGAGGAACTCAGCGCCACCTTGACCTCGATTGAGAAGGTCATGGACCCGGAGGCGGTGTCCGAGCGCGTTCGTGAGCTCGAAGCTCAGGCGGGGGACCCGTCGCTGTGGGACGACCCCGACCATGCTCAGAAGGTGACCTCAGCCCTTTCGGCGGAACAGGCGAAGCTGCGCAAACTGACCTCCCTGCGGGGAAGGATCGAGGATCTGCCCGTCATGTCTGAGCTGGCGGAAGAAGAAGGCGATGAGGCCTCCCAGGAGTTGGTGGATACCGAGCTGAAGGAGCTGGGCGCCGCCATCGAATCACTCGAGATCACCACCATGTTGTCCGGCGAGTATGACGAGCGTGAGGCTGTCATCAACATTCGCTCCGGCGCCGGTGGCGTCGATGCTGCGGACTGGGCGGAAATGCTCATGCGCATGTACACCCGCTGGGCGGAGAAAAATGGCCACAAGGTAGATGTGTACGACATCTCCTATGCCGAGGAAGCCGGCATCAAGTCTGCCACCTTCGTCGTCCATGGTGAATACATGTATGGCCAGCTCTCCGTGGAGCAGGGCGCGCACCGCCTCGTGCGCATCTCTCCGTTTGATAACCAGGGGCGCCGCCAGACCTCCTTCGCTGAAGTCGAGGTGCTGCCAGTGGTGGAGCAAACAGACTCCATCGAGGTACCGGATTCGGAGGTGCGCGTGGATGTGTATCGCTCGTCGGGGCCAGGTGGGCAGTCGGTGAATACGACGGACTCGGCAGTGCGCTTGACACACATCCCGACCGGCATCGTGGTGACCTGCCAGAACGAAAAGTCCCAGATCCAAAACAAGGCTTCTGCCATGCGCGTGCTGCAAGCGAAGCTGCTGGAGCGCAAGCGCCAGGAGGAGCGCGCGGAGCTCGATGCGCTGGGCGCGGGCGGCAATGCGTCCTGGGGAAACCAGATGCGCTCCTATGTGTTGCACCCGTATCAGATGGTCAAGGATCTGCGCACAAACTTCGAGGTCGGTGACCCGTCCAAGGTGCTGGATGGCGACATTGACGGCTTCTTGGAGGCAGGTATTAGGTGGCGCATGGAGAGCAACGAGGCCTAGGCTTCAGTGACAATTGTTGCTACTGTTGCTTAAGTGATCACTTTTGAGAATGTGTCCAAGGTCTATCCGACCTCCACGAGACCCGCGCTGGACAATGTGTCTTTTGACATAGACGACGGCGAATTCGTCTTCCTTATCGGCCCCTCGGGCTCCGGAAAGTCCACCTTTCTGCAGCTCATGGTGCGCGAGACAAACGTGAGCTCCGGTGATATTCATTTCGGAGACTTCCACGTCAACGCGCTGAAGGGCCGCCAGATTAACCAGCTGCGCCAGTCCATCGGCTATGTCTTCCAAGATTTCCGCCTGCTGCCCAAGCTCAATGTCTACGACAACGTAGCGTTTGCCCTACAGGTCATTGGCAAGAAGAAGTCGCGCATTGCGAAGCAAGTTGCGGAGGTCCTCGACATGGTGGGCCTGGGCGCCAAGCAGCACCGCATGCCGCACGAGCTGTCCGGCGGTGAGCAGCAGCGCGTGGCCGTTGCGCGTGCCTTTGTGAACCGCCCCAAGCTGCTGCTTGCCGACGAACCCACGGGCAACCTCGATCCCGCCACTGCTGCGGAGATCATGGCCTTGCTGACCAAGATCAACCGCCGCGGAACCACCGTGGTGATGTCGACGCATAACGCGCGCGCGGTCAACGACGCCCGCCAGCGCGTCATCGAGCTGCACAACGGCACGCTCGTGCGCGATGAGAAGAACGCGATGTACGGGGAGGCGCTCTAGATGAACTTAGGCTTTGTTTTTCGGGAGGCCTTCAAGGGGCTCGGCCGCAACATCACCATGACCATCGCCATGGTGATCACCACGGCAATTTCGGTGGCACTGGTGGTCGCCGGCGTGCTCGTGGCCCAAATGACTAAGGACACCAAAGACATCTACCTTGAGCAGGTAGAGGTCATGGTGCAGCTCAACGAGGACATCTCCGCCAACGATCCGGAGTGCAAGGACGCTGCCTGCGCTGGGCTGAAGAAAAAGCTGGAGGCAGACGATGAGATTGAATCCGTGGGCTATCGCAGTCAGAAAGAGTCCTATGATCGCTTCGTTGAACTGTTCAAGGAAACTGACCCCGTCATGGTGGAGGAAACATCACCGGACGCGCTGCCCGCGGCCTTCCACGTGCGGCTGAAGGACCCGACGGACACCGCGCCTATCGACGCCATCGCGGATGACCCCGCCGTTACCGACGTCATCGACCAGCAGGAAGATGTGCGCAGCGCCGCAGGCAACCTGGATGCGATCCGCAATGCCACCTTTATCCTCGCCGGGGTGGTGGCGCTGGCGGCCATCATGCTCATCGCCAACATGGTGCAGATTGCCGCCTTCCAGCGCCAACGCGAAACCGCCATCATGCGCATGGTGGGCGCATCGCGCTGGATCACACACGCCCCGTTCATCGTCGAGGCGCTCCTAGGTGCGCTTGGCGGCGTTATCTTCGCCGGGGCAGGCATCGTCTTGGGCAAGAACCTGGTCATCGACCCGGCTCTCAAGGACCTGTACCAGAAGCAACTCTTGGCACCCGTGACGTCGTCTGATGTGTGGACGGTGCTGCCTCTCGTCGGCATTGTGGCGCTGGTTCTGGCGGCGCTCATAGCTCAGGTCACTATGCGTGCCTACGTTCGGACCTAAGCCCGCATACGCGATGTGGTTTTTGCCTGGCTGTGGCGTAATATAGTCCGAACTATGGCGAAGAAGGCAAAGAAGAAAAAAGGGGCAGTGGCCGATAACAATTCGACACTGGCCACCAACCGACGTGCCCGCCACGACTACACCATCCTCGACACCCTGGAATGCGGCATGGTGCTCGTGGGCACCGAAATCAAGTCGATGCGCGAAGGTAAGATTTCCCTAGCGGATGCCTTCGCCACTATCGACGACGGCGAGGTCTACATCCGCAACCTCCACATCCCGGAGTATTCCCAAGGCTCGTGGACGAATCACTCGCCCAAGCGCACCCGCAAGCTGCTGCTGCATCGCCGTGAGATTGACAAGCTCATGGGCCAGGTGCGCGATGGCAACAAGACGCTTATCCCCCTCAAGGTCTATCTCAAGAACGGCCGCGCCAAGTGTGAGCTGGGGCTGGCCAAGGGTAAGCAGGATTACGACAAGCGCGAAGCCATCAAGCGCCGCGACCAAGACCGCGATATCACCCGTGAGCTGGGCCGCCGCGTGAAGGGCATCAACGCCTAAGCTGCGAACGTCTAGCCTGGGTGCCATGATTTATACGGCCAAGGTTCATGACGTTATTCACGGTGATGAGGAGCTGCATGGGGAAGCGGTGCTCGTCGATAAGCTCTGGCCCCGCGGCGTGGCCAAAGAGCGCCTCGATTACGACCACTGGTTCAAACACGTGGCTCCCAGCGTAGAACTACGTAAGTGGTGGGGACACGATGCTGACAGCTTTGAAGAGTTCGCGCGGCGCTACCGTGCGGAGCTCGAGGACAACGACAATGAGGAGCTGAAGCAGTTGCGCCAGTTTGCCGCGGCTGGCGACGTCACCCTTCTCTTCGCCGCCAAAGACCGTGAGGTGAACCACGCCGTCGTGCTGAAGGCGTGGCTCGACGAGCGCTAGACGAAAAGCCCCCAGATGGCGGCGCCCACAGCGATGAGGCCCGTGACGACAACGAACACGTTGCTGGGGCGGCCGCGGAACTGCTTGAGAGCATCAATTCGGTTGATGGCGTACATCGGCAACAGGTACAGGATCGAGGCGATGAAGGGGCCACCGATGGCCTCGATGAGGCTGAGAATCGATGGATCGATGATGGCAACGACCCAGGCAGAGACAAAGATGATGCCATGCATGATGGAGGTCAACTGCTTTTCTGACAGCTTCTTCGTGGCACGAGGAGCTGCGGTGCGCAGGAGATAGTTACCGCCCTCGGTCGCGCCCAACACGTGGCCAAAGTAGGAGGAGATGATGGCTACCATCGCGACGATGGGGGAGATGAAAGCCAAGACCGGCACACCGGTGACGTTGGCCAGGTAGGACAGCACCGGTAGGTTCTGCTCGCGAGCCTCAGCCAGACCATCCGCTCCGAGAGTGAGCGTGCAGGACCATACGAAGAACATGGTGAAGATGGTGAGCAGAATCGCGGTGAGGGCCAGCGCACGCGAGGCATTCTCGGAGCTCTTCTCTCGGCCGTGTGCAGCGACCATAGCGAGGGAGAACTGCGAAATCGCCGGCGAATGGTTAAAGGAAAACACCAGCACCGGAATGATAAGAGCTACTGCGCCGACGACGCGCCAGTCATTGTTGCCCACCTCCATGAAGGAGGCGATGTCCCAGCGGGGAATGAGATAGATAGACAGCGCGCCGAGGCAGAAAATCAGCGGGTAAACCAAGAACTGCGTAACGGTGAGCACGATGCGCTGGCCAAACGCGAAGACGATGGTCATTACGCCCACCAGCAGGAAGGACAGCAGCGGGCGTGAAATAGTGGGACCATCCAGCTGGTTAACGATGAAGCTGTTGACCGTATTTGTAATGGACACGCCATAAATCAGCACGATGGGGAAAATCGCGCAGAAGTACACCACCGAAATGATAAGACCCGCGGTCTTGCCAAAGTAGTCCGTGACCACGGCGGTGATGTCCTCACCCTGGCGGGGCGACACACAAATCATGCGTGCGAGTCCGCGGTGGGAGAAGTAGGTCATCGGGCCGATGAGAATGGTGGCCACCAGCAGTGGCCAAAAGCCGAAGCTGCCGGCATTGATGGGCAGAAACAGGATGCCGGCACCCACGGCGGTGCCGAAGAGCGAAATCGCCCATTCAGTGTTGCTGGCTTGTTTCTGGTCGGTGTGTACGGAGTCAGAGTTCTCTGTCGTTGAGCTCACTTCGCTACCTTTAACTGCTTTGACGGATGTGACTCACACACCTTAGCAACGTTGAATTTATTTCAGGTCACAAGGCGGGGTTGCATAGGGACTGTGGGGTGGATTGCTTGCGGGAATAGGCTTTAATGCACTAGCGTTGTACGAACCGTAGGGGAAGCGCGAGCTTTCTTTACAGCGCTATTCACAGCAATGTTTCCGCACCACCGCGGACTAGGGGTCGACTTGGTTTCGACTTCGTACATTGAGCCAGGGGAAGCGTGCCGGTGCAGGCTAGAGACCACCGTTAAGCGTCGTAGCAACCAATAAACGCAGAGAAGAACTCTCAGCGTGACTACGCCCTCGCTGCCTAATTCCAGCGACGCGTGTCTGTCAGCCTAGGTTTGGTTCCTGACCTAGATCCTGGCATCGACTAGGGAACTTGCCTGACCGGTTTGTTGTTCGGCCGGTTGGGGACTTTTAGAGCAACTGGGCCCATCATCCGGAGCGTGTTTGCCCGAGCCGGAGGGCCGAGTAGAGATCCTGTGCAGACTGCGCACGGAGAAGCCCTGGCAAGATGACGAAGGACCCGGGTTCAATTCCCGGCGGCTCCACCGTGAATCCCCAGCTAGATAGCGTTCTAGCTGGGGTTTCTTTTCGTTTATGTGGTGAGGGGAGGCCGCTTTAGTTCAGCTCTTCTCGGCACTGTTCCTTGGTCTTGCCGGAGTCAAGGCAGTTTGCCCAGTCAATTTGCCCCTGTACCCATGGGCTAGGCTTGCGCGGCTGTTGCTGTTCTGGCGTGGGCGGAACGCCTGCGTTTGCTTCGTCTTCGAGGTGCTGCTCACCACCCATGGTGTCGAAGCACCATTGGGAATAGGAGACGGTGCCATCAGACCAGCGTGCTGACCCTGGGGTGCCCTCAAGGCATTCCACAACGACGGGTTCTGCGGGGGCCTGCTCGACCGCGGGAGCCTCAGCTACTGGATTATCAGCTTGTGGGGAAGCCATGGTGGGATCGGGCTGTTTGGCCTCCGGCTTTGTGGTCTCCGCTTCTGTAATCTCTATCGCGCTAGTGTGCTCCGCGCTCGAGGGTGGGTCAGACGTCTCAGGCGAAGGTGAAGCCGCGCTGCTCGTCGGAGTAGGAGCAGGCTCGGTGTTGGAGTTGCACCCAGCTACGGCGATGGCAAGTGCGGTAAGCGCGATGGTGAGCTTCTTCATGCTGATGTCCTTTCGGGAGGAAACTGCTAAATCTCAAGGTCTGGTGAGTGTCGTCGGAATTGTGTGCGGCAGTGGTTATGCCAGTCAGGTTAGCCATCATCGCCGAAGCAACTGTTCCTCACGGGGAATGGTCATCGTCGGATATAGTATTGCTGCATGACTTTTGAGCCACAACGCGTCACTGTTGTCTTGTTCGAGGGCTTTGAGCTTCTCGACGTCTTCGGGCCCGTCCAACTGCTTCAAGCCGTCCCTGACGTCATCGTGGATTTCGCTGGGCCCACGGGCGAGCCAGTTGCTAGCTCTCAAGGCGTGGAAGTGGTGCCGACAATTTCTTATGAGCAGATTGAGCAGACTGACATCATTCTTGTCCCAGGCGGCAAAGGAACCCGGCAGCTCGTAACGAACAAATCTTTTCTGGCGTGGCTTCGTGGCGTGGGCTCGCAAGCGCCTATGGCTGCCGCCGTGTGCACGGGTTCTGCGGTCCTAGCGGCGGCGGGGCTCTTGGAGGGCTATGCCGCAACGAGCAACAAACGCGCGTTTGCGTGGGCGAGCTCCTTTGGGGAGGCTGTGGCTTGGCAGCCGGAAGCACGGTGGGTACACGACCGAAATCGATGGACCTCCTCAGGTGTTGCAGCTGGGATGGATATGACGGTCGCGCTCATTGCGCATCTCAGTTCTGAAGAAGTGGCGCTGGCTGCTGCCAACCTTGCAGAGTATGAGCCGCACCGCGACAGCGAGTGGGATCCTTACGCGCGGCTTTATGGGCTGGCGCCGTCGAGCGGCGATGATGCTGAGTGAGGGGGCATCGTGGCCCTCAGGCAGATTCTGTGACGCTCACGGTATATAAGGGGCTAAAATGGGCGATTTTTTCGCCGCTATCTGCCGTGAACGTAGCAGGGAGCAAAGCTTGTAATGGGGTAGGGGCCGGAAAAGCGGACTAAGGCAAGTCGGAGAAAAATGTGACGTGGGTCCGAAATATTTGTTACTTGAGTTACATTCTCGTGGTAGCCTTTTCCCAACAGTGTGACGTGGAGCACTGGGACTGACCCGTACGACAGGAGTACCCATGAACAGCCCGACCAACGCAGCGCCACAAGGCGGCGCTGGTACCGCGGAGAAGCCCAAGGCGAATTCCGTCAAGGCAGAGCAGAACAAGAGCCCACAGCCTAGCGGGGGAATGCTGGACAAGTTCCTCAACGGTGTGGAATACATCGGCAACAAACTGCCGGAGCCCTTCACCATCTTCTTAATCCTCTTCCTGATTACGGGCGTGCTGTCTACCATCATGGCGAAGATGGGTGTGGAGATTAAGATTCCAGGCTCAGATGAAATCCAGCCGGTCAAAGGCCTGTTTACCGGTGAGGGACTGACGTGGTTCACCACGACGATGGGTGAGAACTACATCAACTTCCCGCCGCTGGTCACGGTGCTGCCCATCATGTTGGCCGTGGGTGTGGCGGAGCGCTCTGGAATGCTCTCTGCTCTTATCCGCAAGCTGTTCGGTTCGGCGAAGCCGTGGTTGCTGCCATACGCCGTGGGTGTTATTGGCGTGACGGCGTCCGTGATGGCAGATGCTGCGTTCGTTATCGTCCCACCGCTGGCTGCCATGGTCTTTAAAGCTGCTGGCCGCCACCCCGTTGCCGGCCTTATCGGTGGTTTCGCCGCTGTGGGCGCAGGTTATTCGACAGCACTGGTGCCCACCTCGTTGGATGCCCTGTTCGCAGGAATTACGACCGCAGTCATGGACACCTTGCCGAACACGGAGTTTGCTCCGGTCAACGCGATGTCGAATTACTACTTCAACGTGGCCTCTTCCATCGTCTTAGGCTTGCTTGCCGGTTTCATCATCGACAAAGTGATCGAGCCGCGCATGTGGCAGCAGGAGGTTCCTACTGAGGAGGATATCGATCCCGAGGATGCCGCTGAGCGTGGTGATCGTGACGAGAACGGTGAAGAGCTGACCGCCGAGCTGCGCCCAGAGGAGAACAAGGGTCTTATCTGGTCCGGTGTTGCCACGGTTATTCTCACCGCCGTCATCCTCTTCGCGGTCCTTCTGCCAGAATCCCCCTGGCGTAATGAGGAGGGCAGCTTCTTGCCCAAATCGCCGCTGCTGAACTCCATCGTTTTCATTGTCTTTGCCTACTTCTTGGTGCTCGGTGTGGTCTACGGCCGGGTTGTCGGCACAGTCAAGGGGATCAATGACGTCGTCAATATGATGATCGGCGCACTCAAGGACATGATGAGCTTCCTCATTTTGGCGTTCATCTTGGGTCAGTTTGTGGCGCTGTTTGCGTGGACCGGCATCGGTACTTTCACCGCGGTCAAAGGTGCGGCCTTCCTTGAATCCATCGGTCTTACCGGCTTCCCGGCCATCTTCGCCTTCATCGCGCTGGCCTCCTGCCTGAACCTGCTGATCATTTCCGGTTCCTCCATGTGGACGCTCATGGCAGCGGTCTTCGTGCCCATGTTTGCGCTGCTAGGTTACGAGCCGGCCTTCATCCAGGGCGCGTTCCGCGTGGGTGACTCGGCAACCCAGATCATTACCCCGCTCAACCCGTACATGATTGTCATGCTGGGCTTCCTCCAGCGCTATGAACGCGAGGCAGGCTTGGGAACGCTGATGTCGCGCCTCGTGCCCTTCGTGGTCCCATTCTTTACCGCGTGGGCGATCTTGCTGGCCATCTGGTTCTACGTGGATCTCCCACTGGGCCCAGGCAACAACGTCATGATTGGTTAAAAGTATGGATCAACGCAACAATCCATCGACAGCGTATCTGGAGGCGATGGAGGAGGGCGTCGCCAAGCGCGTGGCGTCTGCCACCCCGCCCGAACATACTGAGGAGGATTACCCCGGCCAGGAGAAGATGTGGGACGCCGTCACGGCACAGGCAGAAGGGCTGCGGGAAACCGCCGCGCACATCGTGGCGGACCTGCATGCCCACCCGGAGACCGCCTTCGAAGAACATCGTTCCATGGCGGTGCTGGCGGACATCGTCGAAGAACACGGTTTCTCTACGCGCCGCGGGGTCTATGGCGTGGAGACCGCCTTCGAAGCTTCGTGGCAGAGCGAGGGCTTTGACCCGCAGCGTCACCCCACTGTGGCCATCCTGGCGGAGTATGACGCGCTGCCGCAGATTGGTCACGCGTGTGGTCACAACATCATCGCCGCGGCGGGCGTGACGGGATTCCTCGCGGCGACCGCTGCGCTTGTCGACGTCCCCCTGCCTGGCCGCATCCTCCTGCAGGGAACCCCAGCGGAGGAGGGGCATTCCGGCAAGGAATACATGATTCGCGGCGGCAGCCTGGACGGCGTGGATGCTGCAGTCATGATTCACGGATTTGGCTATGACATCGGGGCGCATGCGTGGGTTGGCCGGCGTATCCTGCGCGTTCGTTTTCGTGGCGTGGCCGCGCATGCAAGCTCGCAGCCCTTTATGGGGCGCAATGCCCTCGACGCGGCGAGCTTGGCCTATCAAGGCATTGGGCTTATGCGCCAACAGATGCCGCCGTCAGACCGCGTTCACGCCACCATGGCTGGTGGTGACAGGCCGTCCATCATTCCGAAGAGCGCGGATATGCACATTTACGTGCGCTCTTTAGGTACGCGCACGCTGATGGACCTCTCCGGACGAGTCGAGGGCATTGTGCGGGGCGCGGCCCTAATGGCTGGCGTTGAGGTAGACCTCGAGTGGGATGAGCACCCGATGACACTGCCGGTGCGCAATAATGCTGCGCTCGTCGAGCGGTGGGCGGCTACGCAAGCGCGCCGGGGACGCACGGCGTTGCCAGCGGGCACTGTGCCGGACACCGTGGCGGCGTCGACAGATTTTGGCAATGTATCGAATCTGGTGCCGGGCCTGCACCCTATGGTGAAAGTCTCGCCGTCGGATGTAGCGCTGCATACCGAAGACTTCGCGCGGTGGGCCGCCACGCCCCAGGCGGTCGACGCCGCAGTAGATTCTGCGGCTGGTTTGGCGCAGGTCACGCTGGATTTCTTGGCGGACCCGGAATTTCGGCGTGCAGCCCGCGAGGACTTCGATAAGGAAGGAGAAGTCGCGGTAGACACCCTTCTGGCGGGAGGTGCAGGTACCCCCGCGGGGAATTAGGAAACAATAGTGTGCTTGAAAGGTAACCCTTACATAGGTTAGGTTAGGCGGCGACGTTATCTACCGACTGTGGTTAGCCACACCTAATACGCAAGGACACTATGTTCACGATTTCCCGCCGCGCCTTCGGCACGACTACCACCAAGATTGTTGCGACTGTTTCTATTGCAGCACTGGCGTTGACCGGATGCTCCTCCAATTCTGCCGAGGAGACCACTGAGGCAGCGGGTTCCGCGGCAGCAGACGCCTCCACCATCACTCTGGAGGATAACTTCGGGGAAAAGAACGTTACCACCCCGGTGGAGAACCCGGCGGTGACGGATAACCGTGCCTTTGCAGTGTTGGCCCAGTGGGATATTGACCTCGCTGCAGCACCGCTTCCGCTGGTGCCGAAGTCCCTGCGTGATACCTACAACAAGGACACCGTCGAGGTGGATCTCGGCTCGCATAAGGAGCCGGACCTCGAGGGCCTCGTGGCGGCCGAGCCGGATGTGGTGTGGAACGGTCAGCGCTTTGAGCAGCACCAGGAAGACATTGAGACGTTGCTCGAGGACGTCGCGGTTCTCGACTTTGAGCCGCGCGACGGCGAGGACTTCTTCGAGGAACTCAAGCGCCACACCGAAGCGCTGGGCCAAGTCTTTGGGCACGAAGAAGACGCCGAGAAGCTCATCGCAGACTTCGATGATGCTGCTCAGCGCGCCAAGGAGGCCTATGATCCGGAGCAAAAGGTCATGGCCGTCAACACCTCTGGTGGCGAGATTGGCTACATCGCGCCGCAGGTTGGCCGCACCTTTGGGCCGGTTTTCGACCTGCTTGGTCTGACCCCGGCACTGGAGGTGGACAACGCTTCTGATGATCACGAGGGCGACGACATCTCCGTCGAGGCTATTGCACAGTCGAATCCGGATTGGATACTGGTCATGGACCGTGACTCCGCCATTTCCAAGGAAGGCGAGCAGGTCACCCCGGGTGAGAAACTGGTCAAGGACAACGCTGCGCTCAAGAACGTCACCGCGGTCAAGGATGGAAATGTCTACGTTGCGCCGCGGGACACCTACATTGATGAATCCATCATTACCTATACCGAGATTCTTAACGCGCTTGCCGACGCCTTCGAAAAGCCAACGCCTAAAACTTAAAGGAGCAGTGTGGAGACCGTGACGGTGCGGATGGGCACACAAGATGATCGTGGGCGCATGCCCACGCGCAGCTCTCGTGGACCCGTTGTCACATGGACGCTGGGCCTCGGTGTGCTCGGCGTGGTTGCCCTCCTCACCCTGTCCCTCATGGTGGGGGAGTACAGCATCGTCGACAATGAGGATGGCTGGACCATGTTCTTCACCACGCGCGTGCCGCGCACGATTGCACTCGTCTTGGCCGGTGCGGCCATGGCGATGAGTGGGTTGGTGATGCAGCTGCTGACCCAGAACCGCTTCGTAGAACCCACGACCACAGGTACCACTGAGTGGGCCGGCTTGGGCCTGCTCTTTTCCCTCATTCTTTTCCCGCATGCATCGGTACTGGTGAAGATGATCGTCTCCGTGGCCTTCGCGTTTGCGGGGACCATGGTTTTCTTCGCTTTCCTTCGCCGAGTAGCACTGCGCTCCTCGCTCATCGTGCCCATCATCGGAATCATGCTCGGTGCCGTTGTGTCCGCAGTGTCCTCCTACGTGGCGTTGCGCACGGACACGTTGCAGCAGCTCGGCATCTGGTTCATGGGTTCCTTTACCTCCGTCTATGAGGGACAGTACGAGGTCTTGTGGGTCGTGCTACTCGTCCTCGTCGCGGTATACAGCTACGCAGACAAGCTCACCGTCGCTGGTCTTGGCGAGGATATCGCCACCAACATTGGCTTGAACTACCAGCGAATGATTCTGCTGGGAACTGGCCTTATTGCAGTGGCGACTGGCGTGGTCACCGTCGTGGTGGGCGCGCTGCCCTTCCTGGGACTGATCGTTCCGAACATGGTGAGCATGCTGCGCGGCGATGACCTGCGCTCTAACCTGCCGTGGGTATGCCTGTTGGGAATTGCCACCGTGACGGTTTGTGACATCCTCGGCCGCGTTATCATTGCTCCGTTTGAGATGCCCGTCTCCGTCATTCTTGGCGTCGTCGGCGCAATCGTCTTCGTCGTTCTGATCGTGAGGTCAACCAAGTGAGTGTGCGCATCTCTGTTCCAGCAACGACTGCCCAGCCGCAGGTTGATCACTCCCGCCGCAGCGTGGGCAGCTTCCAGTCCGCTGCCGCTGCGCGCAAGTACTGGATCATCCTCGGCGCGCTCATCGCCGCCGGCCTCATCTTTGCTTTCGGTCTTTTGGCCTACGACAACCCCATGGACTTCGGTACTCGGAAGTGGTGGCTCATTGCGCGCCGCCGCGCTGATGCAGTGACCGCCATGGCGATTGTTGCGGTGTGCCAGGCAGTAGCCACCGTGGCCTTCCATACGGTGACCAATAACCGCATCTTGACGCCCTCCATCATGGGCTTTGAGTCCCTTTATGTGGCGATTAATACTGCCACCATCTTCTTTCTTGGCGCCGCTGGCCTGACGCAATCCCGCAACGTGGGTATGTTCCTTGTTCAACTCGTGCTCATGGTAGGGCTGTCACTGATTCTGTACTCGTGGCTGCTCACCAGCCGCCGCAACAATATGCATGCGATGTTGCTGGTGGGCATCATCATCGGCGGTGGATTGGGCTCATTGTCTACCTTTATGCAGCGTATGCTCACACCGAGTGAGTTCGACGTACTCACCGCACGTCTCTTTGGCTCAGTCAATAACGCCGAAACCGAGTACTATCCCATTGCTATTCCGCTCGTTATTGCGGTCACGGCGTTGATGTTCTTTAACTCGCGCCGCCTCAACGTGCTGGCGCTAGGCCGTGATGCCGCTACCAACCTTGGTGTTAATCACAAGGTTAACGCTATCTACACGTTGATTTTGGTCTCCATCCTCATGGCCACGACCACGGCACTCGTGGGCCCCATGACCTTCCTCGGCTTCCTCGTGGCCACCTTGGCCTACCAGGCAGCGGAGACCTACGACCACCGCTATCTCTTCCCGATGGCCATGGCCACCGCCTTTGCCGTGCTCACCTGTGCCTACTTCCTCATGCAGCACGTCTTCTATGCCCAGGGCGTGGTGTCCATCATCATTGAGCTGGTGGGTGGCAGCGTCTTCCTCTTTGTCATTCTGCGAAAGGGCAAGCTGTGATCAAGCTTTCTAAGGTCTCGAAGGCCTATTCTGGCGAGACCACCATTGGCCCCGTCGATCTGGAAATCCCCACCGGAGGTATCACCGCTCTTATCGGGCCGAACGGCGCAGGCAAGTCCACGATGCTCACCATGATTGGCCGGCTTCTCGACGCCGACGAAGGCACCATCGAGGTCGCCGGCTATGACGTCTCCTCCACAAAGTCCGAAGACTTGGCCAAGATTCTGTCCATCCTGCGCCAGGAAAATCACTTCATTACCAAGCTCACCGTGCGCCAGCTCGTCAGCTTCGGACGCTTCCCTTACTCCAAAGGCCGCCTGACCGCCGAGGACGAAGACATAGTCTCGCGCTACATTGACTTCTTCCATTTGCGCGAACTGGAAAACCGCTACCTCGATGAGCTGTCCGGTGGGCAGCGTCAGCGCGCGTACGTGGCAATGGTGCTGTGTCAGGAGACGGACTACGTGCTTCTCGACGAACCCCTCAACAACCTCGACATCTCCCATTCCGTCGAGATGATGAAGCATCTGCGCAGGGCCGCCAAGGAATTTGGCCGCACCATCATCATCGTTCTGCACGACATCAACTTCGCTGCGCGCTACGCCGACTACATTTGCGCCGCTAAAGACGGCAACATCGTGGCCTTTGGCCGGCCAGATGAGATTATGCGGGATGACATCCTCACCCCGATCTTCGAAACGCCTATCACAGTGATTGATGGTCCGGATGGGCTATTAGCCTGTTACCACTAGAAAGTCCGAAAACTCATCGCCCGGAGTGCTGTTAAAAATGAGTACTAGCCAGGCGATTTGTTGTTTGTTGGGGGTGTGCGTATATTAATTCGAGTCGCCGCGAGGTAGCCGTTTGGTTAACTGGTGGTAGATGTTGGGACAATGTTTGTTCGGCGGGTTTGACTTTGGTTGGGCTTGTTGGGTAATGTTGTTCGGGCCGCTTGCGAGAGGTTAACGTTTGATTAATTTTCTTGTGGTGTGCGGATGATGTGTGAGAACTCAATAGTGTGCCAATGTACTTTTTGTGTTGGTT
>ERZ1031113.245-NODE-245-length-15552-cov-13.182100_pt1 | contig 15552 bp, 13 predicted proteins | sample MGYA00518225_ERZ1031113 | MGnify/ENA primary metagenome ERZ1031113 (study PRJEB33718, sample SAMN03159751) | human skin metagenome | collected 2014-05-20 | study: EMG produced TPA metagenomics assembly of the PRJNA266117 data set (Human skin bacterial metagenome...
AGTACCTGCGCGAGAACAACGTCGAGCGCTACCGTGACCTGATCGGTCGCCTGGGCCTGCGTCGCTAATTACGCGCCTGGAAACACGCCTCACCCAACGTGGTGGGGCGTTTTTTCGTGCGACGTTGAGCTGGGGCTTCGTTGGCGGCCCTGCGCAGATTTGTTCACTGTGCGATGAATGATTCCGCATCAATCGAACACCCGACCTGGGCAGAGTGAACAATTCGGCAGAGACGCGGCAAAAAATTCACTGATCCTCTGCGGTGCGGTGAACAAATCCGCACGGGGCAGCCGGGGTGGTCGGCCGAGCCCTACCCGAGCTACATCTAGAACAAGCCCGCGCCGTGATCGCTGGCTACTTTAGGGTGGAAAGCGCCGCGTCGATTTTCTCCAGCACCACTTCCAGCTGTTTGTCGTCCTGGTCGCGTTCCTCGTGCAGGACGAGGCGCCGGGCGTCGACAACGCGGCCGGCAAACGTGGCGAGACAGGTGGCGTGGTCGATTTTGCCGTCGTCCTGTGTGTCCTCCCCGTCGATGCACTTCCATTCCATGTTCTTCGTGGAGATGTCCCGCTCAGTGACGGACTCGCTTTCCTCCTTGAAGGCTTCGAGGTCGTTTGCGTGCATGTCTTTCATGAACTGGTCCGAGTGGGATGTCACGGGTGTGGGGCGGCCATCCGGCTGCGGCATGAAGATGTAGACGTCCGCGCGGAGGGACTGGTCTTCGTTGTAGAGCTCGGCGCTGGCACGAAGGTTCTTCGGATCCGCTTCGACCTCGGTGGCCTCCATGCCTTCGACCTTTTCCAGGGCGCCGAAAAAGTCTTTAGTCTTGACCCCGTCGTAGTCGTTGTAGTCCTCGGCGCCGCTTGCGCTGCTGGTGCTTGCAGACGAAGAGGCAGACGAAGAAGAGGAAGTGGTCTGCTCGGAGGAGCTGGTGTCGGCTTCGCTCGTGGTCTCTTCAGCGGAGGCAACCTCCTCAGCAGAAGTGTCGGAGGCGGGCTCGGAGCTGGAATCGGCAGAGCAGGCGGCGACGGAAAGTGCAGTGAGCGTGACGGCGATCGTGGCGAGTTGCTGTGGGGTTCTCATGGGCGCCACAGTAGTCGTGACCTATGACACATGTTCGGTAGTGGCGGCTCTTTTTGGGTTCGGCGTGCTCAGCGTCAATTTTTTGTTATCATCATTGGCCGTTGCATGAGAAACACGACAAGGCGGCACCGATGATCGCCACGAACCTTCAAAGAGAGGGATCCTTTTGAGCAACTTCAAGCCAAAGAATGCTTTCGACGTCCACGTGGACGAGGAATTTGGCATCACCGAGGCAGTAGCGACCCTGGACAACGGCGACTTCGGCTCGCGCACCATCCGCTTTGAGACGGGCCAGCTGGCCCGCCAGGCGGACGGCTCCGTGACCACCTACCTCGACGACGAGACGATGATGCTGGCCACCACCACCGCATCCAACCAGCCGCGCGAGGGCTTCGACTTCTTCCCGCTGACTGTGGACGTGGAAGAGCGCATGTACGCAGCCGGCAAGATCCCGGGCTCCTTCTTCCGCCGCGAGGGCCGTCCCTCCACGCAGGCGATCCTGGCGTGCCGCCTGATCGACCGCCCGCTGCGCCCGACCTTTGTCAAGGGCCTGCGCAACGAGGTGCAGGTGGTCATCACCGTGCTCTCGCAGCACCCGGAGGAGTACTACGACGTCGTGGCCATCAACGGCGCGTCCGCCGCGACTCAGCTGTCGGGCCTGCCGGTCTCCGGCCCGGTCGGCGGCGTGCGCATGGCGCTGCTGGCGGACGACAAGCACCCGGAGGGCCAGTGGGTGGCCTTCCCGAACCACGAGCAGCACGAGCGCTGCCTGTTCGAGATGGTTGTCGCCGGCCGCATGGTCGAGCGCAAGCGCGGCCGCAAGACCGAAGAAGACGTCGCCATCATGATGGTGGAGGCTGGCGCCGGCGTGAATGTGGTCAAGCAGATCGAGGCCGGCTACCCGGCACCGACCGAGTCCACCGTCGCCGAGGGCATCGAGGCCGCCAAGCCGTTCATTGAGACGCTGTGCCGTGCCCAGCGTGGCCTGGCCGACGAGATGGCGAAGGAGACCAAGGAGTTCCCGCTCTTCCCGGCGTACTCCGACAAGGTCTTCAACGCCGTGGAGAAGAAGGCGTCCAAGAAGCTGGCCAAGCTGCTGACCATCAAGGGCAAGGCCGAGCGCGACGAGGCCACCAACGATTACATGGAAGACATCGAGGACAGCCTGCTCGACGACTTCGACATCGACGACGATGACCGCGAGGAGTACGCGGCGGCGTCAAAGGAGATCCGCGCGGCCTACAACGCGCTGATGAAGCAGATCGTGCGCGAGAAGATCCTCGCCGAGGGCTTCCGCATCGACGGCCGCGGCGTGACCGACATCCGCGACCTCGAGGTCGAGGTCGAGCTCATCCCGCGCGCCCACGGCTCCGCCCTGTTCGAGCGCGGCGAGACCCAGATCCTTGGCGTGACCACCCTGGACATGCTGAAGATGGAGCAGCACCTGGATTCTTTGCACCCGGAGGATTCCAAGCGCTACATCCACCACTACAACTTCCCGCCGTACTCCACCGGCGAGACCGGCCGCGTCGGCTCCCCGAAGCGCCGCGAGATCGGCCACGGCGCCCTCGCCGAGCGCGCGCTTTTGCCGGTGATCCCGTCGCGCGAGGACTTCCCGTACACCATCCGCCAGGTTTCCGAGGCGCTGGGCTCCAACGGCTCCACTTCCATGGGTTCGGTGTGCGCCTCCACGCTGTCGCTGTACAACGCGGGCGTGCCGCTGGCCGCCCCGGTGGCTGGCATCGCCATGGGCCTGGTCTCCGGCGAGGTCAACGGTGAAACCGAGTACGTCGCGCTGACCGACATCCTCGGTGCGGAGGACGCGTTCGGCGACATGGACTTCAAGGTTGCCGGCACCCGCGAGTTCATCACCGCGTTGCAGCTGGACACCAAGCTCGACGGCATCCCGTCGAAGGTGCTGGCAGAAGCCCTGAACCAGGCCCGCGACGCGCGCGATGCAATCCTGGACACCATGGCGGAGGTCATCGAGGGCCCGGACGAGATGAACTCGCTCGCTCCGAAGATCACTACCGTGAAGGTCCCCGTGGCCAAGATCGGCGAGGTCATCGGCCCGAAGGGCAAGACCATCAACCAGATCACCGAGGACACCGGCGCCGAGATCTCCATCGAGGACGACGGCACCGTGTTCGTCTCCGCCGCATCCGGCGAGGCAGCGGACGCCGCGATCGAGAAGATCAACGCCATTGCCAACCCGCAGATGCCGAAGGTGGGCGAGCGTTACCTCGGCACCGTGGTCAAGACCGTGGCGTTTGGCGCGTTCGTGTCCATCATGCCGGGCACCGACGGTCTGATCCACATTTCCAACCTGGGTGGCAACACCCGAGTGGAAAACGTCGAGGACGTCATCAACGTTGGCGACAAGGTCGAGGTGGAAATCCGCGACATCGACAACCGCGGCAAGATCTCGTTGGTTCCGGTCGAGGACGGCGAGTAACCGTCAGGTAGTCGCTTTCTTGCTTATCGACGTTGAGCTCACGGCAAGAAACGGAGCTTTTTGCCCAGATCGAGCGCCGTGGTCATGAGCTCGCCGTAGTACCTGCGCGGCATTTGCTTCGGGCCTCGCATGGGAATGATCCGCTGCTGGGAGATGTTTTTGACCTCGGTGTACTTGGTCAGGCCCTCGGGGCCGTGGCGGCGGGCCACACCCGACTCCTTCACGCCGCCGAGCGGGGTGGACACGGATGCCCAGGTCGCCGCGTAGCCGTCGTTAATGGTCACGCCGCCTGCTTGGAGTTGCTCGGCGATCTCCCATGCCGTCTCGGGAGCGCCGAACACGGAGGCGTTGAGACCGTAGTTGGTGCGGTTGGCCAAGCGGATTGCCTCGTCGATATCCGCCACGCGCTGGACGTAGACGACGGGCCCGAAGACTTCCTGGGTGAGCAGGTCTGCGTCCTCGCTGACGTCTGTGAGCACTGTCGGCTCGAAGAAGAACGGCCCCAGATCCGGGCGGGTCTTGCCGCCGGTGATGACGGTCGCGCCCTTGGACACGGCATCATCGACAAACCGTTGCACGGTGTCCAATTGGTTCTGGTTGATCAGCGAGCCCATCTGGTAGTTCCAGTTCAAGCCTGACCCCAGTTTGATTCGCTGGGTCGCATCCCGGAACGCGCCGACGAAGCGGTCGAAGATCTCTTCGGGCACGTAGATGCGCTCGATGGAGACACACAGCTGGCCGGAATTGGAGAAGCAGGCTGTGGCGATGGTGTCAATGTGGGCCTCGATGTCGGCATCCGGCGCGATAATCATCGGGTTCTTGCCGCCGAGCTCGGCGGAATACCCCACGAGGCGTTCGCCGACAACCTTGCCCAGCAACTTGCCGGTGGCGGTGGAGCCGGTGAACATGAGGTAGTCGCACTGCTGGGCGATTGCCTGGCCTACCTCGCGGCCGGTGCCTGTGACAATTTGGAACACATCGTGCGGAAGGCCGGCGTTGAGCAGGAGGTTCAGCGAGATGATGTTGGAAAACGGGGTGTTCAGGTCCGGCTTGGCAATCACGGCGTTGCCTGCGACGAGCGCGGCGAGCGCATCCGATATGCCGAGCGCCAGCGGGTAGTTCCATGGACTGATCTGGCCGACGACGCCCTTCGGCACCCGCTGCTCCACGGTCTTGGTGATGAGGGGAAACGCGCCCGGGCGCCCCTTCATCTCGAGCTCATCAGCGGCGATATTGGCGTAGTAACGGGCGTTGTTCATCACGTCCAACACTTCGTCGTACGCCGCGGTGCGGTCCTTGCCGGTTTCAAGTTGGACGATGTCCGCGAGAAGCTCACGGTTTTCCTTGACTAGGTCGTGGAAGCGCTCCAGCAGCGCGGCGCGGTACTTCACAGGCTTAGCGGCCCACAATGGCTGAGCCCGGCGGGCGAGCTTGAATGCCTCGTCCACGTCGGCGGCGGTGCCGACGCCGACCCAGCCGAGTTCCCCGTCGAAGAACGGTGATGTAACTGCCTTACGCTCGCCTGTGTACAGGGAGCCGGTCGTCGCGTTGGTGGTGAATTTCTGCAGCCGGTCGAGGAAATCCACGGGGAGCGGTTGTTCTTTCAAACGAGTGATAGCCATGAGGTCTCCGTAAAAGTGGGTGAACGAGAAGAACACCCCCGCACCGGAGACACCTGCGGGAGGGAGAGGTGCAGAGTCAGCGGTGGTGGGGGGGAGGAACGGTTAGAAGGGGCAACCGGCGGCACGGCGCTCGTCTGCATCGCCGCCTTGAGCGCCCGTCTTGGCGGCGGTGTCCGCCTCGCCATCGCCGTGGCCGTGGTATGCGTCGGCAAGCTTCGGCTCCTTGTAATTGCCATCGATCATCCCTGCCTTGATCATCATGGAGCGTCCCGGCTCCATGTAGCGCTTGTCCTCCGGCAGGATAGTGAATAGTTTCTTCACAGCCTTGGAGATGCGGTCGAACCGGCGCTGGTCCTTCCTGGTCCACGGCAGGTCCAAGATCTCGCGCTGCTTATCGCTCAGCGTGCCGTAGGTCAGCCAGATGACGCTGTTCATAATTGGCTTCCAAATGACCTTCCACACGGCCTCAGGCACGCCGTCCGGAGCCTTGACCGGCTCCACTCGGGCGGTGCGCAGAGCGAAGTCGACCGTTTCGTTGCGCTCGAGAACCGTGTCCTCCATTTCCTCGAAGTACTTGATGTAGCCGTCGAGGGTGTCGATGACCGGGCGTTCGGACATGCCGTACATGTCCCACCACGTCACGCCTTCCTGAATGATTTGTTCCTTCTCCGCGCGGGTGAAGGGAGTGCCGAAGAGCTCCTGCGCCCAGATGACGCGCCAGACGAAGGTGGCGTGAGCCCACCAGTACACGTCCGGGTTCAAAGAGTGGTAACGCTCGCCGTTGCGCAGCTTGCCCTTGATGGTGTGGTGGTAATCGCGGATCATCTTGGCGCGGGAGCCGTCATCGTAGATGGAGTAAATGATCTGCGGGGTGGAGCGCTCCAGGCGCGCGAAGGGCTCTTCGAAGAATTTGGAGTGATCCAGCAGCGACTGGCCGATGGCCGGGTGCATGTTCTGCAGCACGCCGGTGTAGCCGCGCAGGAGCTGCAGGCGCTGGTCCGAGCCCCACTTCCACAGCAGAGAATCTGGGCCGAGCGGTGCTCGCTTCAGTTCCCGCTTTGCGCGCTCGTGCTTTTCCAGGTTGTCCGGCTGTGCGAAGCGGGTGTCCTCCCCGGATTCGTTCTTACGGGCGTCTGCTCCATCAGGTGCAAGAGCGTGAGACATCAGCGGCCTTCCTTTTCTGTGGGTGTTTCTAGGGACGAGTGCGCGTCTGTGTGAAGTGTAATACACGAAAATAGTCACTGCGAACTGGGTCACGAAAAATGGTTGGAAAGTGGCGGCGCGGTTTTGTTAATCCCCTTACAGGCTGTGTGCTACGGTGTTCCAGATCATAAGCACTTACCGTGATGGCAGCCGTCGATACGCTGGCGGTTTGGTGTCCGGCCACGGACGGAAGGAAACGCCATGGGAAGGATCAACAAGTCGAAAGCTGGTGCTGCTCTTCTCGCTGGGCTCATCGGCTTTGGTGCCACCGGCGTTGCCGTTGCGCAAGGCGGCCTGACCGCGAACCTGGCGTTGTCAGGAACCTTTTTCAAGATCAGCATGACCCACCTTGAGGGGGAAGGGCTGAGCATCTTCACCGACGGCGAGCAGATGGCGAACGAGTCGCTGCCTGTCGCTCGTCTCAAGTTTGAGCACGCGTACGCGTCCAACCTCTGTCTCTCCGCTGCTCTGCCAGATGTTCCGGTAGTTGGCGAGAGCACGTTTACGCTGAAGGCCCTCGGCGACAACAGTGTCGAGGTCCGCGACCTTGTGGTGGGTGCTACCGATATCAAGGGCGCACTCGACCTCACGGATGCCTCGGTGGGTGCCGATGCGAGCCAGTTCAACTCCATGGCGCCTCAGGGCACCTGGGGTCTGCACGCAAATAAGGTCACGCTGAGTGCGGACGACATTCGCGCCACTTCCGTCGGCGCGAAGAAGCTCATCGCCTCCGGTGTGGTGGTCGACGTAGTGCGGGGTATGTCCGATGGCTGCACAAGCTAATACCGGCCCGGAGGACGACGACTTCTTCTTCGGGGATGATGACGTCGACTCCGATGGCGAGCGCCACAGCGCTGCCGACGAGGCCGCAGCCGCGAAGAGCGGAAGAAGGGGCGCGAAGCGCCACGACGGTGGACACCGTGCGGAGCCGGCACCCGCGCGGGAACGATTCAGGGCATGGAGGAAACAACGGCCATTTGTGCCAGGTTTGCTGGTTCTCATCTCCGGCGTGGTGATGCTTGCGCCGGCCTACTTCACAATCCGCGTGTCCGACCTGCTGGTGATGATCGCGACCATCTCGGGTGTATCGACCTTGCTCATCGGCGCCGCGCTCATCATGTTCGGCATCGGAATGTGGCTGCAGCCGTTTGCTGCGCCCTATCTGGGCGTGATGAGCATCTTGGTGGCCATTATCGCGCTGCCAACGTCGAACCTAGGCGGGTTCTTCGTCGGCTCCCTGCTTGGCATTGTCGGCGGAGCCCTGGGCCTCGCTTGGGAGGACCGGGATGCGAAACCGGGCGGGAAGCACACTCGAAGTAGGAAAGGGGAGCGGGCTTCGCCGGCTGCGGGTGGAGAGCAAACTTCCCGCCGTGGAGGATCCAGCAAGGTCGACCTGTCCGTACTGCGAAACGCTAAATCCGTAGTCGTGGTACTTGCGGGTGCGGGACTGCTTGTGGCGAATACGGGGGACGAGCCTGCGGTCAATGCCCAAGAGTCGGCGCCGCAGCAACCGGAGATCCCGGCGCTGCCGCCCCTGCCATCCCTGCCGCCCGCGCCTGAACTGCCTCAGTTGCCGAGCTTGCCCAACCCGCTGGATATTCAGATGCCGCCGGCACCGCAGCCTCCCTCGGCGCCGCAGCCCCAACCCTCGGACCCGCGGGAGCTGCTGACGTATCCGGAACTCGAACCGACGCGCGCGGTTGCGCCGCAGAACCTGAGCACCGTGACCGCAGACAATGTAGCGCTCACCGGCAACGTCCGCGCCACGATGGGCATGGTCACTATTGGTGACGTGCCGACGCGGACCCTGATTCTTACGGGTGACAGTCTCGCTGCGCGCAATCTCTCGCTGGAAGTGCCGGGTTTCTCAGCCCGTGGCATCCTGACCACTGGCCAGGTGGAGACAAAGGTCTACGACGGGCCCGTGACCGTCGTGGCCACAGGACTGACCGCAACCCCCGTTGTTGCAGGTGCGCCCACACTCCCGGTGACAGTAGACCTCCGTGGCTCCCTCGGCGACGTGCTCGCCCAGTTGGGTGTGCCGGATGCCCACCCTGTGCCGAATGTCCCTGTGCCGAACTTCGTTATGGACCGCGTAGCCCTCGGCAACGTGTCCATGCAAATGGTGAGCCTCGACGGGCTGCACTTGCACGCGCCCGCGGTGCAACTGAAGGTGCCGAAGTAGCTAGGCAGAAAGAACAAGCAAGGGGCCGTCGGTACGCACCGACGGCCCCATGCTTTGCGCCTTTTTAGTTGGCCTTTGCCTCGGCCTTCTCAAATGCGCGGGAAGCGATCGCCACCATGCGAGCCTTGCGCGGCAGCACTGAGAAGACGCCGCGGGTGGCGCGGGAGAAGATGTTGAGCTTGCGCTGGTCAGCCTTCGTCCACTCCAGGCCGAGTGAGTTGCGGACCTTCTCCGGCAGCAATCCGATGGACACCCATAGCAGCAGCTTGGACGCGTAGGGCGCGATGGGCTTCCACGCCCAGCGCGGCACCGACGGGTCCGGCGGGTCCAGCGTCAGTCCGTTCATGATGCGGGAGCGGTCGATGGTTTCGCTCGGGCCCAGCTTGTCGTACATGGCGTCCATGTACGCGACGTACTCGTCGTAGGACTTCGGGGCGCCCTCCGGCTCGGCCACCCCGTAGTAGCTGTACCAGGTGCGCGACTCCTGGAAGAGCTGCTCGCGCTCGGCGTGCGACATGTCGGGCATGAAGTTGCCGGCCAGAAGATACGGCATAGCGACGAACGTCGCGTGCGCCCAGTAGTAGACCTCCGGGTTCAGCGAGTGGTAGCGCGAGCCATCCGGGTGCGTGCCTTTGATGTCCTTGTGGAAGTCGCGGATCATCGCGCCGACCTCCGGGCCTTCGTACACCGTGCGGATGATTGGGAACGCGGAGCGGACCAGGCGGGCGACCTCGTTGTCGAACACGTTGGACTGCTGCACCAGCGAGCGACTGATGTCGCGCTGCGCAATCTGCAGCACACCGGCGCTCAAGGCAACGAACAGAGAGCGCCAGTCGCCGAAACGCTGCCACAGAATGGAATCGGGGCCGAGCTCCGGCAGGCCAATGGTATCGACTGCGGCTTCCGTCACGTCATGCTGGGGTGGGGTAATGCTGTCGGAGGGTTTCAGAGTAGTCATCGTGTCTCCTTAGAATTTTTTCGGTCGCCGTGGTTTAGCCCGCAGTTTGGCGCGCAGCGCGACGGTTCGGGGCCTGGTGGTTTTCTGCGCGGTCGAAGCTGTGGACCTCAGGCTCGAACTCGACGAGTGCCGCTTTCAGCCCGCGGACGGTGCCGGGCTGCACGCGCCACTTGTCGGGCTTGACTGTCAGGGCACCGGGGCCGCGGATCTCCAGCTGGCGAACGTATCTGCGGGCATAGTCGCCGCGGGCCTCGAAGACGGCCCAGGACTTCTGATCGAATTTCGGGTCGGGGGTGCGGTAATCCACGAAAAGCGTGTTGGGCAGGCCTACGACATCCACGCCTTTGTGGAGGTACAGCTCATCGGTGTTGATGTTCTTGCGGCCGGGGACACCAATCCACGGGGAAGGTTCGCCGGTGGCACGGATCAGCACGTCGAAAAGCTCAGTGCGTGTTTCCCCGTTGCAGGTGTAGCTCACCTCCCACTGACCTTCGGCGGCATTCCATTCGGCATCCGTGACCTCGGTGCCGCCTCTGAAGGTCGCGCCACTTGCGTCGACGGCGGCCTCGAGGTGAGCGATTAGCGAGTGAGGCGTGCCGTCCGTGGTTGTGAGCTTCAGATACGGAGTGCGGAAGTGCTGCCGCCTGGACACGGTGGGCGAATCCGGGGCGGTCAAATGCCCGCCGATGTACTCCTGGCGGTCAGTGTGTTCCCGTTCACTTTAGACGCTTTTTGGGCGCGGTATCGCATAAAAGGTTGGGAATGTGTAGCGACGGGGTCCTAATCGTTGCCGCGACCAGGCTCATCTGTGGGCCGCTCGCCGTGACCGAACAGCTCATTGCGCCTCCAGTAGGCGTACAACCCGGCAAGGGGAGAGAACCCCATGAGGAATCCCCACCGGCGCTTGGAATCTTCGTCCATGTCGCTGCGGTAGATCTCCTTGGAAGTGGTGCCCAGGGCCACGATGCCGCCGATGGACAGCAGTGCTACGAAACCGAGCCCGAGCCAGGAAATCAGACTCATTTCCGCCTCCTACCTCTGAAAGTCCACGACCACGCGGGTCGGGTTCTCCAGCAGGTATAGGTTGTACGGTCGCTGGGCGTCGAGGCCGACGATGTACTGGGCGTCCGCCTCGAAGATTCCGCCGTCGGCGATCTCCTGGATTCCGCCGGCAGCCACGCCAGCGGAGTCGGCCTTAGCCAGGTCGGCTTCGCTCAGGCCCATCGACCACGGCACTCCTTGGATGATCAGTTCAAAGTACGCGTTGCCGGCCGGCACGAGCGGCAGTCCGGACGCCTGCTGGCGCGGATCCGAGGTGTAGCCGGCCAACACATTCGGCGTGCCGGCGCCGGAAAGCTCCACCACGACGCGGTCGACGCCCTCGTGGGAGCCAGCGCGGACATCTTCGATCTGGAGCTCGGGGTGGCCCGGGTTCTGTATGTGGGTGTCCTCCAAGGTAAAGGGCGCAGCGGATTGGCCGCCTGCCGGGGCCGCCGCTGCGGAAACGTCCTTGGTGTCAGACTCCGCTGTGCCTTCTGCGGACGCGGATGTGGACACAGAAGAGGACGCCGGTGCGGTGGAGCTCGCGGCGGAGGCTGTCACTGATCCGGTCTCCGTCTCAACAGTCGGCTCCGTATCTCCCGTTTCGGCTCCGCAGCCCGCGACGGTCAGGGCGGTCACTGCGAGCGCTGCACAAAGAGCTCGGCTGCGGGTGGGGCTGAACTTGCGACTGTGGAGTGTCATAGCCCCACCCTAGCGGGGCTACCATGGCCAGCGGAGACAAACAGAAAGGACACCCATGATCAAAGTTGGAGTGCTCGGAGCGACCGGCAGGGTCGGCTCCGCCGTTGTTGCCGGTGTGGAAAAGGTAGATGACCTGCAACTCGCCGCACAGGTCAGCGCCGGCGACTCGCTGCAGGTGCTAGTGGACGAAGGCGTGGACGTCATCGTGGACTTCACCACCCCGAACGCTGTGATGGACAACCTGGAGTTCTGCATTAATAACGGCATCCACTGCGTGGTGGGCACCACCGGCTTCGACGACGAGCGCTACCAGAAGGTGCGCGACTGGTGCGCGGCGAACGAGGGTGTGGGCGTGCTCATCGCCCCGAACTTCGCCATCTCCGCCGTGCTCACCATGGCGTTTGCCCGCCAGGCCGCGCCGTTCTTCGAATCTGCGGAAGTGGTGGAGTTCCACCACCCGAACAAGCTCGACGCGCCTTCCGGCACGGCGGTCAAGACCGCGCAGGGAATTGCGGATGCGCGCAAGGAGGCCGGCCTTACCGACATGCCGGATGCCACCGAGCAGGCGCTCGAGGGCTCCCGCGGCGCCAACGTGGACGGCGTGCCGGTGCACGCGGTGCGCATGCAGGGCATGGTCGCGCACGAGGAGGTCATTTTCGGTACCACCGAGCAGTCGCTGACCATCCGCCAGGACTCCTACGGCCGCGAATCCTTCGTCCCTGGCGTACTCACCGGCGTGCGCGAGGTGGCGAACCGCCCGGGCCTGACCATCGGCCTCGACGCCTACCTCGGGCTGTAAATGCAGGTGGAACTCATCGCAGCCACCGCACTGCGGGTCCCGGTCGCAGAGGGGGTCACTCAAGGCGAGGGTGTGGTTGCCTACGCCTTGCTTAGCGACGAACCTCCGGCCGCCCTCCTTCGCCGCCACGCCGACGACTTGGCGGATGCGCGCGCGGACATGCTGGAACACGCCAGCGCTACCTTGCACATCCGGAGTGTCTCGCGCGACGCGGCAGCCGCGGTCCGCGGCCACGGCCTCGCGGTCAGCGAACGTGCGGCGCAGGGCGCGGTGATCCCGGCCGCGATCGCCGCCGACGAGGAGCTCACGCGCCTGTTCGAGGCTGCCGTGGAGGAGGCGGAGTTCGTCCGCGGCGAGCTGCTGCACGCGCTGGAGGAGGACATGACTGACGAGCCGAACGCGCTGGTGCGCCGCAAGCGCTCCCGCGAAGCCGCCGACGCGCTCGTGCCTGCCGCCGCCGCGACCGAGCTGGTCGCCACCGGCACCTACCGGGCGTGGCGCGAATTCATAGCCGCGCACAACGGCAGGTTCCAGCACGAAGAGATCCGGCAGCTCGCAGTCGCGGTGCTGGAGGTCATGCACCGCGAGGCGCCTTTGCTTTTCGGCGATTTGGCCGAAGGGGAACGTCGATAAGCAATTGCTTCCGTGAGGCAGGTATCCTACTGGGCCATGGGCACATCTCTCAAAGCTGATCTGGGAGCCGACATCTTCGGCTCCGTCTGCGTAGCAATGGTCACGCCGTTTGATTCCGACGGCGAACTCGACGTTGCGGCAGGCCGCGATCTCGCTGCCCACTTGGTAGAACAAGGAATCGACGCACTAGTGCTCGCAGGCACAACGGGCGAATCCCCGACAACCACCGACGAAGAGAAGGTCGCGCTGCTCAAGGCAGTGCGCGAAGAGGTAGGGGACAAAGCCCGCATCATCGCAGGCGCGGGGTCCAATGACACCCGCCATGCGGTGGCAATGGCGAAATCGGCCGCGGAGGCCGGCGCTGACGGCCTGCTGGTTGTCACGCCGTACTACTCCAAGCCGTCCCAGGCAGGGGTGGAGGCGCACTTCCGCGCAGTTGCGGAAGCGACCGATCTTCCTGTCTGCCTGTACGACATCCCCGGCCGTTCCGGCATTCCGATCGATTCCGGCACCATCCGCAAGCTTGCGGAAGTGGACACGATCCAAGCGGTGAAGGACGCAAAGGGCAATTTCCTTGAAGCGTCCACGCTGATCCAGGAGACCGGGCTGGCGTGGTACTCGGGCGATGATCCCCTGAACCTGCCGTGGCTCGCCGTCGGCGCGACCGGAATGGTCTCTGTGGTGGGGCATGCCGCACCGAAGGCACTGCGTGAACTAGTGACCGCATACGAGAATGGCGATCTCGCCCGCGCACGGGAAATCAACGCCAACACACTCAACGTGCTCGCGCGCCAACAGGGCGCGCTGGGCGGCGTGACATTTGCAAAGGCAGCTCTGCGACTGCAGGGCATCGAAGTAGGAGACCCGCGCCTGCCGGTCGCTGCGGCGACGGATGAGCAGGTCGAGCGGCTCCGCGAAGAAATGACACAGGCTGGAGTCCTATAAACATGAATGAACCCCGCAACCGCGCACGCAAGGTGACGCGCAAGGCCGGGCCGCCGGAGGCAACCGAACAGCAGCCGGTATTCCAGGCACCGAGCGAAGCCCCGGCGAACGGCGGCGGCAACAACGCGCCAGCTGAGCGCGACGGTGGAAACAACGGCAATAACGGCGGCAACGGCCGCGGCGGCCGCGATGGTGGCAACGGCAACGGTGGCAGCAACAACCGCGGCGGCAACGGCCGCGGTGGCCGTGGCGGCGAAGGCCGCGACAACAATAACGGCAACGGCGGCGGCAGCAACCGCAACCGTCGTCGCCGTGGCCGTGGCGGCAACGGCGGTGGCCAAGGTGGCGGCCGCCGCAACCCGATGAAGTCGATGCAGGGCGCCGATCTGACCAAGCGCCTACCCGCACCGCCGAAGCCGGCGAAGGACACGCTGCGCATCTACGCGCTCGGCGGCATTTCCGAAATTGGCCGCAATATGACGGTCTTCGAGTACAACGGCCGCCTGCTCATCGTGGACTGCGGCGTGCTGTTCCCGAACTCCGACGAGCCGGGCGTGGACCTGGTGCTGCCGGACTTCGGCCCGATTGAAAACAAGCTGGACAAGATCGACGCGCTCGTGGTCACGCACGGCCACGAGGACCACATCGGCGCGATCCCGTGGCTGCTCAAGCTGCGCAGCGATATCCCGATCTACTCGTCCAAGTTCACCAACGCGCTGATCAAGGCGAAGACGCAGGAGCACCGCCAGCGTCCGAAGCTCAACGACGTGAACAAGGATTCCGAGGTCACCGTCGGCCCGTTCCGCCTGCGCTTCTGGCACGTCAACCACTCCATCCCGGAGTGCCTGGGTGTCTCCATCAAGACCGGCGCCGGCCACGTTGTGATGACCGGCGACGTGAAGGTGGACCAGACGCCGTACGACGGCAAGCCGACGGACATCCCGGCGCTTGCCCGCCTCGGCGACGAGGGCATCGACCTGTTCATGTGCGATTCCACCAACGCCACCATCCCGGGTATCTCCGCCTCGGAGGCCGGTATTGAGGAGACGCTGACACGCCTGGTGTCCAACGCCCGCCAGCGTGTGGTCATCGCGTCGTTCGCGTCCAACGTGGCGCGCGTGCAGATGGCTATCAACGCCGCGGTGGCCAACAACCGCAAGGTCGCCTTCAATGGCCGCTCCATGCTGCGCAACATGGAGATCGCGGAGAAGATGAACCTGCTTAAGGCTCCGAAGGGCACGATCATCCCGATCGAGGAAGCCGCGAAGATGGCGCCGCACAAGACGGTGCTGATCACTACCGGCACCCAGGGTGAGCCGATGGCTGCGCTGTCGCGCATGTCGCGCCGTGAGCATCGCCAGATCACCATCCACGACGGCGACACGATCATCCTGTCCTCCTCGCTCATTCCGGGCAACGAGGAAGCGGTGTTCGCGGTGATCAATAACCTCGCGCAGATCGGCGCGAACGTGATCACCAACGCCGAGGCGCACGTCCACGCGTCCGGCCACGGCTATGCCGGCGAGCTGCTCGCGCTCTACAACGCGGCGCGTCCGCACAACGCGATGCCGGTGCACGGCGAGTGGCGCCACATGCGCGCGAACAAGGAGCTGGCGATCTCCACTGGAGTCAAGCCGAACAACACGGCGCTCGCCCAGAACGGCGTGGTAGTGGACATGCACAAGGGCAACATCAAGGTTGCCGGCCAGTACCAGGTGGGCCAGCTCTACGTTGACGGCACCACCATGGGCGACGTGGACCCGGACGTGTTGGCGGACCGTACTTCGCTGGCGTCCGGAGGCGTCGTGTCCATCACCTGCGTGGTCGACGACAGCACCGGGCGCCTGCTGGAGGCGCCGCAGGTGTCCACGACGGGCTACAGCGACGACGACCGCGACTTCAACAAGAAGGTCGTCGAGGGCGTCG
>ERZ1031113.248-NODE-248-length-15323-cov-13.728321_pt1 | contig 15323 bp, 15 predicted proteins | sample MGYA00518225_ERZ1031113 | MGnify/ENA primary metagenome ERZ1031113 (study PRJEB33718, sample SAMN03159751) | human skin metagenome | collected 2014-05-20 | study: EMG produced TPA metagenomics assembly of the PRJNA266117 data set (Human skin bacterial metagenome...
CTACACTATCCTCTTCGTCGGCAGCGTCAGATGTGTATAAGAGACAGCTTCCGCAGGCGACTTCGCGTGTGCGAGATCGGCGAAACCGCGGCTGGCTAGCACGTCGCGAAGCCCTCGCGGTAGCTCGGTCGGTGTGTACGACGTTTCGGCCGGAGCCGGCACATCGGTGCTCGCGTAGGGGGTCGAAGGCACGCTTCCGGCGTCGGGCAGCAGCCGGTTGAAGATTGGGATCGCCGGCACCAACCCAGCCGTGACACGGGCGGGGTAGGAAGCCAGGTATTGCGCCTCGATCATCTTTTTCGCCGCTGGATGGATCGTCGCAGCGTACGCGGCTGCCGACGCGGCGGCAAACATCCGTTCCGAGTCCGCCGCCATGCCGAGCGCCTGCGTGTGATTGGCAAGCGAAAACGAGTTAGCAACGTACTCGAGCCCGGCATTCTGAATCTGGGTGACTTTCTTCATCGCCTTTTCAATCCAGATCGTGTCCGCCGAGGAACTCAACGCATGCTGAACCCCGTTGAGCGCCTCCATGGCATCTGCGATGAGCCGCGCGTTGGAATACCAAAAATCCGACGCCAGATAGGCCAGGGGCGTATTGGTTGCACTCAGCTTCATATCTGCACCGAGCAGGGACGATTCCGAAGCGGTGACCACGGCCGCGTTGTTAAACGTGTTCGTCTTCGGATCCGCTGCCTTGAGCTGCTGGAACCCCTGCGAGTACAGCGGCGTCAGCGCCGCGGCAGGCTTGCCGAGCGGCGCCAGCAGCGAGCCCATCATCCCGGAGAACGACTCATCCGTCTGCTGTGTGTTAGTCAACGCCATCCACAGGTTGTCCGCGGTGTGCTTCAGATACAGCGCGATAGCCTGGTTGGCCTCCGGTGCGCGCTCGTCCCCAATCGGGCTGAGCCGCTCACCCGCCTCGTCCAAGCCTCCCGCCCGAGAGAATTGGGCGAGGGATGTTGCGTTCCCAGCCCAATGACGGCTTTTGAGACCATCGGCAATTCGTCTTAGCGCATGAATTCCGCTTTCAACGCCCGCAGTATCAAGTTCAATTTTCATTTACCCACCCTTTCGTCGATTTAACATCTAGGAGGCTAGATCGAGAAAGAAGCGTGGGGAAGAGGTTGTCCATTGAAATGAGCAGATTAAATAGCTGATGAAGCAGCGGCTAAAGCTTCAAGGGATGCGATTGCTTCACCGCAGGTGTCTTCTTGACGGTCATACCCTTCAAAACCTGGAACTGCTGCGATTATGCCACCTTGCACGGTGTCTACTTGGGCAAAACAATCGGTGCCGGTCCCACTCACGGGACCGTGGGTGTAAAGCGTTGGCAGAAGTGCGGATCCATAGCTTAAGAGATTCCCGGCTTCTTCGATGTTTTCTTTGTTGGCATTGTTGTTCATGAATCCAACTTGAAATTGCCCATTCGAGTCGTGGATTTCGCACGCACTCAAACCGCGCGCCAGCCCCGCGTACTCCTCCGGGATCGGCTCGATGTTGTCGAAGCCGGCGGCGGCGAATTCCTCGGGTGAGATCTCGGTGCAGGGGTCGAAGATGTCGTCGCCGAGGGTGTAGGGGTCGAAGTCGCCGATTTCGAGGGTGCCGCTCTTAAAGTGGAACGCAGCGGGGGCGTCGACGGAATCGTGAGACGCGGATTCGGCGTCGCTTGAGCTGCTGGCGGTGGGGGACGCAGGGGCGTCGATAGGCGAGGGCCCCGAAGCGCACCCCGCAAGTACCCCGCATGCAACGAGCCAAGCGATGTGGCGTTTCATGTACCCCTCCAATAAAAAGCTTCCCCACCAGGACTCGAACCTAGAATGACGGTACCAAAAACCGTAGTGTTGCCGATTACACCATGGGGAATAGCACCGCTGATTGTAGACCAGACCCGCCAACTGCCAAAGACGGGGTTAACACTACGACGCTCTAAGCTAGGTCGCATGGCTCGAAGGCGAATGACAGCACCCCAGCGCAGAGATCAGTTGATCGGAGTGGGGCGGCAAGCATTCGCCGAGCGCGGGCTCGACGGCATTTCCATGGAGGAGATCGCGGCGCGCGCCGGGGTGTCCAAGCCTGTGGTGTACGAGCATTTCGGCAGCAAGGAAGGCTTGTACCAGGAGGTTGTGCGGCTGGAGATGGCCCGGCTGGAGCGCACGATTACGTCGAACATTCAGGCCGGCCCGTGGCGCGACCGCATCGAGCGCGGCGTGCTGGCGTTGCTCACATACGTGGAGGAGGAGACGGACGGGTTTGTCATCCTCGCGCACGGTCAGCTGCCGGGGGAGGGGCGGACATATTCGACGATCCTCAACCGCGTCACCGCCGAGGTGAGTTACCTGCTGGGAGAGGCGTTTAAGCACCGCGGGCTCGACGAGTCGATGGCGGGCCTGTACGGTCAGGCGCTTGTCGGCACCGTCTCCAATTCTGCGCTGTGGTGGCTGGACGAGCGCACGCCGGACAAGCACACTGTGGCGGCGCACATTTCCAACCTGTGCTGGAACGGGTTGCGGGGGATGGAAGCGCAGCCGCGCGTGTACGGAAGCGGTCAGGCGAGCGACGAGACAAGCGACGAAACCGCAGAGAAGGATGCGTAAGACACATGACTGAAACCACCCCGCCCGTGCTGGGCGGTTTGCTCACGGCGGCGCTGACGGACCCGAAGTTGAAGGGGTTGGTCACGCACGTGGGCGAGGATTCGTTGCACGTCACGGGCATCGACCAGGTGCGCTCTTGGGCGGCCGGTGCGATTGCACGTGAGACGCCGGTGCTTTTGGTCACGGCTACCGGCCACGAGGCGGAGGACCTCGCCGCGGAGCTGAAGGCCATTTTGGGTGAGGAGAAGGTCGCGCAGTTCCCGGCGTATGAGACGCTGCCGCACGAGCGTCTTTCGCCGGCGCCGGACATTGTGGGGCGCCGCTCGAAGGTGCTGTGGGAGATGCCGCGCGTGATCGTCGCGGCGGCGCGCGCGGTGTGCCAGCCGGTGCTGCCGCCTGCCCAGCCGATCAGCATCGCGGTGGACCAGGAGCACGACTTCGAGGACCTGACTGCGCAGCTGGTGCACTTCGCGTACAACCATGTCGACATGGTGGCCTCGCGCGGCGAATTCGCCACCCGCGGCGGCATCATCGATGTCTTCCCGACCACCGCGCAAAACCCGGTACGCATCGAGTTCTGGGGCGACGAGGTCACCGACATCCGCTCGTTCGCAGTCGCGGACCAGCGCACCATCGAGGAGGTGCGGTCGGTGGATCTGCACCCTGCGAGGCAATTGCTTATCGACGATACCGTGGCCGCCAAGGCCGACGAACTCGCGCGAAAATTCCCCTCCAACCCGACGCTGTCGTCGCTGCTGGCCCGCATCTCGGAGAAGCAGCCTGCGGACGGGATGGAGGCGCTCATCCCGGCGCTGACGGACAAGCAGTACTCGGTGCTGCCGGAGCTCATGCCCGCCGGCTCCGTGGTGTTAGTGACCAACCCGGAGAAGGTGCGCACCCGCATCGCTGATCTGGAGGCGACGGACCGCGAGTTCCTCGAGGCCGGCTGGGAGGCAGCCGCCATGGGCGCCGAGGGGCCTGTGGTGGTGGAGGGCCTGGACGTGTCCGCCTCGTCGTACCGCTCCTACGAGTCGCTGGAGGTCTCCGCCTCCAAGGCCGGCAACGCCTGGTGGACGTTCGCCCCGCCCGGCATGTTCGCCGCCGACGACGCGGAGACGCTGCCGCTGGAGTTCGAGTCCGCGCCTGCCCCGAAGGGCGACCCGAAGGCGATTGAGCAGCTCTACGCCACGTTGAAGCTCCACATCGGGCAAAACCACGGCAAGGTCGCGTTCGTGGCGCCGGCGAAGGGCACGATCGACCGCATGGCGGAGCGCCTGCGCGAGCACGGCGTCTCCGCGCGCGTGGCCACGCCCGGCTTGGAGCCCGTCGAGGGCGCGGTGACGCTGTACCAGGCCCTGTCGCACGCGGGCCTGGTCTTCGGCGGGCCGAACCTGGTCGTGGTCACCGAAACTGACGTCACCGGCAACCGCGTGGGCGATATCGCAGGTGCTAAACGACGGGCCCCGCGCCGGCGCAACCGCGTCGACCCGCTCGCCCTGCAGCCTGGCGACTTCGTGGTGCACGACACCCACGGCATCGGCAAGTTCGTGAAGATGGCGGAGCGCACCGTCAAGGCTGGCGACGAGGACTCGCGCCGCGAATACATCGTGCTGGAGTACCAGCCCGCCAAGCGCGGCCAGCCCGGCGACCAGCTTTGGGTGCCAATGGAGTCGTTGGACCTGCTGAGTAAGTACACCGGGGGCGAGAAGCCGTCGCTTAGCAAAATGGGCGGCTCCGACTGGAAGTCGACGAAGCGTAAGGCGCGCGCCGCGGTCCGCGAGATCGCAGGCGAGCTGGTGGAGCTCTACGCCAAGCGCCAGGCCGCGCCGGGGCATGCGTTCGCGCCGGACACCCCGTGGCAGCACGAGATGGAAGACGCCTTCCCATTCGTGGAGACCGAAGACCAGCTCACCGCCATCGAGGCCGTAAAGGCGGACATGGAAAAGCCCACCCCGATGGACCGCGTCATCGTCGGCGACGTGGGCTTCGGCAAGACCGAGGTCGCCGTGCGCGCCGCGTTCAAGGCGGTCCAGGACGGCAAGCAGGTCGCGGTACTCGTGCCCACGACGCTTCTGGCCCAGCAGCACTTCTCCACGTTCAACCAGCGCATGGACGGCTTCGGCGTGACCGTGCGCGAACTGTCGCGTTTTACCACCGCTGCGGAGTCGAAGGAGATCATCTCCGGGCTGGCGGATGGCTCGGTGGACATCGTCATCGGCACCCACCGCCTGCTGCAGACGGGCGTGCAGTGGAAGAACCTCGGCCTGATCATCGTGGACGAGGAGCAGCGCTTCGGCGTGGAACACAAGGAGCACATCAAGGCGCTGAAATCGCACGTGGACGTGCTGACCATGACCGCAACACCGATCCCGCGCACCCTGGAAATGTCTCTGACCGGCATCCGCGAGATGACCTCCATCACCACCGCGCCGGAGGATCGCCACCCCGTGCTGACCTATGTCGGACCGCAGGAAGACAAACAGGTCGCCGCCGCAATCCGCCGTGAGCTGCTCCGCGACGGCCAAGTCTTCTACATCCACAACAAAGTCTCCGACATTGAAAAGACCGCCCGCCAGCTGCGCGAGCTGGTCCCAGAGGCACGCATCGTGGTCGCCCACGGCCAGATGAGCGAGCAGGTGCTCGAGCAGACCGTGCAGGGTTTTTGGAACCGCGACTACGACGTCATGGTCTGCACCACCATCGTGGAAACCGGCCTGGACATCGCCAACGCCAACACCCTGATCGTGGAAAACGCCCAGAACATGGGCCTGTCCCAGCTGCACCAGCTGCGCGGGCGCGTCGGCCGTTCCCGCGAGCGCGCTTACGCGTACTTTTTGTACCCGAAGGACAAAACGCTCACGGAGACCTCCTACGACCGCTTGGCCACCATCGCCCAGAACAACGACTTAGGCTCCGGCATCGCCGTGGCGCAAAAGGACCTGGAGATGCGCGGCGCCGGCAACGTGCTGGGCGCCGAGCAGTCCGGCCACATCGCCGGGGTGGGCTTTGACATGTACGTGCGCCTGGTCAGCGAGGCCGTGGAGACCTTCAAGGGACTCATGAGCGGCGAGCCCGTCGATGCCACCGACAAGGGGCCCAAGGAAATCCGCGTGGACCTGCCCGTGGACGCGCACATCCCGGAGACCTACATCAACTCCGAACGGCTGCGCCTGGAGGTCTACCGCAAGCTCGCAGAGGCGCGCGACGACGACGCCCTGACCGCCGCCGCCGACGACATGATCGACCGCTTCGGCGCCCTGCCGAGCGAGGTCGAGCACCTCATGGCCGTGGCGCGGCTGCGCAACCAGGCCCGTGAGGTGGGTGTTTCCGACATCCTCACCCAAGGCAGCCGCATCAAGCTGCACCCGGTTGAGTTGCCGGACTCCAAGCAGGTGCGCCTGAAGCGCCTGTACCCGGGCGCGAACTTCCGCGCCGCGGCCAAGGCGCTGCAGGTGCCGATGCCGCGCGAAGGCGGCGCGAAGCGCGCCCTGAACGCGCCGAACCTGCGCGATACGGAGCTGCTGCAGTGGGTGGCCGACTTCATGACGGAGATGCTCGACGCGCCGAAGATTTCCGTTGCGGGGGCCACCAAAGCTGAGGAGAAGCCGAAGAAGAAGGTGTTCTCCGTCAGCGAGTAGCAGCCTGCTGATCCTGCCTAGAAGAACTGGGGCAGGATCAACAGCATCCCGATGCTCCAGGTCAGGTGCACGGCGATCGGGGAGTAGAGCCTGCTGGTTTTCGCCGCTTCGAAGTAGGCCACCGCCCCCAGCACGCCGGCGGCGAACACCAGCAGCGGCACGCCCATCACGCAAGTGACCAGGCAGTAGACCAGCGTGGACCACACGCCGGCCTGCACCACCGACTGGCCCATGCCCCGCAACTGGCGCGGCACCACGTCGCGGAACACCAGCTCCTCGCCGATGCCGTTGACCACCAGCACCAGCAGCGTCAGGGCGTAGCCGCCTTTGTCGGGCGTGTCCAGCAGCTCCGCCGCGGGGCCGGCGAGGAACGGGATGTGCTGCACCACCAGGGCGCCGAGGACGAACACGAGTGCCAGGGCGGCGCCGATGAGGGCGCCCCGGAGGACGTCGATAAGCTTTTTGGGCCCCATAAACGCCTGGCGGTTGCCCCATAGCCACCACGCGGCCGCGTACACCACGGCGGTAAAGGCGGTGGCCCAGTAGAAGCCCGCGGTGCCGTCGCCGGAGCGGCGCGCGAGAAATAGTCCGAGTGCGCCGAGCGCGCACGGCACCAAAAACAACCATTGCCTGGTCACGTGGGGTCTTTGTCCGTCAACTTCCGCAAACACGGAAGCCAAGGTTACCGGCCCGCAGACCAAGCATCCTCGGTGGCTACTTCACGGAGAAGGTGATCATCTCGGTGTCGTCCGGCTTGCCGCGGTAGCGGCCGTCGTCGCCCGGGAAGTTGTTGTCCAGCGCGGTGAGGTAGCGGCCGTCTTCCAGCTGGATGATGGTCTCGACGCTGAGCAGCGCGAATTGGAACGGGTCGCCGACGCCGTAGGCGCGGGCATCGGAGACCATGCCGATCTTGCTCGGGTTGGCAATGTTGAGCAGGTCCGCCATGAGGTCCTTCTGCAGCGTGGAGCCAGCCTTCGCGTCCGCGAAGTCCTTTACCTCGAAGACCTTCTTCAGCTGGGCCTCCGAGCCGCGGAAATCGTCGCGCTCGAGCATGAGCAGGCGGCCGTCCTTGGTCAAAAACGCATCGCCAATCAGCGCGTCGTTGTCTTCTGCGAGGTAATCCCAGGTCTTTCCGGTGTACTTTCCGGTTTCGGTGTCGAACTGGGAGATCACGCGCACGCGCTTGTCGGTGGCCTCGTCGAGGTAGCCCTCGAAGATCGGGTAGAGGTAGCGGCCGTCGGTGGCCATGGCCTCGAAGCCCTTGGAGTTGCGCAGGTTCGGTTCTTCTTCAGCACCCAACGTCGGGTTGGACGGGCTCTTAACGTCCGGGTAGGCGTACGGGGCGTCGAGAAGTGTGCCGTCCTTGTCCACGTGGAGGATGTAGGGGCCGAACTCTTCGCCGACCCAGAAGGTGCCGTCCGCGGCCTGCACGAAGGACTCAGGGTCGAAGTCCGCGCCGGTAAGCAGGCGATCCTCGGTGTCGTTGTTGACGATGTCCCAGGAAATCTTGTTGTTCGGGTCCTTCAGCGAGACGTAGTCCAGCACTTCGATGCCGCCGGTGTCTTTCGGGTCCTTCGCGGTATCCGCGGTCTCCCAGTTCGGCTTCACCGTGTAGATGCGCAGCAGGAAGTCGGAGGAGTTCTTCTTCGAGCCGAAGCCGTTGTCGGGAAGCGCGTAGAACTGACCATCGCCCTTCTCGATGATGCCGGAAAAGCCCGGGATCACCTGGCCCTTGAACGGGTGGGTCTGCCCGTTGCCGTCGAAGGCATCCTTGCCGGAATCCGGGCCTGGCGCCTGGTAGAGCGCCGAGAGCTTCGCGCGGCCGTCAAGGACGGGGCCTTCCGCAGCAGGTGCGGTCTGGGTCGGGGCAGTAGCCTGGTCGCTGGACCCGGTGCCCTCGGAGCTTCCGCCGGCGGCGGCGCCGATCGCGCCGCCGACAAGGCCGCCGACGACGAATACGCCTGCGACAGCAGCGATGATCTGCTCGAGGCTGAGGTCTTTGAAGATCTGATCGAGCGGGGAGGGGAGATGAATATTCATGGGCTGTAGCCTTTTTAATCGCTTGCGGGTGGACGCGAAACTCAGAAGATGCTGAGATTTCGCACAGCAAGTGTAAGGCCACCCGGCCGGCTCCGCTCGGTGAAAATGAGCTGGCCGATTGCGGTTTGCGTATCGCGGGGAAGTACGATGTTTCCACGTCGCCCCTATAGCCCAATTGGCAGAGGCAGCGGACTTAAAATCCGCCCAGTGTCGGTTCGAGCCCGACTGGGGGCACTACTACACGGCGGTGTATCCGCCGTCGGCGAGGTGGTAGGAGCCGTTGACAAACGACGCGTCGTCGGAAAGCAAGAAGCTCACCACAGCCGCAATCTCTTCGGGCTCGCCCAGGCGGCCAGCAGGATGCTTATCGACGAGCGCCTGGCGGGTCTCACCCTGCGCCCTTTGAATCAGCGGCGTGTCGATGTATGCCGGACCCACGCAGTTGACCCGGATGCCGGTGGCAGCGTAGTCCGCGGCGAGCGACTTGGTCAGCCCCACCACGCCGTGCTTCGCGGCGGTGTAGCCCTCGATGCCGCCGGCGCGGCCCACGGAGCCGTGGATGGAAGACATGTTCACAATCGCGCACTGCTCCGTGTTGGCCTGTGCGAGGAACTGCTTGAGCTGGTAGTGGCAGCCGTAGGCCACACCGGACAGGTTGATGGAGATGACCCTGTCCCAATCGGCAAGATCCTTGTCCGCCAGCGGGGTGTGGTCGCCGATGCCCGCGTTGTTTACGGCGAGGTGGAGGGCACCGTAGGTGTCTACGGCGAACTGCACGGCCGCCTCGTTATCCTCCTTGCTGGCTACGTCCTGGCGGAACGCGGTCGCATTGCCACCATTCGCCTCGATCGCGGCTGCGACCTCTTTGGCGGCGTCCTCGTTGAGGTCGGCGACTACGACCTTTGCGCCTTCGTTGGCGAGACGCTCCGCGATAGCCTTGCCGATGCCGGAAGCGCCGCCGGTGACTAGCGCAACCTTATTGTCGAACTTGCCCATGACTGCTTCATGTCCTTCCGTGGGAAATAGGTGCAGCCAAAGTGTAAGCAGCCATCGGCCCTCGCATGGTCGGAATTGGGCAACTACTTCTTCGCCGCGCCGAGCGCCGCCTTGATCAGCGGGATCTGCAGCGGCAGGCGTCCGATGGAGATGATCTGCTTCTGCCACGGCTCGTCGCGCCACTGCCACGCCATGTTAAAGTTGGCCGGCCACACCGCGGCGAGCAGCGCGGCGGCGAACTTGCCGCCGGCAGCCCGCGTTTTCGGGTTGGCCAGTAGGGCAGCGGCGGCGAGCTCGGCCACGCCGGAGACGTACGTGTAGGTGCGTGCGGAGCCGGGGAGGGCGTCGGGCACGATGCCGTCGAAAGGCTCGGGCTTTGCAAAGTGGAGCACGCCCGCGCCAGCGAACAGGGGAATGAGGAACTTCTGAAACTTGGTCACCCCGCCGAGAGTACGCCTCACAGCACCTGAGCCACCTGGTCGGCCACAAACGCGGACCCGGCGCGGGAGGGGTGCAGGGCCATGTTGTAGCCGGCCGTGGTGGTGTCGATGAGCCCGGCTACCCAGCGGTCGGCGTCGCGGGCGCAAGTGCTGTGGTCGGTGGAAAGCGCGCGGATGTCGATGAACGTCGCGCCCACCTGGGCGGCGAGCGCGCGCTGGTAGGACTGGGTACGTTGCTCCCACTGCCGCACCCGAGGCGAGGGGACGCCGAGCGGGGCGTTCGGCACCACATTGATCAGGCAGAGCCGCCCGGTTCCACCGGTGACCGAGAGCATCCCCGGGATGAGGATCTTGGCCCGGGGTGCGGCGGCGCGCACCTTGGCCACAGCCTCTTGCATGTTGCGGAAGTAGTTGTCGCGCACGGCGTCAACGTTGTACGGCGCGCCGGGAGATTCGACCAGCGGGCGCCAGTGATCGTTGAACCCGACCGCCAGCGTCACCGCCCGAGTGTTGGCGTTGAGGTCGCCCGCGCGAACCGCCAGGTCGACGTGGCCAGGCAGGCTGGCCGATTGGTGGCCGGTGCACGACCAGTCCGCCACGGTAAGACCGGTGCGGGCTTGTAGCTGGCGCGGCCAGTTATCCGGCCCTTGCAGGCACCCAGCCTGGCTGGGGTAGGAGGAGACCAGCCTTTCCGATGAACCGGAGGACAGCTGCGAGCTTCCCGCGAGGTTGAGCGCGGAGTTGCGGTACTGGTCCGGGTTCGAGGTGTACGAATCGCCGAAGACGACCATGTTGCCGGTGGGCTGAGCCGTGGCAGGCGCGGCTGTGCTGGCGGCAATGGCCGCGCATGTGGCAATGCCAGCGGCGACCTTGCGGAATAGACCTTGCATTCAGACGACCCTACCGGTTGCCTTTGATGTCGCTGTACGCCGCCGAGAGCGCGGGGTTGTCCGTGATACAAAGGTCGTCGCGGAACCAAACAAGGGTGGTGGGCACGTGCGCCTCCGTTCAGTAGAGTCGAAGCTATGACTGATCGTATGAATGTGGAATCCTTCAACCTCGACCACACCAAGGTAGCCGCCCCGTTCATCCGGCTCGCGGACCGCAAGGAGCTGCCCAAAGGCGACACCTTGGTGAAGTGGGACATCCGCTTCAAGCAGCCCAACGAAGAGCACCTGGAGATGCCCGCGGTGCACTCGCTGGAGCACATGTTCGCCGAGCACGCCCGCAACCACGCGGACAACGTCATCGACTTCGGCCCGATGGGCTGCCAGACCGGCTTCTACCTCATGCTTGCCGGCGACGTAGCCGAGGCCGAGGTAGCTGAGCTGGTGGAAAAAACGCTGACGGACATCACCAAGGCCGACGAGGTCCCGGCCGCCAACGAGAAGCAATGCGGCTGGGGTGCAAGCCACGACCTGGAGGCAGCCAAGCGCGAGGCCCAGGCGTTTTTGGATAAGCGCGACGAGTGGGGCAACGTCTTTAAGTAGTCGGGTCCACCACCCGGAATTCCAGCGGCGTGGTGCGCAGGCGGTAGATGCCCGGCACCGCGTCGAATGTTGCGAGCAGCTCGTGGGCGAACGCCGCGGTGGCGGGGACGACAATATGGTCGCTCGCACACTCGGTTGTCGGCGAATGCGGGTTGAGCAGCAGCCACGTTTCGCCGTTGAGCAGCGCGAATGACCTTCCGTGCAGCAGGCGGTGGCGTGCGGCGCGGAGCAACGCGCGCGCAGCCGCCGGATCCAGGTCCACGCGCCCCTCGGCATCGACCTCGAGGTAGCGGGCGTGCATCGCGCCTATCGACGACCCTTCGGCCCCCACCGCCTTCTCCAACAATGCCCGATCCTGCGGGTCGGCGCTGATTGGGTCGCGGTCCGTAGAAGTAAGGCCGAGCGGCACGCGGTCGCCGACAAAGGCCGCGAACTTCAACGGGTCCCAGGACAGCATCTGTTCCACGTCGTCGCCGTTAATGCCGACCGCGTACGTGAAGCGGACCAGGCCGGTGGGCCCGTCCACCACACCGAGGACCGGGTCGGTGACAAACACAAAGCCAGACAGGGTGCCGCGCGGGTTGTCCAGCACGAGGTAGTGGCCCGGCTCGATGTCGTCGCGGGCGGCGCGGGCGAGCAGGCGTGCCGGCCATTCGTCGGGAAGCGCAGGCGTGCCGGGCACTCGCAACGTCAGTTCCGTTTGGGTGCCCGCGGCAGGCTGGGAAGACTCCACGCGGGACTTGCCATACGTGCAGTACAACACGTGGGGGACCGGCTCGGGCAGCACGTATGCGTGGACCTCTAAGCGGCGGTAGGAAAACACGTACGTGTCCTCGCCGCCAGTGGTCTGCGCGATGTGGCCGCGCACCACCTCACCGCCGGTTCTCGGGCCGCGGCGGGCGTTGTCGAGCACTCCCATGCAGCCCACCATATCCCCGCTGGAAGGCGGCGAGTGATCAGCTGACATCACACTGGCGGGAACCTTTTTGGTATGTGTGGCGTTATACCCGGTGAACTCTTGGACAAACTCATTGGAAAGGAATGTGCGACGTGAGAAGCACTAACCCCGTTCTGCGCAACATTCCGGGGGCGGATGCGGACAACGGCTACCAGGCTGGCCAGACCGCGACGCTTCCGGGGCACGCGCCCGAAATTGATCAACAACGCCCGATGACGGTCGACGACGTGGTGACCAAGACGGGCATCACGCTCGCCGTGATCATCGCGTTCGCCGCTGTGAACTTCGGCATCTTCCTTACCGGCAACATCAGCCTCGGCATGATCTTGACCTTCGTCGGCGCCATCGGCGGCTTCATCACCACCCTGGTCCACGCGTTCCGCCGCGAATTCGGCTCGAAGACGCTGACGCTGATCTACGCCGCGTTTGAGGGCCTGTTCCTCGGCGGCTTCTCCCTGGCCGTCTCCGGCTGGTTCAACGTCGGCGGCGCCGATGCCGGCCAGCTCATCTTCCAGGCCATTTTGGGCACGATCGGCGTGTTCATCGGCATGCTCGTGGTCTACCGTCGCGGCGCGATCCGCGTGACTCCGCGTTTCCACCGCATCGTCACCGGCCTGATCTTCGGCGTGGCCATCATGGCGCTGGGCAACTTCCTGCTGGCTATCTTCACCGGCATCTCCCCGCTTCGCGACGGCGGCACGCTGTCCATCATCTTCGGTGTGGTCTGCGTGGTACTGGCGGCCCTGTCCTTCCTGCAGGACTTCGACCTGGCCGACAAGCTGGTCCGCACCGGTGCGCCGGAGCGCGCCTCCTGGGGCGTCGCGCTTGGCCTGGCTGTGACCCTGGTGTGGCTCTACACCGAGATCTTGCGCCTGCTGTCCTACTTCAACGACCGCTAGGCCCGCAGAAACATAAAGCGCCTCGCTTCCGGATCATCTCCGGAAGCGAGGCGCTCTGTTGTGCGTGCGGCTTAGTAGTTGTTGTCCGGCACCACGGACTGGCCGTTGACGGACACGGTGGTGAACACCGGCTTGCCGTCAATGATCTCCGGGTTACCCAGCACGACCTTCACGTCTTCTTCGCGGTTGTCCGGGGAGACAACGACGCGGGTGCCGGTGCCCTCGGCGAGATCCTCGCCCCACTGCTCCCAGACGATGTTCTCGAGGAAGTCATCCTGGTTCTTGCAGTCCACGGTGAGGCGGTCCGGGCGCACCAGGTCGGTGGCGCCGCAGTTATTGAACACCGGGGCGGCGGCGACGGCGGCCTCTGCAGTCTCCTGCTCCTGCGCCGCGTTGGCCTCGGTGACGTTGGTCGCCGTCGCGGTGCTGGTGGCGGTGGTCGCGGTGCCGGCGCCCTTCAGCGAGTCCGGGTCCTGGGTGGTGGCGGTGTCGACCTTCTCGGGGGAGGGGTTCTCGTGCGGCGGGGTGCAGCCTGCCAGAGCGATGGCGGCCAGGGCGGCGACGCCGGCTACAGCTTTGCGGGAAGAGGTGGCAATCACAGGAATGGTCCTTCTGTTTTTGAAAAGAAAAAGTACTGGCTACTTCGCGCGGGGCGTGGAGGCCTTGACTGAATCATACGGCTCGGCCGAGACCACGGTGACGGAAATCTCGCGGCCGTTCGGTGCGGTGTACTTGCGGGTTTCGCCCTCGGCGGCACCGACGACGGCGGCGCCGAGAGGGGACTGCTCCGAGTAGGTCTCCAAATCCGCGTTGTCGGTGGAGGCGGCGCGGGTGCCGATGAGGAAGGTCTCGCGGTCGTCCTCGTCGCCGTCATAGTAGACGTGCACGACGGAGCCGACGTGGGCAACACCCTCGACAATGCCAGCGCGCTCCGTGGTGGAGTTGGACAGGATCTCGGAGATCTGCTTGATGCGCGCCTCCTCCTGGTCCTGCTGCTCGCGGGCCGCGTCGTAGCCGGCGTTCTCCTTGAGGTCGCCCTCCTCGCGCCGCTCGTTGATCTCGGCCGCGATGGCGGGGCGGTTATCAATGAGCTGCTGCAGTTCGGCCTCGAGCTTGGCCTTCATTTCGGGAGTGATGTACTGCTGCTGGGATTCAGCCATAGGGGTCTAAACCTTCCCTGATACGTGAAATCGGCCCGCCGCTCGCGGGCCAATGTGTGCAGATATACAGCCGGAAGATTACCACACGCGAATGTGGCGGTTTCCGCTAGCGTGCTGCGTAGAAGCTGCTCTCCGGGTCCATGTAGAAGGGGAGATTTTCGGAGCAGCCGTAGATGCGCCCCGACACCAACGGCTCGCGCACCGGCAGGTCCACGGCGATGCGCGAGTGCTCGTCGCCGCCAGCTGGCAGAACCACCTCGCGGCGGCCCACCTCCGCGTGGGAGTAGTCCACCGCCGTCACGATGCAGTACGCGGGCGTGTCCGGGTTTTTGCGGTTCACGTCGATCCAGAGCCGGCCCGTGTTGTCGTCGATATGCTCCTGCGAAATAAATTCGGCGCGGACCGGTTCGTTGAAGCGCTCCATGATCGTGCGGGCGCCGACGAAAAGCAGGGCGATCATGAGTAGCCCGGAGACAATCGCCACCACTTTGCCGCCGATCGAGCCGCCGGAGCCGCGGTTGCGGCCGTAGCGTTCGGCGGGGCGGGGAGGGGTAGCGGTGCTCACGGAAACGGCTCCTTGCAGGTGGTAAGGACTTTAGCGTTGATGGTACTAAGATGACGCGGAGGTACAGAACTGACCCCTACGAAAGTTGGATTGATCGAGTGACCGGGTTTCGTCTCATGGCAATTCACGCCCACCCAGACGACGAGTCCTCAAAGGGTGCGGCCACCATGGCCAAGTACGCCGCGGAAGGCAACCGCGTCAAGGTCGTCACGTGCACCGATGGCAGGCGCGGCGACATCCTCAATCCGGCTATGGACCGCCCCGGCGTGCTAGACAACATCCTCGACGTGCGCCGCGAGGAGATGGCCCGCGCCGCGGCGGCGCTCGGTGTCGAGCACGTCTGGTTGGGCTACGAGGACTCCGGGCTGCCGGAGGGCGACCCGCTGCCGCCGCTGCCGGAAGGCTCGTTCGCGGTGCAGGACCCGGAGGAAGTGGCAGTGGAGATTGTGGAGCAGATCCGCGAATTCCGCCCGCACGTGATCATCACGTACGACGAAAACGGCGGCTACCCGCACCCGGACCACCTGATGGTGCACGCGATCT